>Ga0316191_10004743_pt1 | contig 10172 bp, 10 predicted proteins | sample Eddworburr2cm_MG_FD_204928 | JGI IMG/M metagenome (GOLD analysis project Ga0316191, IMG submission 204928) | Coastal sediment microbial communities from Maine, United States - Eddy worm burrow 2 cm | ecosystem: Environmental > Aquatic > Marine > Coastal > Sediment | place: USA: Maine... | reverse complement strand
CCTTGAGGGTTTCGAGCGCCTCGGCCAGGGGCATGGCGACGGCGTCCTGCGGTCGGAGTCCGACGGCGAAGGATGCTTCCCCTGCCTGGTAGGCGTCGAGACCGGCGTGCGGAGCGGTCACCCTGTCACGAACTCGACGTCGTAGTCCCGGGTGATGATCACATCCGCCTTCGGCCGGTGTTGCGAGATGATCTCGTGCTCTTCGACGAGCACTTGCTCGATGAAGGGATCGAACTCCTCGCGGCCGCGCTTCATCCGATGCTCCATCGTTTCGAGACGGTTGCGGGCGATGAATACCCGATAGTCGGCGTGGTCGCACAGCGACGTGTACACGCCTTCTGCGATCACGACGCTGGCGCCGTCAAACGAGAGCGTCTCTTCGACGATCGCGTTGTCCTCATAGATCACGAGGGGCTTCGTGATCTCGGACGCACCTTCCTGCGCCGCCTGGAGGTGGGCATCCAGAAGGTCGATCCTCACCTCGGTCGTGCCCACCCATGCGAAGTTGGCACGACGCGCCGCGTCGTTGAACTTCGGCGGCAGCACGTAGTAATCGTCCTGCTGGAGGACGATCGCCTGAATGCCGCGCTCCTCCAACGCCTCGGCGAGGGCCTGGCCCGTCTCGGACTTCCCGCTGCCGGATTCGCCGGCCACGGTCATCGTGAACCGACGCGGCGACTCCTGGATTGCGTCAATCAGCCGATCGATGATGATGCCTGCGGCACGCCGGTGCTCGTCGCCGACGAGGATGATGTCTCCGCGCACGTGGTGGCCTCTCTGAGTGTTCTGCGCATTATCGAACCTGGCCGCTCGAATGTCATACCGCGCTGCGTCTGCCGCCGCGAGCGACTACCGATCCTGGCCGGAACCGCCGGGGTCCCGTGACGGCACACCGGTCTCCTCGGCGTAGGCGGTCACCGCAACGCCGATGGTGGGGTAGAAGAACTGATCGCCGATTCGGTCGTAGAGGCCGTAGCTGCGGAGGCGGTCCTTCACCGGGCCCTTGAGTTCGGCGAAGGCGAACTCGATGTCTCGGGCGTCGAGGTCATCGAGGAGTAGCTCCAGCATCTCGGCTCCGGTGCTGTCGATGTCGGTGATCGGTTCGGCTGCGACCACGACCCTGCTGACCCCACCGGGTGTGGCATCAATGGCGTCGCCGAGTTGCTCCTCGAAGAACCCCGAGTTGGCGAAGAAGATGGGTGAGTCGAACCGGAACAGAAGCAGGTTCGGAACGAGGTATGCGTCGGGGTGGCGTTCGACGTCGTGGTAGCCCTTCGCTCCGGTGACGCGACCGAGGATCGCCGTGTGGGGCCGCCACCGCTTCCAGATGAACACGGCGAGCGAGACGGCGATCGCGATGAGGAGACCCTCGAGAACACCGATCAGGATGACGCCGAGCATCGCGATGACGGCAGCCGCGAAGTCGGTGCGTCGAACGCGTGCCAGCCACCGGAGGGTCTTGAGGTCGAACAGGCCGAACGAAGCGACGATCACCACGGCGGCGAGCACGGACGAGGGCAGGTTGGCGAGCAGACCGTTGGCACCGACCAAGAGAACGATGATTGCTACCGCCGAGATGACCCCGGTGAGTTGGGTCTTGGCGCCCACCGAGTCTGCGACCACGGTCCGCGAGGAGCTTGCACTCATGGGGAATCCCTGGAAGAGCCCGGCAGCGAGATTCGCCATGCCCAGGCCTACGGCCTCCTGGTTCTGGTCGACGCGATCGCCGCGCTTGGCGGCGAAGCTCCGTGAGAGCGCTGCGGTGTCGGCGACGCTGACGATGGCGATGCCGAGCGCCCCGACGAGCAACGGGCCGAGATCGTCCAGCGACACACTCGGGAAGGTCGGACTTGGGAAGCCGGAAGGTAGAACGCCAACCACCGAGACGCCCTCATCGGAGAGGCTGAACAGCGCGACCACGGCAATCGCTGCGACGACGGCGACGAGCACCCACGGAACGCGGGGAGCGAAGTGCCGGCCCGTGAGCATCAGCACGATTGCGGTGCCGCCGAGGAGCAGCGCGGCGGCGACGGTCTCGCCGTTCGCCACACCCTTGATGAACTCGATCACGTCGGAGATGAATCCATCGCCGTCGGTCGAGAAGCCGAACAGCTTGGGGAGTTGGCTCACCAGCACGAGGAGCGCAATTCCGTTCAGGTAGCCGACGCGCACGGGCATCGAGAGCAGATCTGTAATCGTTCCCAGTCTGACGAGGCCGACCGCGATCTCGATGAGCCCGGCGAGGATGGCGAGCATGCCCGCAAGCGCGACCGCCTCTGCCGGGCTGTCGCCGATGACGAGTGGGGCGATGATGGCGGCGATCAGCGGAGCAAGGGATGAGTCTGGTCCGAGGACCATGATGCGCGACGGGCCAAAGATCGCATACCCGATCAAGGCAGCGACGGTGGTGTACAGGCCGGTGACGGCCGGGAGACCGGCAAGCTCCGCGTATGCCATTCCCTGAGGGACGAGGAGAGCGGTCAGGACGAGCGCTGCGATGAGGTCCTTGCGGAGCCAGCCCTTTTCGTAGGTTCGAACCACCGTGATGCCGGGAACCCAGCGTTGGAGGACGCCCATCACGCCTCGTGGCCCATCGGGCGTGCTCGGGTGCAGGTGGTCTCGCGAAGCATCGGCAGCGACCCTACTCACCGTGCGGTCGGTCGACGAACGACAGGCGGCGTCAGCCGCCGTCTGAGAGAGGTTGGGGCAGCGGGCGGTTCGCCACGCGCGACGGAGCATGGGAAGATGCGATTCAGTCGACCTTCATCCTCAAGACCGACAGCCAAGCCGCCGCCCAGAAAGGGCCGAGACTCGCATGCAACTCACCAACCGGAGGTTCTTCGGGCTCCTTGGTGAAATCGTTGACGGGAACCCGACTCAGGAGATGATGGAGGCTGCGTTTGCTGCGGCCGACCTGCCATGGAGCTACATCTCGATCCCGGTTTCGATGGGTTCGTTCACCGACGCGTTCGAGGCGACCCGGCAACTCGGATTCGCCGGACTGCACATCACCAAGCCCTACAAGATCGATGCGGTCGCGGCGGTTGATGACGTGTCGCCTACGGCGGCGAAGATCGGCGCGGTCAACTGCGTCTACCGGTCGAGCGACCGGCTGGTCGGAGACAACACGGATGGCCGCGGACTGATCAATGCCCTCGCCGGAACCTGCGCCGTCGATCGTGCCTCGGTCGTCGTGCTCGGTGCCGGTGGCGCCGCACGGGCGATCGCCGTCGAACTCGGGTCGGCGGGTGCTCGCGAGATCACCGTTGTGAACCGCACCGAGGCGGCGGGCCGATCGCTCGTCGATGCGCTCAAGGGTGCCGTCGACTCCGAGTGCCACTTTGAGCCGTGGGTAGGCGAGTTCACCGTTCCGGCGCATGTGGATCTCGTCGTCAACGGGACATCGATCGGAATGCTGGATCCGAACGAGATACCGGATGTCGACCTTTCCCTGCTCGGTCCCGATGCAGTCGTCGCTGATGCTGTGATCGCACCTCGCGAGACGGCGATTCTGGCCGATGCCTCGGAGCGTGGACTGCGAACCGTGGTCGGTGCCGAGATGCTCGTGAAGCAGGCAGCGATCAGCTTCGATCTCTGGACCGGACAGGCTGCGGACGAGACCGCGCTGCGCGAGGCACTCGATGAGTCCTTGCTCGCGCCATAGGGAACGGCACCCTCGCCGAATGTCATCTGGTGGGCCCCTCGGGCGATTTCGCAGGATCTGCCGAGACGAAGCGCGGCCACCTATCGTTTCTGCCGGTAGAGGTGGGCGTGCGGAGGTCGCCGCTTGGCTTGCGGACTGTTATCCCTCAGACCCAGGTGTGAGGAGGCCGCGTTCGTAGGCCTCAGCCACGGCGGCCGCACGATCGTTCACCTCGAGCTTCGCGTAGAGGTGCAGCAGGTGGGTCTTGACCGTTGCTTCACTGATGAATAGATCCGCGGCCACGTCCTTGTTCGAATTTCCGCGTGCCACCAGGACAAGAACCTCGAACTCCCGGTCGCTGAGCGTGTCGTTTGACGGCTGGCGGACCTGCCCGAGGAGCCGCCGCGCGACCGGGGGAGACAGCACCGACTCGCCGGACGCCGCTGCCTGTACCGCACGGACGAGTTCATCGCGCGTCGCGTCCTTGAGGAGGTAGCCGGTTGCTCCTGCTTTGATCGCAGGCAGTACGTCGCTCTCGGTGTCGTACGTCGTGAGGATCAACACGTGGGTCCCAAGTCCTCGATCGACGATCTCGCGGGTGGCGCTGACGCCATCGAGTACCGGCATGCGGAGGTCCATCAGGACCACGTCCGGGTGCGCGACTTCGGTTCGCTCAATCGCCTCCCGGCCGTCCGATGCCTCACCGACCACCTCGAATCGTGGGTCGCTTGTGAGGAGGGAGCGGATGCCGTCTCGCACCATCGGATGATCGTCCACAATGAGCACACGGATTGGTCGGGCGCTCTTACCGGCGTCTTCAGGCATGTGGCACTCCGATGAGGTCGGCGGGAACGCTGGCTGATATGGCGGTCCCATCACCGGGCGCTGATTCGATATGGAGTTCTCCTTGCAGGTGTTCGATTCTCTGGCCCATGGCAGAGAGTCCGTAGCTCTCGCTTCTGGTTTGGGCCGAACGGTCGAATCCGACCCCGTTGTCGCGAACGTCGAGCGTGACTGAGTCATCCATGAAGGAGAGGGTGACACCGACGCGAGAAGCCTGAGCGTGTTTCTCCACGTTCGCAAGCGCTTCCTGTGCAACACGGAGGAGAGTCACCTCGACCTCCGGCCTCAGTGGCTGCCGGTCGCCGACCGTGACAACGACGGCGTCAACCCCGGCGATCTCTGACCATTGCTCGGTCACGTCTGACAGCGCTTCCGGCAGGCGGCTGTCGTCCAACGGCGAGGGGCGCATGGCCTGAACCGATCTCCGAGCCTCGGTGAGCCCCTCCCGAGCGAGATGGGATGCGTTCTCGATGTGCCGACGCATCTCGGCCTCGTCGCTCCACGAGTGCTGCACCGCCTCGAGTTGGGTGACTACTCCTGTGAGGCTCTGAGCAATTGTGTCGTGGATCTCTCGTGCCATCCGTTGGCGCTCGTCGAGAATCCCGGCCTCGCGAGCCTGGGCAACGAGTTGCTCGTGGAGTCCGACGTTCTCCCGCGTTGTGGTCTCGAGGCGCATCAGGGCCAGGCGGCGCTCCTCAGCGATCACCATCATCCGGTCTCCCGCGTAGAGACCGGCGCCAACGGCCGCGGTCTGGACGGCAACCACCCCGATGTAGATGAACCAATCCGTGGAGGTCCCATTGGGGTAGACAATCGTCGATTGGACGATGGCTGCGGACACTCCGATTCCGGTGAATGCCAGGCTCCACGGGCGGAGCAGGGCAGCATGGAAGAAGCCGGTTATGCCGTAGATGAGGAACACCGGCTCCTGGATGACGGCCACCGTCGCGATGACCACGAATCCGACGAAGTAGATGCGGAGGGTCTGCTGGTCGAGGCGGATTGGTGACCCGAACCGGGTGAATGTCAGCCAGGTCCAGACGGCTGCCACGACTGCGAGGCCCACACTCCACCACCGGTCCGAAGCCGTCTGCGCGGTGAGTTGCACAAGCACGAGTGAGGTGGCGAGCGTGGCATACGGCATCCATCCGAAGACGCGGTCAATCCACTCCTCCCAGGACGATATCGAGGTGAGGGGCTGATCCGCCTGGTCCGCCGTGGTCGCCATGCTCACACCCGAGCCTCGGTGGGGGTCGGTGAGGTTGCGAAAGGAGTCATGGCTGTGGTGTCGAGCCTAGAGGCTGTGATCACGGTCATGGAAACGACCTCACTCCCACCGGAAGAGGCGAACGGCCAGGAACCCGATGACGATGGCCCAGACTGCCATCACAGCGAGGTTCATTGGGTCCACGCTGCCAGTGAACCACGTGTCGTCCAGAGCCTGAACCGCCGCGCCGAGCGGGGTCAGATCACTGACGACGAGCAGACCGTCCGGCATGATCGAACGCGGAATCCACACGCCTGCGAGGAACAGCATGGGGAAGTAGATCGCCATGCCGATCGCCTGGCCGGACACTTGTGTGCGCGCGACGGCTCCGACGAGCAGGCCGATCGAGAAGACCGACGCTGCGGCGAGGAGGAGGGAGACCGTGAATAGCAGCGGACTCTGCGGGAGCGGCACGTCGAACGCGAGCACGGCGACGAGGACCGCCATTGCGGCCGCGGCGACCGCTACTCCGAGGTGCACCATCAGTTGAGCCGACAGGAGGCGACTGGGGTGAACCGGGGTTGTGCGGAGCCGACGGAGGATCCCGTACTGGCGGTACGTTCCGAGGATCGGAGGAAGGGTTACGAGGCCCAGCGTCGCGACGCCAAGGGCCAGCGCGATCGGGGCGTAGATATCGATGTACCGCGACCAGTCCAATTCCTCCACCGGTTCGTCGAAACCCGGGAACAGGTATCCCAGAGCGAGCAACAACACCGCCGGGAACACAAGCCCGAAGAACAGCGCAATCGGGTCCCTGAGGAACATCTTGCCCTCGAGTCGAGTGAGTTTCATGGTGGCTGCCATCAGTTCTCCTCCTTGTCCAAGTCGCTCGGCGATGCGGCTCCATTCGTGAGCGTGAGGTAGGCGTCCTCCAGGCTTGTCTGGTCGACGCGAAGGTCTTCAGCGATGATTCGGCGCTGGGCGAGAAGCGCGGTGACCGCATGAACGACGTTGCCCGTGCCTGTGACGGCGATTCGCGAACCAACGCGGTTGACTGACATGACTCCTGGCAGCGACTCGAGGTCCTCGTCGGAGACGGGCTCTGACGGGCGAAAGGTGAGGCGTTGCTCTGATCCGATACGGTCGACGAGTCCGGAGGGTGAGTCGATGGCGACAACGCTCCCACGGTCTACGACCATGATCCGATCGCAGAGGCGCTCGGCCTCTTCCATGAAGTGCGTGACGAGTACGACGGTGACGCCGGAATCCCTGATCTCCTCGATGGTGTCCCACGTAGAACGCCTTGCTTGCGGGTCGAGACCCGTGGTCAGTTCATCGAGGATTGCGATCTCGGGAGAACCGACGAGAGCGAGCGCAACCGACAGCCGTTGCTTCTGCCCGCCGGACAGGTCCGCGTACTTCGCGTCGGACTTGTCGCCAAGACCAAGTCGTTCGAGGAGTTGGCGCCAGTCGGCCGGGTTCCGATAGAAGGAGGCGTATACGTCCATCACCTCACCCACCCTCACCTTCGCCTGGAGGCGGCTCTCCTGAAGTTGTGCGCCGACTCGCTGTGCGATCTCGTAGTGATCCGACTGAGGGTCCATCCCGAGCACGCGAATCGAGCCCCGGTCGGGTGTGCGCAGGCCCTCGACGGATTCAACCGTCGTGGTCTTGCCGGCGCCGTTCGGGCCAACGATTCCGAAGATCTCGCCGTCCTCGACACTGAACGAGATCCCGTCCACGACGGTTTGGCCGTGGTACGTCTTGGTGAGGTCGGTGACTTCGATGACTGCCATTGCGGCTCCCTTCCCATTCCCTGGAGACAGTGTGACGCAAGAACTCCGTGGCGTCATCGCACGTTCGGCTGCATGTTGCCGGATAGACGGTTGAGGTACCGAGTCAACCGATCGGTTGATACTCAAGCCCTGTGGCTGGACTCGCTGAGCGGTCGCGGCCTATGGTCAATAGGAACGTCGTGCGCTCAGCGGCGAGCGTTTCAGGGAGACACGAGTGCTACTCATTCCAGGACCCGAGCTACGCGGGCACGTCCCGCGCACCACTGAGTACTACCGAGTCCTACCCGACGCTGTCCTTCACCACCTCGAGAGTATTCGAGTGAACCACGAAGAGAAAGGCGAACGATGAAAGCGATCGTCCAAAGCAAGTTTGGGTCTCCCCGTGACGTGTTGTCGTATGCGGAGATCGACCAGCCGACGATTGAGGACGACGGCGTGTTGGTACGGGTCCTTGCCGCCTCCATCCACATCGGCGACTACTACACCATCGCAGGTCTGCCCTACGTCATGCGTCCGCTGTTCTCGTCGATGAGGGCGAAGAACCACGTGCCAGGAACGGACATCGCCGGGACGGTCGAGGCTGTCGGGAAGGGTGTGACAGGACTTCAACCGGGCGACGCGGTCTTTGGCACCTACAAAGGCGCATTCGCTGAGTTCGCCGCTTTCCCGGAAGCGTCACTCGCCCAGAAGCCGGACAACCTGGACTTCGAGCAGGCGTCCGCTGTCGGAACCTCTGCGCTCACGGCCCTGCAAGCGCTTCGTGATCACGGCAACCTGCAGCCAGACCAGAGGGTCCTCATCACCGGCGCGTCGGGAGGCGTTGGGATGTTTGCCGTGCAGATAGCCGCGGCTATGGGCGCGGACGTCACCGGTGTCTGTAGCACGAGGAATCTGGAAATGGTCCGATCCGTTGGTGCAGATCACGTCATCGACTACACCCAGGAGGACTTCACCGACGGCGAGGAGCGGTACGACCTCATCTTCGACAACGTCGGAAGCCGTTCTCTGTCGGATACCAGGCGCGCACTCACTCCATCGGGGACGCTGCTCGCCAATGGGGCACGGGTCGGCGGGTGGTTCGGTGGCCTGACGAGACCAATCGCTGCGTTCGCGTCGTCGGTGTTCGTCTCCCAGCAAGGGCGCCCGTTTGTCTCAACGTCGAATCCGGAGGACCTCGCCGCGCTCAAAGAGATGGTGGAAGCGGGGGAACTCGCACCCATTGTTGACAAGACCTATCCGCTCAGCCAGACCCCCGAGGCGATGGCGCACGTCGGCGAAGGACACGCTCAAGGGAAGACCATCATCACGGTTGATCACCCGGCCGCGTAGGAGAAGCTCCTGTCGCCGGTGGACGCCCGGCTCATGTCCTGCGTCCGTACCTGGCCCCGCCGAGAGCATCGCTACTGTGAGTCCGGCGCTTCCCACCGAGTGGTGGCGGTCGCGGACTGGAGGACGGAATTGCGTCGTGTATGGGCGGGCCTTGTTGTCGTGCTGATGCTTGCAGCCTGTGGCGGTACAAGCGCGTTGTCGCTGACGGAGTATGTCAACCGCCTCAATGTCATCGTGGAACAGGCACGGCAGGACTACGAAGTGCTCGTCTCTGGTCCTCATGGGGGAGTTCTCATTGCCGAGGGCGACGAATTGGCCGCCTTCAGCCCGCAGGATCTCCAGGTCGCTCTCGATCGGGTGAGAGAGATCGAGTCGACGGTAGACGAGGCTACTTCCGCGATTGATCCGCCCGAACCGGTCGAGACCCTGCACCATCTCTTCTTCGACTTCGACAACGAGTTCATTGCGGCTCAAGAGGCGCTCGCCGTGAGGGCGGGTACCGCTGCTGACTGGGAGGAACTCTCCGAAAGCGCTGAGATGGCCGCCTACCGCGTAGCGCTTGCTGACGACAAGCAGGCGTGCATTGATGCCCAGTCCGAGGTCAACGCCATCGGGAACCAGCGGGAGGTATTCGCCGATACACCGTGGATTCCCGGTGAACTGAAGGAACTCTTCGAGGTCGGCTTGGGGTGCGACGGGTACCCCGAGGACCCGGGCGACGTCTACCGCCCCTAGCGAGAGCCCACTCCCTGACCCGGTCCGCTTGCTCCGCGCGGCACCGTCTGGGCTCTCTCGCTGCTGCCTGACCAGAGGATCGCCGGCCCTCACATGGTCGCTCGTGTTTCTCTAGCGTTCGGCGGCGATGCATCCAAAGGCGACCACCACGACCTCCTTCAACTCTGGTGGTATCCAGGGCGTGTTCGACAGGTCGGGGCGCTCCGTTGTGTCGAGCTTCTCTTGGGCTGCAAGGCAGAGTTCAATTGCGTCTGCATCGACCGACCGTGCCGCGATGCCGAGCGGCGTTTCCCAGAGGTCGCCGACGTCGGCGAGAGAGTCGAGTTCCATCACGTAGTCAGCTAGCGCCGATTCGGCATCTGCCACTCTGCCCATGATGCCCAGCGCCGTGTTGTGGAGGTCGCTCACGTCGGCGGGAGGTTCGAGGTTCTCGAGGGCTTGCACAAAGGCGTAGCGAGCTTGCACGCGCTCAGCGGCATGCGTCTTGACTTGAGCGAGATCGTCCGTCCCTGAAAACTCGACATCGAGCCGGTCGAGCTGGCCATTCATCTCAGCGACTGCGGATTCGAGCTCGGCTGCGTAGTCGCTGAGGCTCAGCCCACCGCCACACGCCGGCAGC
>Ga0316191_10004741_pt1 | contig 10174 bp, 6 predicted proteins | sample Eddworburr2cm_MG_FD_204928 | JGI IMG/M metagenome (GOLD analysis project Ga0316191, IMG submission 204928) | Coastal sediment microbial communities from Maine, United States - Eddy worm burrow 2 cm | ecosystem: Environmental > Aquatic > Marine > Coastal > Sediment | place: USA: Maine | collected... | reverse complement strand
CTACCTGCCTGCGGGTATCGCACCGGTTGCGCTGGCCCAGTCCAGCGAAGTTGTGCTGGATCTGCCGGGCTTGAGAGTCCTCAACGATCGACCGCTGAACGCAGAAACCCCCTCACACCTGCTCGATGATGAAATCACCCCGGCGCAACGATTGTTCATTCGCAACAACGGTCTGCCGCCCGTCGACATCTCGGTGGATGACTGGGAGCTTACGATCGACGGCGAAGCCTGTCTCGCACCCCGCAGCTTCAGCATCGCCCAGCTGAAAAAAGATTTTGCACACCACACCTATTCACTTCAGCTCGAGTGTGGCGGCAACGGCCGAGCTGAGTTCCGGCCGCGGGTACCTGGCAATCAGTGGAGTACCGGCGCGATCGGCTGCCCACAGTGGACCGGGGTACGGCTCCGAGACGTCCTTGAGGTCTGCGGCATTGCTGACAGCGCCGTCTATGTTGGCTTTAAAGGCGCCGATAGCCATTTATCCGGCGACCCGAACAAGACCGTGATCTCCCGCGGTGTACCGATGGCCAAAGCGCTTGAGGATGAATCTCTGATCGCGTTTGCGATGAATGGCGAGGACATTCCGATGCAGCATGGCGCCCCGCTGCGACTGGTCTGCGGCGGCTGGCCGGGCAGCGTCAGCGGCAAGTGGCTGACTGGATTGCACATTCGCGACCGGGTCCATGACGGCGCAAAAATGACCGGCACCTCCTACCGGGTGCCCTGTCGGCCGGTAGCGCCTGGCGAAACTGTCGCTGACGAAGATCTCTGCATCATCGAATCCATGCCGGTGAAGTCACTGATCACCTATCCGCGCTCCGGTATCGAGGTCGCAGGCGGCAAGCCGGTGCATGTGCGGGGCTTCGCCTGGGCGGGGGATCTGGAAGTGGCGCGGATGGCGATCTCTGTCGACTTCGGCCAGAGCTGGCAGCCGGCTCGATTGGATCCACCCGCCAATCGTCTTGCCTGGCAGCGCTGGCAGGCCAGCGTCACGCTGCCCGGCGCCGGGTACTACGAAGTCTGGGCCCGCGCTGAAGACAGCAACGGTCTGCGTCAGCCGATGCTGGTCCCCGGCTGGAATCCCAAAGGCTACCTGAACAACGCCACTCACCGAATCGCCCTGAAGGCGACATGAGTCATAAACCGAATTGCCTTCAGTTCGCGGTCGTGACCCTGTGTCTGCTGCTGGGCGCATTTTTCGCCCGCGCTGAAACAGATCAACGCACCGGTCTGATCATTGCGCCCGGCTGGGAGCTGGTTTCCGCCCACTGCGGCGCCTGCCATTCACATCGGCTGGTTACCTCGCAGCGGGGTGATGCTGAGTTCTGGTTGAACACCATTCGCTGGATGCAGCGCACCCAGAACCTGTGGGAGCTTCCGGCAGATCAGGAGCCACAGATCATCGGATACCTGGCAGAACACTACAGTGAGTCGGAGTGGGGTCGTCGGCCGCCCCTGTCCGCCAGTCTCCTGCCAGTTCACCGTGAGGTTGATGGGTCAGGCGAAAACCACTGAGATGCGCCGATTAAGACGGCTCTTCTTTTCGATTTTGCTGACTCGGACCGGACCGATTTCTCCCAGGCGAGCCACGTGAGTGCCGCCACAGGGCTGCAGGTCGACGCCTTCGATGTTCAATAAGCGTACACACCCCGCGCCAGCTGGCGGCGCCACAGACATGGTCTTCACCAGTTCCGGTTGAACAGCCAGCTCAGCATCACTGATCCACTGCAGGGACGTCGGGGTATCTGCGCTGATCAGTTCGTTCAGGGCATCGGTCAGGGAGACTTTATCCACGGTCGCCTCCGGCAGATCAAAGTCCAGCCGGCCCTTCTGCGCGGTGAGATTGCCACCGGTAACCGGTGTGTTCACAACCGCACACAGCAGATGCAGGCAGGTGTGCATGCGCATGTGCTGATGGCGCAGTTGCCAGTCGATGGTGGCGAGGACCGATTGATTCAGCAGCGCGCGGCCGCCCAGCGCCTGGAGTTGTTCCGGGTCCACCAGATGCTCAATATCACCATCCGCGATTTTGCGGGTATCCACCACGTTCAGCGAGGCGCCGTCCGCCAGAGTCAGGGTGCCGCGGTCGCCGGGCTGACCACCACCAAGCGCATAAAACACGGTCTGATCGAGGGCCAGCCCCGATTCAGTCACCCTGGTGATTTCTGCGTCGCAGCTGCGCAGATAGGCATCTGTCTCGTAAAGCCGCTGCGTCATTTCGCCACCTCCGATGAGAAAGCCTGGCGGGCACGCCACAGGGCTATCGTCGGAATCAGAAACACCGCTGCGGCAATCGCGCCGGAGCTGACACCGCCGCCGCGCGGATCCAGCAGGTTCCAGACAAACATCGCAATCACCACCTGAGCGCTGTAGACGGCGGCCCAGGGCCACATCCAGCGCTTCATATGCCAGAAGCCATACGCCCCGGCGCCGTAGATCAGCCAGTGCAGCGGTGCAGTCAGCTTGGCCGGCCAGCCGTGCAGCGTGACCCCGAACCAGACCTCTTCATCGTCAGCCACAGGTTTGTAGAAGATATCGAACGGCATATAAATAAAGGTCATGTAGAGGCAGAACCCCATCAGCAGATTCATCCACCACGGTCGCCGCTGCCAATGATGGGTCAGAAGGTTGGTCGTCATTGATGCGCCTTATAAAAATTTTCGGGCCCGGATTTTTCATTTTGTTACAGATCTGCATGCTGATGAAACCTTTCAGAAGGTAGGTTCACCCCTGAAACGGCCGGAATCAACGCTATCTGGCGCGATTTTGCTGCAAAGACTGAATCCGGATCAGAAATCTTGTCCGGCAGGACTGAAAAAGTGAAGAAAAATGAAGAATTCTGAATGCAATATGTGTCTGAATCGTTACACTCGCCGCCCTCGGCGCACACCTGGCGCCAGAAATATTCATAAAAGACTATCTTAGGGGTACAACCACATGCGAATTAAGGCGTGCTTAACAGCATCGTCCGCAGCCCTGCTGCTCACCGTTTCAGGTTTTGTGCCGGTTGCATCTGCAGCTGAGCAGGAAATCGAGACGATGGTAGTAACGGGTTCGCGGATTGCTCGTGACACCTTCACAACTCCTGCACCTGTGACCGTTCTGACTTCAGAAGAAATGGCTGCGGTAGGTGCTACCAACGTCGGTGAGTTTCTGTCGCGGATTCCGCAGACAGTAACTGCCTTCAACACCTCCAACAACGTATTTGCCGCAGGTTCTTCCGGCCTGCAGACACAAGCTCTGCGAAACCTCGGCTCTCAGCGCACGCTGACCCTGGTTAACGGTAAGCGTTTTGTTTCCGGTCAGACACCCAGCGTCGGCTACGCGGTGGACTTGAATCAGATTCCAACCTCGCTGGTCGAGCGCATCGAAATCAAAACCGGTGGTACTTCTGCCATCTACGGTTCTGATGCCATTGCCGGTGTTATCAACATCATCTTAAAAGATGACTTCGAAGGTGTTGAATTCACCGTCCAGGGTTCTTCTCCGGAAGACGGCGACCGCAGTCGTTATGACCTCGACCTGACCCTCGGCAGCAACTTCGATCGAGGTAATGCCTGGGTACACGTTGGCTATTCCAAAGACGAAGGTCTGAGCGGTCTGGATCGCGACATTTCAGATCGAGATCTGGCCTACTACACCCGTGAAGCACTGGATGCGATTGGTCAGCCTGATATCGCCGCCGGCGAAAACTGGTTGGGATCCAGCTTCCCGCCTGCTGGTCGAATGGGTGACTACCTGGGCGACGGCACACCATTCCGCAGTGGTCTGGCCGATCAGGCAAACTCTGATCGCTTCAACCGCGCCAGCTTCCGGGATATCGCCTCTCCGCTCGAACGTCGCCAGGCAGCTGCCGGCATCACCTACGAGCTGATGGACAACCTGACCGCCAATATTCTGGTCAACTACTCCCAGACCGAAATCGACACTACCTACGAGCCTTTCCCACTCGATCTGAATGACAGCATCTGGGACATCGCGAAAGGTGGAACCGGTGGCATGGACGTTGCGACCGGTCCGATGATTCCGGAGCTGCTGCGCACCAACCTGCTCGCAGATGGTGTGACTAACCTGAACGAACTGGGTGTGAACAACACCGCACGTCGACTGACCGAATTTTCCGGCCGTGGTTCCGACATCGACCGTCGGACCATTCGCTTCGAAGGTGATGTGACCTACCAGTTCGACAACGGCTTTGCCGCTGAACTGTGGGGCACCTGGGGTCAGACCAAAGCTGACCAGCAGAACAACTCCGGCATCAACGCCGAACGAGCAGCCCTCGCACTCGACGTCGAAGTTGATCCAAACGATCCAACAGGCAACACCCTGCGCTGTATCGACGAAGATGCCAGGCAGCGCGGTTGTGCTCCCTTCAACGTATTCGGAGCAAATACAGTTTCCGACGCTGCAGTCGAATATCTCAGCTTGAATACCCAGACCGACCAGAAAGTTGAACAGGCCATCATTGGCTTGAACCTGACTGGCGACATGTATTTTCTGCCGGAACTGCCAGGCGGCATGATTGCTTTCGCAGCCGGTGTTGAGTATCGCGAAGAGAAAGGTTCTGAGACTCCTGACGCATCGGTACAGGCTGGCGTCACCACCTCCAACCGCATCCTCGCCACTGATGGCCAGTGGGATGTAACCGAAGGCTACATGGAAGTCAGCGTACCGGTCCTGACCCGTCTGACCCTCGAAGGCGCGTATCGCTACGGCGACTACAGCACCGTTGGCGGCCAGGACAACTGGTCACTGGGTTTTGATGCACCGGTTACCGACTGGGCACGTTTCCGCGGCACCTACTCAAACGCAGTACGAGCACCAAACGTTTCAGACCTGTTCCGCGGTGCTGGTGAGACTTTCGTTAACGCTCAGGACATCTGTGACGGCACCACGGCTGCCTCTACCGGCAACGCTGCAGACAACTGTCGCTCAGTTCCTGCAATTGCTGATCGAATCGCAGCAGACGGCGTTTTTGCTCTGACCCAGGTCGAAAAGCAGTCTACCGGCGGATTCAACGGTGGTAACCCTGATGCCAATGAAGAGACCGCAGACACCTGGACGCTCGGTATCGTGCTGACCCCGACCTGGGAGCCACTGTCTAATCTTCAGCTGGCCGTTGACTACTACGACATCGAGCTGAGCGACGTGCTGACCCTGCCGCTGCGTTCTGACGTTGTCACCAACTGCTACAGCGTTGACCCAGGCGCATTCGATCAGGATTGCCCTGGATCAGTACCGACCGGCCTCCAGACCCTTCGCAACCCCAACACAGGTGCGCTGCTGGAGATCAACCGCTCCTTCCTGAACCAGGAAGACTGGACCACCAAGGGTGTTGACATTGAGTTGAGCTACTCGACTGACGTTGCCGACTGGTGGAGTTCTGTTGGTGGGGTTCTGAGCTTCAACGTGCTGTGGAACTACCTCGACGAGTTCGAAATCAAGGACAACACCACCGGTTCGGTTAACGACGAAGCTGGCGAAATCCTCTATCCGGAGAACCGTGTATACGCAGGTGTCACCTATACCCGCGATACCTGGAATCTGAACTGGACCGTCAGCTGGATCGACCAGGCGGTAGACTCAAATACCCCTGAGGAAACCAACGAAAACTCTGGTCTGCTCGGTGAGCCGCTGCCTGATAGTGCAAATACCTGTGCTTCGCGCGCGTACCACACGCTGTCAGCCTCCTACAATCCGATGGAAGCCATCGAATTGTTCGGCGGAATTCGTAACCTCACGGATACGGATCCCTGCGCACTGACTCAGTTCTCCAAGTACGGCAACACCGGTACCAATACCGCTGCCGAGATGTACGACCTCACCGGTCGGGACTACTACATCGGCTTCCGTACCCGATTCTAAGAATCGGTTAACGCAGGCTAAAATAGGGTCCGCTTCGGCGGACCTTTTTTTGTCCGCACATAACACTTAAGGCTGAAATATATTGTCCAGACCAATTGCATTGCTGATCCTGCTGGCCGGCATCACTCAGATGGCGACCGCTGCAACCGATGCTGAACTGCGAAAGTGCCAGGCGCTGAATGACGACCCCACCCGGCTGGCCTGTTACGACGCAGCCATGCAGTCTGCACCAACTACCCCTGCTCCTGAACGCCCAGCCGCGGCACCTCAGTCATCAGCCGCGGCACCTCAATCATCAGCCGCGGCACCTGTATCACCAGTCACGGCTACGCGCCAACCACCTGCTACCAAAGCCGATATGTCCACTGCAACGATTGCTCCGGCTCCAGTTCCGACAGCCCCAGCCACTCCAGTTACCACACAAAACACAGAACCCACTCCAGCGGTGCAGACCACCGAAGATTTCGGCTTACCGAAGGAGCCAGACTGGGAACAGATCAAAGATAACCAGATGGTCGCGACGGTATCTGGCGTGAGCAAAACTCCGCTGGGTTCCACAATCGTCGAACTGCACAACGGCCATGTCTGGCAACAGGTGGACGACAAACGTCTGACCCTGCGCAAAGGTGATGAGGTCAACATCCGCGAGGGCATGGGTGGATCGTTTTACCTGGCGAAAACCTCAGGCAGCCGGAGCCTGAAGGTCAGGCGCACAAAATAGTTAACAGTCCCGGCAACAACCCGCAGTACAATCTTCCCAACAGAGTTTCAGACAGGGCAGCAACGTGAACGCAGACAGCTGGCAGACTTTCGATCTCAAAGAAATCAGAAAGACGCTCGAGAGCGGCAAGGTCAGCTATAAAGAGTTCCTGAAAGTACCGAGTCTGTCCTGTGGCCTCTACCATTTACCGGCCGGCAGCCAGGACATGCAGACGCCTCACGATGAAGACGAGGTCTATCTGGTGTTGGAAGGCAAAGCGATGATGAATACCGGGGACGGACCGCTGGAAGTCACCGCAGGCACCGTGCTGTTCGTCAAAGCCACCGAAACCCATTCATTTTTCGAGATCGAAGAGGACATGACCCTGATGGTCTTTTTCGCCTCCCACCCGCCCGAATAGCGGCTTCCATATTCTCCCAAGAAATGTTTCACTTTGTTTCGCATATATTGCGGAACCGTGAGCGGCATCCGTTTATCAACAAAGCTGCTCACATTCAGTGCCGCTGCCCGGCCTGATCCTAAGCCCGAGCAACGCGCACAACCTTGGGAGAGGAAGAAAAATGATCACACGCTTCAGGAGAGGTCGGCCACTGGCTGCCCTGGCTGCTGCGGGTTTGCTGTCAGGCGCTGCCCTGACAGTACCAACCATGGCTGCAGCTGCAGAAGAAGAAATAATAGAAGAAATTGTCGTCACCGGCTCGAGACTGAGCCGAGACACTTATTCCAGTCCAGGCCCACTCACAGTTCTCGACGTCGATCTGGCCCGCAAGGCGGGTGTGAGTAACATGACCGAATTACTGCAGAGAACCACAGTGGCCAATGGCCAGCAGTTCAACAGCAGTTTTAATGGTAACGCCGGCGCCTCAAACGCCAGTGAAGCCCCGCCGGTGGGTGGCGTTGGTTCAGCAAATATTTCCCTGCGCGCGCTGGGACCTGAGCGAACTCTGGTGCTGGTCAACAGCAAACGGCTGGGTTCGTCCGGTGTACGTGGCGCACCCGCCCAACCTGACATCAACCTGCTGCCTATGAATATGGTGCAGAGTGTCGAAATTCTGACCGAAGGCGTGTCATCGATATATGGCGCAGATGCTGTTGCCGGTGTGGTTAACGTGCTGCTGAAAGATGATTTCGAAGGTCTGGAAATCACTTTCAACGGTGAACGCCCGGAAGACGATGGCGGCGATATGGACCAGCTTTCTTTTATCACCGGCATCAGTAGCGATCGGGGCAACTTTGTCTTCGGTGGCGAATACTTCAATCGCGACCGGTTATCAGGTGGCGATCGCGAAGACTGTCTGCGCACCTTGAGCCGTGACGAGGCCGGCAACAAATATAACCTCTGCCGCAACGGCTTTTTTGACAACATCGTCCTGGATCTGGACGGCGCTAACGCTCAAGACATCTTCAGCTACTACACGCCCGGACAGACGGATGCGAACATCAACATCCCGAACTGGAGTTCAGCCGCTTCACTGCCGGAGCCTACGGCACCAGGTGCAGCCGAATCTGCCAACCAGCGTGACAAGTTCACCTACATGCCCTTCTACAGTGACGATGATGAGCGCCTGGCTGCTGATCTGGTCGCGCCAATGGAACGCTATTCCATGGTTGGCCTGGGTTCTTTCAAGCCAGAGTGGTTCGGTAACGAAGAAATCTATTTCGAGACCTACTACTTCCATCGCGAACTGACCAACAAAGCGTCAACGGAGCAGATCTTCCCGACCGTACCTGGCCTGATTCCCCAGGAAGATGCCGATGGCAACATTATTGTTGATGCAGCCGGTGTGCCGGTGCTGGTAGATAATCCCTACAATGATTTCCCGGTTAACGCCTCACCAATCATCACCCTTGAAGACATCCCACAAAGACGCGACGTGGACCTGGATCACTTCCGGATTGTCGGTGGATTCCGCGGCGATTTCTCAAGTGGATGGCTTGCCGACAATGCCTGGAGTTATGACTTCTATGCGTCCTACGACCGCGGTACCGGCGATCAGAGTCAGCCGGTTCTGAATGAAAACAACCTGCTGCTGTCACTGGAAACCTCACGCCTCGATGCTGACGGCAACATCATCTGTGGTGTTCCGCCAAACAATAACGACATCGGTTTCCTGACCCCGACAGAATGTGTGCCTGTTAACTTTTTCGCGCCGGAAATCTATACCGGTGGTGACAAAGGTGAAGGTGTCTTCGCCACAGACGCCGAACGCGAGTGGCTGATCGCTACCCGAACCAATCACACGGTCGTGGAACAGACCATGTATGCCCTCTACTTCAATGGCGAAGTCTTCGACATGCCTGATGGCGGTGCAGTACAGATCGGTTTTGGTGGCGAGTATCGCAAAGACGAGATCAGCTCAACCGCCGAGTATCTCGGTGCCAGCGGCGGCGTGGCTGCTGAGAACCCGCTGACTGAAGGGGCCACCAACGGCGATCGGGATATCTGGGACGTTTATGGGGAAATTCGCGTACCGATCTTTCAGGGTCGCAAATGGATGGAACTGCTGGAATTCGATGGCGCAGTTCGTTACACCGACGAAGAAAACTTCGGCGATGAAACCACCTGGAATGCCCGTCTGACCTATATGCCCTTTGACTGGATGAGTATCTCCGGTGGCGCAGGCACATCGTTCCGTGCACCCAATCTGCGAGAGCAGTTTCTGGCTGATCAATTTTCATCCATCAGTGGTGCATCTGATCCCTGCCGCGTGCCCACTGACGCTAACGTTAATGGTGCCTATGATCCGGCCAACGATGCTCGCCCGCAGGTGGTCCTGGACAACTGTGTCCTCGATGGTGCAGATCCGACCGCACTGGGTCTGGATGGCACCGTTTCCGTACCGGTAGCCATCGGCGGTAACGCTGAGGATCTGAAAGCGGAAACTTCCGATTCCTGGAATGTCACCGTTAACCTCACCCCACAGATCAGCGATCGCTTCAGCCTCGACATGAAGTTCAGCTATTTCGATATCGACGTCGAGGATACGGTTGTTTCCATAAACGGCACTACCATTCTTGAACGCTGCTACAACGATGCTGTGGCGCTTTCCAGCCCGTTCTGTAGCCGTGTTGATCGCGGTGTAGTTGGCTTCCCAAGTTTCAACTTCCCGTCCGCGGTGGATGCGTCATTCATCAACATCGGTAAAGAAACTTCGGTAGGCTGGGACCTTGAGTTCACACTGGCCACGTCGTTTGACGATGTCTTCGGCGCACCATTGAATCTCACCTGGCAGAATTCTTTCACTCGCCAGGAAGAACGCGATGTGCAGATCTTCTCCGGCGATCCCGAAGACGATCAGGTTGGCGATTTCGGCGTCCCCGAAAATCGCTATTCCACCGTCATTTCGGCGAACTGGAATGCCTGGGACTTTGTCTGGCAAGCTCGCTACATCGATGATACCGAAGCAGGTCTGGATGCCTCACTCAGCGCCGACTGCGGCATTTTCCAGCTCGACGAAGGCTTTGTCGGCAGCCCGAGTACGGCACCTGACTGTGAAGCAGACTCAGTGTGGTACAACGACTTCTCGACGACCTATAACTTCGACGAATCCCTGTATGTCACCCTTGGTGCGCGCAACATTTTCGACG
>Ga0316191_10004735_pt1 | contig 10177 bp, 9 predicted proteins | sample Eddworburr2cm_MG_FD_204928 | JGI IMG/M metagenome (GOLD analysis project Ga0316191, IMG submission 204928) | Coastal sediment microbial communities from Maine, United States - Eddy worm burrow 2 cm | ecosystem: Environmental > Aquatic > Marine > Coastal > Sediment | place: USA: Maine | collected... | reverse complement strand
CTTGGCGGCGTGCACGGGACTGCTGCGCACCCGCCAAACCGCAGAGCTTGCGATTGGGTCACGACCCCTCGAGATCGCGGTCGTCGAGGACCTCAGAGAAGCGAAGACAGGCACCTTCGAGGAGGTCAAGTCCGCCGAAGAGATGGAGGCTTTGTTCGTCGGAGCATTCGAAAATGCCGAGGTGCCCGGGGCGAGCTTTCTCACCGGCGAACCGTACGCAGACCTCTGGGCGCGAGTGGCTGCTGCATGGCAGGCGTTGCTAGCCCGTGATGACTGGAGCCAAGTGTTCGTAGCCGCTCACGGGGTCGTCAATCGAACCATCCTGGCGCAAGCGCTGGGTGCCGGCCCGCAGATCTACCGACGACTCGAGCAAGACATGGGTTGCCTCAACGTCCTAGACATCGATGGTGAAGGGCCGGACGCTCGCGTCGCGTACGTCCGCTTGGTGAACTTCACCCCCTACAACGCGACGAAGGCCGGCATGCACGAAACGACGCTCGAAATGCTCTGGCGACAGTTCGTCGACGAGTAGTCGTCGCGCTAGGAAGTCGGCTAGTCGGCGCACTCGAGAGAGCGATAGGCCCCCTTGTAGTAGACCAGCGGCTCGGCATCGGTCGCATGGACGGCCTCGACCTTTCCGACGTAGATTGTGTGGCTCCCCTCCCGATGCGCGCTCGAGACCCTGCATTCCAACGAGGCGAGCGCCTCGTCGATGAGCGGTGCGCCCGTCTGACCCTCGGTCCAGCCCACGCGCTCCAGTCGTGAATCCTCGTACTTCGACGAGGCGAATACGTTGGACACGTCCTTCTGATGCGCCGCGAGAATGTTCACCGCAAACACCCCCCCCTCCTCGATGATGCCGTGGGTGGTCGAGGAACGGTTCGCGCATACGAGCACGAGGGGCGGGTCTGCTGAAACGCTCGAAAAGGCGGATACGGTCATCCCGTGCACCTTCTCGCCGGAGCGTGAAGTCACCACCGTCACGCCGCTGGCCCAGCCCCGGAGCGCCTTTTTGAATGCATCTTGATCGATCGGCATCGCGTAGTTCCTCAGGTTTCCGGTCCCAGGCCACCCTGGTTTCGGCCTGCGAAGCGGTCATTCCGCCGCTGCGGCTATACGTTGCTGGGTCTAGGCAAGAATAGAACGTGTTTCAAGTGGACGCCGGGCTGTCACCTTCTCGAAATTGGGCTAGTTTCCGCCCCCTATGCCCGAACAGGCGTTTCTAAAGGGGATCCAGGCCTACTGGGATGCCCTCGGTCAACCAGGCGAGCCGCCCGAGCTCGGCGAGTCTCGCATCGATGCTTTCGTCGATCTCCTGCACCTTACTTCGAGCGCCGAGCACGGATTCCAGTTGCTGGACTTGATCGACTCTTCGTACGGAGGCATCGCCGTTGGCGATGATAGTCGTCCGTGGCGATTGCATTGGGCGCTCCAAGTCGCAGAGGTCGAGCCGTTCGTCGTCCCGGGCCTCGAAGGCATGATCTTCTTGGCGGACACGATAGCGGATCCGGAGGGCCATCATCGTGTCTACACGATCAAGGATGGAATGCGCGGCGACCTCGAATTCGCAGACCTCACAGGCGTGCTCCGATGGATGACCGCCCAGGTGCGACACGCAAAGGGTGAGCACGACGACACTGCGCTCCAAGTGATCAAAAGCGACGCATCGTCACTACTGGACGACGAGTGGGAAAAAGGACCCACGTCGGCCCTCTACATCGTGGAGGAGCTTCTCGACACGCCGCTGTACGAGGCATGGGATGCGATCTCTCGCGGCCAATGGCCTCTCGTCGAATCCGACGGCAGCAAGCCGTCGGTCGACCGCGAGGACGGATGGCAACGCCGCTTGTCGCTTTGGCTCACGCGTAGATTCCTCGCGACCCGCACTCTCGAGTTGCCAGAGGAGATCGGCGTGTCGGACATGGACGCAGTTCACCGTTCGCTGGTCGAGCATTTGATCGACTTCGAGCAGGCGATCCATGCCGGCGACGTTCCGAGAATCGTCGAGGACACTGCAGCAGTCGAGGATGAGAAGCTCGCCGGGCTGGCGCTCGCTTGGATGGAACGGCACGACGGTTGGCGTACGGCGGCCAGCGTCCCGGCACCAGACGAAGAGGATGAGTTCGTCGACGAGCCACCGCCGTTTCAGCACACGCCGTTTACGCGCAAGCTCTTGTCCGCCCTCTCGGTTTCGCTCGATCGCATGGTCGAGAAAGGTGACCTCGAGCTCGACCCGGACCGCAAAGACGCCCTGCTGATCGAGCTCGTCACTGCCGGCTCCGATGCGCGGTCGGTCAAGCACATGCTCAAGAAGATCACTTCGGCGCTGGTCGACTCCGAGCATGTCGAAGAGATCTACCCGACCGACGACAAAATTCAGGATTGGTTGAGAGAAGACCTCGGGGGATGATCGAGCCGCCCGGCACGCAGCTGTGGGCCGACATTCGGTGGCGCGACGGTTGGCGCGTGCAGCGCCGCTGGGATGGCCAGGCGAGCCGATTGCTCAATCCCGGCGGCCGCATCGTGCGCCGCGGCTCCCTGCCGGAGTGCGAGGGCGCTCTCGAAGTAGCCAGCCCGGCCGGGGCTCCCGCGGATCACCTCGTCATCTTGTTGCATGGTCTCGGCCGAACCCGCCGTTCCCTCGCGCGTTTGGACCGAGGTCTGGTGGAAGCTGGATTCACGACCGCGCGACTCGACTACCCGAGCACCCGCAAGCCCATTCAGGAACACGCGGCGACGGTCGCCGAGTTACTCGACCATCTGCCCACCCCGCGCAAGCTCTCGTTCGCCTCCCATAGCCTCGGTGGCCTCATCGTCAGACAACTCCTCAACTATGATTCCGCGTGGCGTGCGTCGATTGAACGGATCGTGATGGTGGCGCCGCCGAACCAGGGCGCCTCGCTCGCCGCCTCGCTCGACAAAGGCAATGTGATGCGGGGCATCCTCGGCCCGTCGTTCGGTCAGATCGCCGAAGGGTTTGCGACGACGCTTCCTGTTCCGGAGGTTCCGGTGGCGATCTTCGCTGGAGACGTTGCGGGCGTGCCTGGCGACGGGCTGGTGTCGGTCGAGGAGACCCGCCTCGAGGGCGCGAGCGAGCACCACATCGTACCCGCGATTCACACGTTCCTCATGAACCACCCGGCGGTGATCCGAGGAGCGATCTCGTTCCTAACTCGCGCCCCAGATCGCTGACGACGGTCGCAGCAGGCCCGACTCCCGGTCATGGCGCGCCCCTTCGCGATCGGCTTCCAACAGCAGAGGCCCGTCCAGGTCGACGTACTCCACACCGGACGTCAGCAATAACGCCGGCTCGACGGCGAGCGAGGTGCTGACCATGCACCCGACCATCACCTCCAGACCCAAGCGACGAGCTTCCCCGACGCAGTAGAGCGCCTCCGTGAGGCCTCCGGCCTTGTCGAGCTTGATGTTCACCAAGTCGTACTTCCCGTCGACATCGGAAAACGAATGGCGATCGTGAAATGCTTCATCGGCGCAGATCGGAAGGCTGCGTTCCAGCCCCCGGAGAGCGGCATCATCGTCAGCCGGCAGTGGTTGCTCGACCGCAGACACACCGAGCTCCGGCAGCGCGGGAAGCCATGCGGCGAGTTGCTCCGCCGACCAGGACTCGTTCGCATCGACCAGTAACTCGGCCTCGGGCGCGGCCTCATGCACGGCTGCGATGCGGTCTAGATCCGCGCCACCGTCCACTTTGACCTTGATCGCCCGCGCGCCTGCGAGCTTCGCGGCCGCGGCCTTCATCCTCTCGACGGTGTCGACGCTCACCGTGCGCATCGTGCGCACCTCGTGAACCGCGCCGCCGAGGCCCGCCAGCTCCCAGACCGGCTTGCCCGCACGCTTGGCCTCCAGCTCCCAAAGCGCGCAGTCGACTGCGTTTCGCGCTGCACCTGCCGACATCGCCTGCACCTGCGCACGCGCGTTGGAGCGGTCCAAGCCGCGGCAACCCGCTTCGATTTCGGAGCGCACCGAGTCGATAGACTCGCCATAGCGCGCATAAGGCACGCACTCGCCCCGCCCAACCCACTCGTGATCATGCAGCTCTAGCACCACGACTTCGGCCGCAGCACGAGCGCCGCGCGCGATTCGAAATCCACCTCGAATCGGCCACGATTCCGCTCGGACCAGCGCCTTCACCGCACCGAGCTACGCTTCGACAGCGTCGTCGATGCCGGTAGCTTCTTTGATCGCCTTGGGGCTCAACGTCTTGCAAACGAACACATGAACGTCCCAGAGGTCGCGCGGGCGCTGCCCAGCTTCCTGTAGAAGCTCCATCGTCTTCTTGGCAGCTTCCAGGAACTGCATGTACGTCGTAGCGTTCGGCGTCGTGTCGTACTTGGGATCGATATCCAAGATCAGCGCTTGCTTCTTGAAGAAGGTCGGCTTTACGAACAGATGATCGGCCGGGTAGACCAGCGCAGCGAGCAAGGTCGACAGCGGCCAGGTGGCACCGTCTTCGACGTCGAGCGCAGCCACGAACGAGTCTAAGCGAATCGCGAACGTCCGTTCTCCGTAGAGCAGCTCCCGAAGCGCCATCGCCACCGTCTCGCGCGTTTCCTCCGGAAGGTTCTTGAAGCGAGTCGCCTCGGCCTTCTGAGTCGTGCTCTTCGTGCTGGTGAGCAACTCGTAGATCATCTGGTGGATCTCGTCGTAGCTCGTGTTGCCGATCAGCTCGTCGAGATTCTTCAGGCTGAGGAGGTCCTCGGCGCGTTCGATTGCCACATCCTTGAGCTTCTCAGCGCCCTTCGAGCCGGGCTCGCCTCGCTCCGCCTTGATGTAGTTCTCGTCCTCGAAGCCGACCGGGTACAGCCGCATGAAGTACGCCACCTGCTGCGCGAACGTGATGTCCGGCTTCTTCGGTGGGGCCTTCGACTTTCGCGTGGAGCCCGGTGCCGGCGCTTGGTTTCGCCGCGCGATGCGGTCGATGCGCACAGCCTCGTTGCCCTGCACCTCGATGATCTCCATTTTGTGCCAGTAGTCGGGTCGGAAGCTACGCTCCGCGCCGTCTTCGAAGAGGAACGTGCGCTTGTCCGGAATCTCGAGGAGAAGCACCGAGCGACCCCAGTCCTTACGGCTGGTGTGCTCGAAAACTCGGGGTGCAACGGAAGGACTATTCTCAGGCATCGATTAAAGTTCCTCGACAATCGGGTAGAAGCCGGGCCTGGGGCTCGGAAAATCGAGCACGTCGTGTATCACGGACCCGATGTGCTTGCATCCGCTTGCGATCCCCATGATGTAGCCCTAGGAGCAACTCTCCGCAACCTCCTGTTCTCATTAGGGTTTGGGCAGAATGAACCGATTCTCAGTAGAGTGTTTCGGAGCTTGGCTCCCCCTCGCCATGGTGGCCCTCCTCGGCGCGGCGTGCGATCCGGTTCGTAAGGCAGAGCCCGGGCCGGTCGAAGAAGCCAGCGCGGGAGCCGAAAGCGATCCCCGCCTCCCCGGCGTGGCGTCGGTCGACGAAGCGCTGCAGCAACGTCTCGACCGGGCGCTCGCATCGCAGGGGCCGGGCTACGTCCCCCGCACCCATCATCTGGCGGACGACGGCTCACCCCGGTTCACCAACCGGCTGATCGAGGAGTCCAGCCCGTACCTGCTCCAGCACGCGCACAACCCGGTCAACTGGTACGCCTGGTCCGACGAAGCGTTCGAGCGGGCCAAGCGAGAGAACAAGCCAATCTTCCTATCGGTCGGATACTCGACCTGCCACTGGTGTCACGTGATGGAGCGCGAGTCGTTCGAGGACGAGGAGATCGCGGCGTACCTCAACCAGCACTTCATCGCGATCAAGGTGGACCGAGAGGAGCGGCCCGACATCGACAGCGTGTACATGAGCGCGGTCACGCTTCTCACGGGCCGCGGCGGCTGGCCGATGACCGTGATCATGACGCCCGACAAGGAGCCCTTCTTCGGAGGCACGTACTTCCCGCCCCGGCGGGGGGTGCGCGGAAACCGGGCCGGGCTCGTCGACATTCTTGCTGAGATGCTGAGCGTCTACACCAATGAGCCAACACAAGTGGTCGCGCGCGCTCAGGAGATCAGCCAGCGTGTCGAGCAAGCGGCGGCTCTGCAGCCGGGGCCCGGAGTGCCGAGCGACAAAACGATTGTCGTCGCCGTGCAGAATCTCGCGAGGGGGTTCGACCGAGTCGACGGGGGCTTCAGCGGTGCACCGAAGTTTCCGCAGCCCTCGCGTCTGTCGCTGCTCTTGCGATATGCGCGGCGCACCGGCGATGCCGGTGCCACGGCCATGGTAGCGACCACGCTCGACAAGATGGCAGCAGGCGGGGTCTACGACCACGTCGGTGGAGGCTTTCACCGCTACTCGACCGACGCCAAGTGGTTGGTGCCGCACTTCGAAAAGATGCTCTACGACAACGCCCAGTTGGCGGTCGTCTATCTCGAGGCCTGGCAACACACGGGCGACCCGGCGTACCAACGCGTTGCCCGCGAAATCCTGGATTATGTCGCGCGCGAGATGACCGCTCCCGACGGCGGTTTCTACTCGGCGACCGATGCGGACAGCCCGACTCCAAGTGGCCACGACGAGGAAGGTTGGTTTTTTACCTGGACGCCGGACGAGCTCGAGCGGCTTCTCGGGGCTGACGACGCAGCCATCGTGTCCGCTGCCTATGGCGTGACGCGGAGGGGAAATTTCGAGGGTCGAAACATCCTTCATCGCGTCAAAACAGACCGTGAAGTCGGCGTGCAGCTGCGCATTCCGCCCAAGCGCGTAGCCGAAGTGTTGGCGATTGCGCGGGTCACTCTTTACGAAGCCCGGGAGTTGCGCCCACCACCCATTCGCGACGAGAAGATCATCGCCGCGTGGAACGGCATGATGATCACGGCCTTCGCAAGGGCGGGGTTCGCCCTCGACGAACCGCGGTACACCACGGTGGCGGCCGGCGCGGCGGGCTTCGTGCTCGATCAGATGCGGGCGAAGGACGGCGCGCTCGTGCGCACCTATCGCGATGGGAAGAAGGCCTCGTCCTCTTTCCTCGACGACTACGCATTCATGGTCGGCGCGTGCCTCGACCTCTACGAGGCGACCGGCGACGTGCAGTGGCTCGAGCGGGCAGTCGAGCTTCAGAGTGACCAGGACGCGCGCTACCTCGACTCACAGAGCGGCGGCTACTATCTCACTGCCAGTGAAGGCGAGACGCTTCTGGTGCGGGAGAAGCCGGCGTACGATCGCGCGGTTCCATCCGGAAATTCGGTCGCAGCTAGGAATCTCCTGCGCCTCCACGATTTCACGGGAGACGCCAAGTGGAAGAGCAGTGCCGAGCGCCTGTTCGCTTCGCTCGGGCTCCGCGTCACGCGTTCTCCCAACGGCTATCCACTGCTCCTGGTCGCGCTCGACCACTACTACGACACGCCTCTCGAAGTTGCGGTGCTCGCGCCGCTCAACCGGGAGGAAGCAGGAGCGCTCGCCGATCGGCTTCGAAACACGTTCGTCCCCAACAAGGTGTTTGCTGTTCTGACCGACACGGAAGCCGCCGAGCAGCAAGATCAGGTTCCCTGGCTCGAAGGCAAGCGGGCGATGGGCGGGAAGAGCACCGCCTACGTCTGCGAGCGGGGAAGGTGTGATCTGCCAACGTCGAAGCCCTCGGTCTTTCAAAAACAGGTCGACCGGCGCAAGCCTTACCCGAGTTTCGCGAACGCACCTCCGCCTCGCATTCCCTTCGAACGAGCCAAGTGATGCCGGTGCCATCGGACGAGTGGGTCCTGGCCACTCATAACGCAGGTAAAGTGAGGGAGCTCCGTGCGCTTTTTGCGGAGCTTCCGGTCGTCCTTCGTGCAGCCGAAGATCTGGAGCTGCCTGAGCCCGAGGAGACGGGGACGACGTTCGAAGCGAACGCCGAGCTCAAGGCGCTCGCGGCCGCCCATGCCACCGGGCAGCCGGCCGTTTCGGACGACTCAGGCGTGGCGGTTCACGCCCTTGCCGGCGAACCTGGGATCCACACGGGTCGCTGGGCGGGTGAGGGGCGTGACTTCGACGTCGCTCGCCGCCGCGTCGAGGATCGCCTCACCGAGCTCGGCCCCGGGGCGAGTCGACGAGCCACTTATATTTGTGTCCTTTGCGTGGCGTGGCCCGACGGGCGCACCCGCATCTTTCGCGGCGAGGCGCTCGGCATGTTGGTGTGGCCGATCCGCGGCGACTTGGGCCACGGCTTCGAGCCGATGTTTCTGCCGGACGGCTACGCAATCACGTACGGCGAAATGGCGCCGCAGGTTCGCTTGCGCGTCAACGCGCGGGCGGCCGCGATGCGCGAGCTCGAGCAGGCCCTGTTCGGGCCGGGGTCGCCTACGGCCGGCACCTGAGGTCGGAGTAGGGACACACGAAACGAACATGGAGATGATCTTCGTGATTCGGGAAGTGTCGAATCACGCCTTCGGGCTCGTACTTTCCGCGTGGATACTGAATCCAGCGGTCGAGTTGCGCCTTGGTGACACCCTTGCGTTTCGCATAGCGGTAGAGCTTAGCTTGCAATCGGTAGTCGACGAAGATCATCTCGGCCTGGCCATTGCGTAGCCAGTACTCGAGGAGAGCCCACTGCCGCGCGACATCGAGCTCGGAGGACCTGAACTCGTCAAACGGGCACCCGTTGGAGGAGCACTGCTCCTGGTAGTAACTGATGTCGGCGTCCCGCCCGTTCTGATGGCTCTTGTGGTCACGCAGCCTGCCGCCGTTGACGTCGCTGATGTCGTGAACACGCACCACCTTCGTGTGCTTGAACTTCGCGTCGACTGCGTTGAACGCGGCCACGATCCACCGCGTGGTTTCTTCGGTGCCGTATGTGCGAGCCGGTGTTCGGATCACGTAGCCGCGATGAGGCCCGAGACGGACACCATTCTCGAGGCGCCCGCGATTTGTGGGCCCGATCGCTTGGGAGGGGCTCACCGGTACGCGCGTGTAGATGCGCAAGTCCGTGCCGGGGCGTGGATTGCGCTGCCCCAGTTTCGCGTTCCATCGGTCGAGGTCATGCGTGCTTACGCCGTAGCGGTCGGCCACTGCCAGCAGCGTGTCTCCGCGCTCGAGCCTGAACACGACCTCCGGCCTAGGAGCCCCGACGTCGATGGTCTGCCCCGGATAGATCCGATCGGCTTTCAGCCCGGCATTGGATGCGAGAAGCTCGGCGACGGTCGTGTCGTGCTTCAGCGCGATACCGGTGAGCGTGTCGCCGCTCTGCACACGGTACGTTCTCCCGCGCTTCTTCTTCTCGATCGGCTTGTCGTACGCGCGTGCCGCAACCGCGGTGGAAGGGTCGCGCGCAGCGACCCGCGCCGCATCGTCATCTGTGGTGTCTGGTGGTTCCGGGGCAGCGGCGCCATAGTCGAACGGCGGCGTCCAATCGATGCCTTCGTCGGTTGGATCCGAAGCCTCCGACATGACCTCGGGCGCATCCACACTCGCGCTCCGCTCGGCCTTCGAGGTCAGCCCGGCCTTCGAGCTCGGACCGACGACGAGCTTCTGTCCGATGCGAATCAGATCGCCCTCGAGGCGGTTCCACTCTTTGATCTGGTCGACCGACGTGCCGGCACGCGCAGCGATCAAGCTGAGCGCGTCGCCTTGCTTCACGATCACGGTCGGCGCTTCGGCCTCCACTCGGGACGGAGTCGACGCAGCGAGCCACAGCAGTGCGATCCCGAGCATGCGGAGCATCCCGATCCGGTGTATCGAAAATCGCGCTATTGGCCAAGAAACGGGCGAAAAAGGCAGGATGTGGCGCTCCCGCACAGGCCTGATAATTTGATTGGATGCGGGGTCGCTCACGTTTGCTTGCCTGGGTTTCGGTGGCAGGGCTTCTGTCATTGACGGCGTGCCAATCGAGCTCTTCAACCACCGCCCTCTCGGTCGACTCGGTACCGCCACGCTACGAGGTCACGTGTCCGGCTCACGATGATTGCAATGGGTCGGTCGCACTACTGGTCGGACTATCAGCGCCGAGTGAGCCCACCCGTTGCACCGCCGCGCTCATTGGGCCTCGTACCGCGGTCACCGCTGGACATTGCGTATCTCCGGAGCTCACGGGCGGAGGCGCGTGTGATGGAGTGTGGTTGGGATTTGCGCGCACCGACAGCCGCCCTTCCGAGTGGATCGGCTGCGAGCGAATCACGTCCGTGTCGACGCGCGGCGCCACGCTCCTGTCGCCCGACTACGCGGTTC
>Ga0316191_10004734_pt1 | contig 10180 bp, 11 predicted proteins | sample Eddworburr2cm_MG_FD_204928 | JGI IMG/M metagenome (GOLD analysis project Ga0316191, IMG submission 204928) | Coastal sediment microbial communities from Maine, United States - Eddy worm burrow 2 cm | ecosystem: Environmental > Aquatic > Marine > Coastal > Sediment | place: USA: Maine... | reverse complement strand
GGGCAAAACTTAGTTCTCTGATCGAAAAAGATCCAAGCAGCATTTACCACATAAAATATGACTCCCTGATAATTGATATTTATTCAGGTAATGTTGAAGTACTGAATTTTTCGATTACACCCAGAATGCAGATCATTGACAGTCTTAGTAAGTATAGCATACCCAGGAAATTTGTCATAGATTTTAAAATAGGAGATTTTAAACTGAACAATCTGCAAATAATTAATTTTTTAATGTCGGGTGATATTGAACTGGATGGATTATTTTTTAAAAATGTCGAGGGGAAGGTTTACATAAATGATACGCTGAATGTAAATAATTCTACTACAGTAAGTGATGATGTTTTATCCAACACATTTATCTCTGCGATGCTACATGAAGTCCAACTGGAAAATGGCAGTTTCCAATGGTTTAAAATTGCCACCGATACAATCAATGCCTTATCCTTTGAAAATTTCAGAATTGAATTTAAGGAATTATATACTGACTCGGCCATGATGAAAACAGCCTGGGGTGCTAAATTAGATGAATTGAACTTCTCTCTTGAGAATTTTAATAACAAACTTGTCAGGAACTATACCATAACTACTGAACAGGTATCATTTAATTCGAAAAATAATATTTATTCTGCCATAAATCCGAAAATGATACCATCAGATGAAAAGGTTGCCTCCATGAACTACCTGAAATTACATGTCGACCAAATTGATCTGGTGGGCATCAACTATGATTCACTCCTGCGGAATACTAAGATCTTACTTGAGAAAGTACATATAAAAGGTCCATATTTTACCTATATCCGCCCACCACAAAAATTACAGAAAGACACTTTAAGGGAATTGCCTGCTACTACCTTCAAAAAAATACCCATTCCTTTGTTAATCGATACATTGAAGATAGATAATGGCACATTCGACTATCTCAAACATGGATATGGGGAACCGCTGGTAAAATTTGACATGCATAAAATAAATATCCAGGGGTATAATTTTGCATCCGATCCTGATTTAATGGCTGACTCAAAAACATTTAATGTTGGCGGATCACTCATGTTTTTTAATAAAACCCCAGTAAGTATGGATTTTGCTTTTCCGGTGACCGATCCTTATAATTCATACAGCATTAAGGGAACCATTGGCACACTTCAGGCGGAAGACTTGAATCCCATTATAAAAAATTCCTTTAAGATCCGGGCCCTTTCAGGCACATTCAATAAAATGACATATACCATAAATGGGAATGATACCCTGGCCAGCGGAGATTTTGAGGTCGATTATTCAGATTTGAAGCTTGAATCCTTGCAGATCAATGAAAAAGATTTCACAGATGTTAAACGCAAAGGTTTTAATACCTTCCTGGTAAATACAATAGCAAAAAAGAAAAACGATCCGGCCAAATCTTCTTTCACCCAAGGTATCATTTATCTGGACCGGGACGATCATCTTACCTTCCTGGACTTTAACCTCAATGCTCTGCTTAGCGGATTAGTGACCAGTATAATACCGGAGGCCAAAGGATTCATTGTACCAAAGGAAGAAAGAAAAGTCATAAGACAAGACCAGAAGGAACAAAGAAAAGAGCAACGGGAAGAGCAAAAAGAACAGAAATAATAAGTTTTCAGGAAGAGATCTTGATTACAAAATATATAATTGTATAGAATATATTGATGCTTCACAATTAAATATCTTATCCAATAATTATTATGATCTTTTTATTGAATCATTAGCTACTTTTGCAAGGCAGGTAAATGCTGGCAATCCAGGAACTACTAATTTAGCATGAGACGAATCTTTTTTACCGTAATTTTTATTCTCTTTGCATCGCCCTTCCCTGAAAAATCATATGCTCAGGATAATTTTAAAACTGTCGTGGTCTTTTTTTCTTTAGATGTCAATTTACCAGCCTATCATAACTTCATGGATGGGTTTACTGGACATTACTCTGAAACCCCGGTCTACCCTTACAACATAATCTATGAATATATAGATATTAACAGATATCCGCATGAAAATGATATCGAGAGTGTAATCAATCAGTATAAAGAAAAATATAAATCAGTTAATGTTGACCTTCTGATAACTTTCGGACCGGGCACCTTCTCATTGCTGAAGAAATATGGTTTTGATGCCAAAAACAACTCTACTATTGTCAATATTGACATTGAAAGCAATATTCTATCAACTACCGGGGATCCATTATTTGACAATGAAAATGCATTGCATATTTCTATTAAAACCGATTATGGCAAAACATTAAAAACAGCATTTGAATTGTTCCCTGAATACAGGGAGGTATACATTATCAGTGGGAGTTCCCCGGCGGACCGCTATTTTGCTGAGCTCACAAAGATGGCCTGCGAATCATTCAGGGATTCTCATAATTTTAATTTTATCCAGGGGAAGACCCTGGATTCCACTTTAGTTTCAATAAGAGAAATCCCCCTAACGAGTATTGTATTCCTTACTTCGTTCATTGAAGATGTAAATGGTATTCCATATTCTACGTCTATGGTTTCCCGCATCACCTCAGAGCAATGTGACGCGCCTCTGTTTTCCCTTTCGGATGATTTTGTTGAAGGAAAAACAATTGGAGGATATGTTTACAGTTTTATAGAATTAGGAAGACAAATAGAAAGGATTGTTGAAGAGCTACTGAAGGGCAGGCCGCTGAATAAAATTACTGTTGATGAAAACAGTTTTAATAAACACATGTACGATTGGCAAATGCTTAAAAAATGGGATCTGCTTGATTCAAAAGTGATTCCTGCTGATAGTGAGTTTTTCAATAAGGATGTAAACTTATTATTAGAATACAGGTGGTATTTTCTAGGCGCAGTGCTTTTTTTGTTAACCCAGACAATTCTAATTCTATATCTTATTAGAATGAATAAAAAACAAAAAGGAGTTGCAAAACAACGCATTGAAAATGAACTGCTTTTTCGAGAACTGGCTCGGGAAGACAGGTTGTCACGCATGTCAGAGTTAACGGCTTCTCTTTCCCATGAACTCAATCAGCCTTTGACCGCCATTTTATATAATGCACAAGCGGGTAAACGATTTACGGATGCCGGAAAGTTAGATGATAAACAGGCTATAGAAATATTTAATAACATTATTGAAGATGACAAACGTGCAGGAAGTCTCATCAGCAGTGTAAGAAGTCTAATGAAACTGGAGGAAAGAAAAAAAGAGAGAGTCAATCTCAATAATCTGATCCTGGAAACAGAAAATTTGTTTCATTCCGAATCTGTCGCCAAACATATTCAAATCAGTCTGAAATTGCAGGAGCATCCGGTATTCGTTTATGGAGATAAAATACAATTACAACAGGTTATATTAAATTTGCTTTTTAATGCGGCGAATTCAATGGAAATGAATAGTTCCGGAAATAAGAAAATAGAAATATTACAACAACTTGACGGTGGAGATGTGACTGTGTCAATTTGTGATTCCGGATCCGGGTTTGAAGATTCATTAAAAGAAACTTTATTTAATTCATTTGTGACTTCAAGAGCGAAAGGTTTGGGAATTGGTCTGGCTGTAAGTAAGACGATAATAGAATCACATCATGGAGTGATATGGGCTGAGAACCTCCCTGAAGGCGGTGCTGAGTTTTCTTTTAAATTGCCTCTTTTTGATGACAAAAAACGCTAGAGAAATAATTTTTATCATCGATGATGATGAATCTGTTAGAAGATCACTTTCCCTTTTTCTGACGGCATCCGACTATCAGGTTCAACCATTGGCCAGTTCGGAGGAATACTTAGCCAGAGAAGCCCATGAAGGTACAGGTTGCCTTATCCTTGATGTCCACCTGGATGGAAAAAGTGGCCTTGAGCTTCAGAAGGAGCTTCTTAACATGAACTCACATCTTCCTATTGTTTTTATCACAGGACAAGGTAATATCCCAATGAGCGTAAATGCACTGAAGAAGGGTGCGGTTAATTTCCTTGAGAAACCATTTAGTGAAGATGAACTCCTTCAATCCATATCTGAAGCTCTGGCATTGAGCCAAAAATTAAAAACTGAAAAGGCAGAAATTGAGAAATGTCAAATCCTTATGGATACCCTGACACCAAGGGAAAAGCAAATATTAAACCTGGTGATAACCGGAATGTTGAATAAGCAAATTGCGGGTGAACTCAATATTGCTGAACACACCGTAAAACTGCACAGACACAGCATCTGTGAAAAACTGGGTGTAAAATCCGTGCCCGAAATTATCCGGATTTCAGACAAAGCAGGAATACTCCTTGGAAAATAACAATTACCAATCCTCAAAAAACAATCATTCCTCAATCCCTTACATTTCAATATGGAGAGTATACTTTTATCATCCGGATTGGAGGCATAGAACTAAAGTAGTATTTACAAGCACTCCATGAGTTTATACCTTTATTCACGGATTTGTTTTCCGAAATCGCTCCTTTAAATGGATATTTAGGAAAGTATGATATTTAAAATTGCCTGGTTGATTTTTTCATTTATATAAATCAAATCGTTAAATGCTATGCTTATTCTTTGTTTAAAAATAAAATCTAACATATATGTGGTTTAATATTTTCATCGGGAGCATTTTAATTGTTTTCAGCATTCTTGTCAATGCTTCTACAACACGTTTTGTGATGAGATTAGCAACGAAAAAAGCAATTTACAAAAATGACAATATAAGAAATAAAGAAATATGGATATCCATTATTGTACTCATTATGTTCGCCGCATCATTTCTTCTCTTTTTATACTGATCTAGAACTAAAGTACTATTTACAAGTACAAAAGTACTATATACCTTTATTCATAGATTTTTTATCTGTTTTGCCCCATTAATATGGACACCTAGATAACCATGATATATATAATTGAAGATGATAATTCAATAAAGCGGGGATTTGAGCTATTCTTAAAATCAGCTGGAATGGAATTCAGGTCATTTGAAAGTGCCCTTGATTTCCTTGATAAATGCCATCCGGGCTTACAAGACATTCTTGTAATGGACCTGAACCTGCCAGGTATGTCAGGATGTGACCTTCTTAAAAAACTGGATGAAGATGTTCTGCATATTCCAGTCATCGTCGTGACGGCCTTTGATGATGCACAAAATCGCGAGACATGCCAGGAATATGGTGTGAAGGCCTATTTAAGAAAGCCAGTAGACGGGGAAGCATTGATCGATATTATTAAATACAATCAACCGAGTATTAATAATTAAAAACTGATAATATATCAAATTACAATTTAATATATAACCGCTAAGAACTATTTCGGAAATAAAAAGCAGAAAATCATGGCAAATAAAGAACAAAAAAGTGAAGGGCCCTCGTGCGCTTGTGGCAAGGTAGATCTTTATGAGGAATCGTTAAAGGTCAATAAAAATAACAAAGCTATGGTTACAGATCCCACTAGTTCCAACTCCGTGGATGACAAAAGAAGTTTGCTTAACGATGGAAGCAAAGAAGAACAAAAGAGCGCTAGGACCAAGAAATAAAAAGAATGAGATCCTATTCGGTTTGAAATATTTTACTACAAATAACACAATAATATAAATACACAAAATTATGTCAAAAGAAGTAGAAAGAGCAGCTCCAGACATGGATAAAATTATTTCTGAAGCTAAAAAAGCAGGCAAACTCAAAACCGTACCCCTGGACTGGAAAGAGGTGTACTACACCAATTGTCCCCTGATCTCAGCCAGTAATGTGGATCAGGAACTGGGCTGGACCAAGGGAGAGTACAAGAAAATAGGTGTGAATTACTTGTATTTGCGCGCTCGCAAAGAAAATGATTGGTACCCGCACTACATCCATAATATGGATAATATAATTCGATTTGGCGGATTATTCCCCCCCATTCATGTGCATGCTGATATACGCAGGACAAGGCTATTGGGAGTTACCCATGTGCCAACAGAAGGTGGTGTAATGATGGTTCGCTCGCGGGACGATATTTATACTATGAAAGATTTGAAAGGCAAAAAGATTGGTCTTTCAAGGAGCCAGAATAAAATTAAAACGGACTGGTGGGGTATCCAGGAAGAACAGGGCATAGAGCTAATGTTGAGAATAAATGGCATGACCCGGGATGATGTTGAGATCGTGGAATTCCCGTATCCAGATGATTGGTATGACGTGCCTGAAATGATGGGTCCGGAAATGGAAAACCCTTCTGAATTATGGTTAAAACGCGATCATAAAAACGACCTGGCTTTCCGTCCGCTTGAAACTGCTTTGGAAAAAGGCGCAATTGATGCCATGTACAGCCAAAGCAGGGTGCTGAGTGTGCTCTCCGAAACAACCGGTAAATTTAAGTCTATCGAAGACCTTGGGAGGCATCCTGACTGGACATTGCAGGTAGCTAATATTCCGGCCACTATCACCTGTAGCGATGTGATGGCTGAAAAGCATCCCGAGCTTGCAGTCACCTTTCTTAAAGGAATGATCAAGGTTGGACGATGGGCCAATGAGCACAAGGCCGCCGCCGCAGCCATCCTGGACAAACAGACTTTCTATCGTGATGTGGAAGATACCTACGATGGAATCAGGCGTGTTGATTTGGTACCCAACCTTTCACCACAGAACATGGTGTCTGTTGATATTGGTAAGGATTTTATGTTGAGCCACGGCTACATCAAGAATGATTTCGATGTGAATGAGTGGGCTGCACCGGAATTTCTCGAAACTGCAGCGCGTGAATTGCTGGAAGAGGAATGGGCAAAGAGGACCAGAGCAAAACTTCCCCAAGAAGCTGACCCGCTGCAATCAGTGAATAGGATAGGTTAATCCCTGTAAAATATTTTCGAAAAACAAAGCCCTGCTTTATTCCTGGGCTTTGTTTTATAGGAATATAAATTGATCTGATAATTATTTTAGCAGAATAAGCATAAAGAATTCAATCAACTGTGTAAAATTAACACTATTAGCATTTATAGGCATGGCCAACTTAAACACTACCTATGGACAAAATATCAATACGGAAATACCTGAAGCGAAACAAGCAACTTTGGGTCTATAAGTTACAGCAAAAGAAGCCTTTGAAGAATGGCAGGCTAATCCCGATAAAGTGAGGATACTGGATGTTCGTACAGCAGAAGAATACATTTTCGTTGGTCATGCTGAAATGGCCATGAATATCCCAATTTTTTTACAATCCTACAATTGGCATCCTGAGAAAAAGCATTATGTAATGGTACCCAACACTGATTTTATGGAACAAATCAAATCGACCTTTCAGCGAGACGATATCATCCTGGTTACCTGCCGATCCGGAGGACGCAGCTCGATGGCAGTTAACCAACTGGCCGCTGCCGGTTATAAAAATGTGTACAACATTACTGATTGTTTTGAAGGCAATGTGGCGAATGATCCCGTGAGTGTTTACAACGGGCAACGAATGGTCAACGGCTGGAAAAACAGCGGATTGCCCTACCCGTACAAAATAGATCCGAGTTTGATGGTGTTTACAAAGGAGAAATAGTTGACTCGGATGCTTTGGATTTAATTATCCATGTTGGCAAATTCCATCTGAATCGATGGAGTTTTATCAATTAAGAGTACACCAATTAGGTTGATGACAACATCTTTATCCATAAGGATGACCTAAGCCTTTTCCTGGTTGGGGTTTTAAATTGGGATTAAATAATCATTGAATTTGAAATATCACCACATATCATATGAAAAATAATTCCTATCTGAGCACAGGAGTGGGCGTGAAATCTACTATGGGAGCAACCGGAATGCCTACTTATCTACTTGGAGATGCTGATTTTGATTATCTTTATCAAGAGGGAACAATGACGAAAAAAATTCCAATAGGAGCTGGTAAATCAGGAAACGACACACAGGAGTAATGAAATGGTTAATGTTAGAGGTTTCTACTTGAGAAGGGACCGGATGTATTATATATAGATATCAAAAGTAGTTAGGAATAAACGGTATTGACTTCATACCAAACCACGTTATTTAACTAAATTACTCAATAAAAGAAAGCAATATACATGCTCATTAAGATAAGCAGGTTTTTAAAAATGAAGAATCGCAATTATTATGCGATTGCTATACTTTTATTGAACCTGGTTTATATCTCGATTGATCATACTATTGCCCAGGATATTCAACTGGATTCTCTCTGTCCGCAAAGAGACTTGAGTGATGTGCTTAGAAAGGCGCTGAACAAACCGCCAAAAGTCAAATCTGAAAATACCAGCTCATTTATCGCTTTCCCAAAAATTGGTTCGAATCCTGCTACAGGATTTATGGTGGGTCTTGGCGGGGCAATATGCTTTTAAAAAACAGGAAATTAGTTTGTACTCCATGATGAGTGGAAGTCTGCAGGTGACTACGAAGAACCAATTCCTTGTTATTTTCAAAAATAATATCTATACGAAAAAGGAAAAGATCTTTTTTACCGGAGACTGGCGATTTCAGATATATTCACAATCCACTTACGGCCTGGGCACCAATGCCCCTGATGGAGGTATTGTGGATTACCAGTTTGGATTATTCGGCCTACCAACGACCATAGACTCCGTGGCACAACCGATGGAGTATAATTTCCTCAGAATTCATCAAACCATGGCTTTCAAAATCAAAAAAAACATGTATCTGGGCTTTGGTGAAAAGTCAAGTAGATTTTATTTGGCGGTTTCAGAAACATTTTAAAAATTATCTTACAATAGCCGGATTTATGGCAATTGGTAAAATTCTTCATAAAATCTGATTACAGGAAAAATTGGATTGCATTAGTCTTTGGTAAGAATATTAGATTTATTCCCTGGAATGCATGAACTTTCTGTGAAGCGAATATGGATGGAAATTTTCCACCATTATTAAAATATCACCGCTAGTAGTTAATTCAATGATATTTCCTGTTCATTGTATAGAACTAAAGTACTATTTACAACCACTTTTACAATCCATAACTTTAACAGATGAAAATTTCCAAAAAATTAAGTAAAAATGATCCATAGTAGATTCAGAATTATTGTCTTCCTAATTCTCTTTTTTACTGTATCATTTTCCTGCAAGAACCCAACTAATGGACAGACACCATCTGAAAGGATATGGCATTTCGTTGCCGAGCCCTACTTGATGTTCCCCTATATGGATGGAGAAACCGGAATCGGCGATAATTTGGTGCTGCCTGTGGAAGCCAATCCCGGTGATGTTTTCAGTAAACTGAAAATAGGGGCCATGTTATACCTGGAAGCACAAACTGATAAATGGGCAATAACGTCTGATATTGTCTATATGAACCTGAATCAGGAAGTTACTCCGGGGATACTTCTTAATTCTGGAAGTGTTACTGCTAAACAATTTATCTGGGAAGCTGCCGGATTTTATCGCATTGTTTCTTTTCTGGATGTAGGTGTCGGAGGCCGGCTGAACTATGTCCAGACAAGCGTTGATGTGCAGATAAATTCCCTTCCTAAAGGAACAACAAAAGAAGCAACAGGCAGGCACCATAAAACATGGTATGATCCTATAATAATCGTCCGGTTTACTACCGACATCAAAGATAAATGGCTCTTCCAAATTAGGGGAGATATTGGTGGATTTGGAGTGGGCTCAGATCTAACCTGGCAATTTCAGGGATATGTGGGTTATCGATTCACAAAGTTATTTCAATTATCGGCAGGATACAGGTTTTTATCAACTGATTATAGCTCTAGCGAAACACCTAAAGAATTTGTTTTCAATATGAACGAATTTGGACCGGTTATACGATTCGGGTTTAATTTCTAATCAAGTGATTTTGAAACAAATACTATGAATAAAATATACTTTATATCAATAGTTTTTATAACATTCTATATTTCGTCGTGTCAGCCAGATGCAGATCTCATAACCCCAGATCTTGATTTGATTTATAAAGTGAGATTGTTAACAAAATAGATGGAAGTGTTTTGAAACAACTATTGGAAATAAAAATCTATGAGTTCCTGATTGAATTAGGCAAGGATATCAATGGTATTGAAAAGGTAGAGATTTCAATCGTTAAAAAATAATATTGATAGACTGAAGTTAAAAAAATGAAGGTTTATAAAATATTTAGAGATAGAGCCCATAATTTGAATGTATCGGGAAAGTAAATGAAATAATGGATTCTTAATTATAAAAAATACATTGAATTTGGTAACAGCAGAGTTAATACTTTTGTCGTACGCTTAAAATATATACCTTTCCTTA
>Ga0316191_10004733_pt1 | contig 10180 bp, 10 predicted proteins | sample Eddworburr2cm_MG_FD_204928 | JGI IMG/M metagenome (GOLD analysis project Ga0316191, IMG submission 204928) | Coastal sediment microbial communities from Maine, United States - Eddy worm burrow 2 cm | ecosystem: Environmental > Aquatic > Marine > Coastal > Sediment | place: USA: Maine... | reverse complement strand
ACGCACAGCCACGAACAGATCGCCCTCGCAGACCGCCCGGGAATCGTCGCTGATACCGGTCACCTTCAGGGCGCCAACGGCCTCCGGCGCGCTCAGCACGTCCAGGTCGTTCAGCACCTCCTGCAGCACAATGGCGGCCGGGCTCAAGGCGATGCCTCCGCCAGCTGCAGACCGTCCGGTGGAACACCGAGCAGATGCACGGCCCGCGCCATCACGCGGCCATAAACCGGACCTGCCACATCACCGCCACCATACTCCTCACCCTGCGGCTCATCGATCAGAATCACCGTGACGATTCTCGGGCGCGTGGCCGGGATCATGCCGGCAAACCAGGCCGCGTGACGGCCATCGTCGTAGCCATCCGGTCCTACCTTGCGGATGGTGCCGGTCTTACCCGATACCCGATAGCCTTCCACCTTGGCACCCGGCGCCGTGCCGTCTTTCTCCGTCACGCCTTCCATCATGCTGACAAGCTCGGCCACCAGCTCTGCGTCGTATACACGCTCACCGGCAGGCGCCGTCTCCTGACGGAGAATGCTGACAGGGCGACGAACGCCATTCAGAGCCAGCGTCATATACGCTTCCGCGAGCTGCAGCGGCGTGATCGCCAGCCCATAACCGAACGCCAGCGTGGTATGCACAATGGGTCGCTCGAGATCCGCGTCCGTGAGCTTACCGGTCACCTCACCAGGCAAACCGGTACCCAGGTAGTTACCGACGCCACCCCGACTCATGAGATCAAACACGGCCCGTTCGTCGAGCTCCTCGGCAATCTTGGCGATCCCCACCTGGCTCGACTTCTTCAGCACCGTTTCCATGGTGATCACACCACGATTCTTGCCGCGAATCGTATGCCGGCCTACGCGCACCCAACCCGGCGCCGTATCAATCAGGGTGTCCCGCTCGAACTTCCCGCTCTCCAGAGCAGCCAGAACCGCGAAGGGCTTCATGGTGGAGCCGGGCTCGTACAGATCCGTCACTGCCCGATTACGCATGCCATGCGCGCTGGTCAGCGCGTCGTTCGGGTTGTAGGCGGGCTGATTGACCATGGCCAGGATCTCGCCGGTGGCCACATCCAGCATCACCAACGCACCGGACACCGCGCGGTGACTCTGCACAGCAGCTTTAAGCTCCCGATAGGCCAGGAACTGAAGCCTCAGATCGATGCTGAGCGTCAGATCGGAACCGAACCGGGCCGCCTGGCCTGAGCCGAGGTCCTTGATCACATTGCCGCGCCGATCTTTCAGCACCACCCGTCGTCCTGCCTCACCGCGCAACGAGGCTTCGAACGACTTCTCGATGCCCTCGATACCAACGTCGTCTATATCCGTGATGCCCACCACATGGGCCGTTGTCTCACCGGCAGGATAGAAACGCCGGTACTCTTTGATGAAGTGCACGCCTGGAAGCGCCAGCGCCTGCAGCCGCTCCACGTCTTCCCAGGCCACGCCCCGCCGGATATAGGCGAAGCTCTGTCCCGCCTGCTGCTCGAGCTCACCCGCCAGCCGGGTGCAATCGAGATCGAGCACCACGCAAAGCTGGGCCCGGCTTGCCGGATCCAGCGCAGCCGAGCGGGGGTTGGTGTAGACGGCGGCCACCGGCGTGCTGACCGCCAGCGGCTCGCCGAAGCGGTCGTAGATGACCCCGCGATGGGCGGCGACTGCCTGGGACTTGATGGAACGTCGTTCACCCTCGTCGATCAGGAACTGCCCCTCGGTCACATTGAGGTAAACCACCCGCACCATGAGGCCCAGGCTCGCCAGCAGGAAGAAGCCCACCAGGGTGAAGTGGCGCCAGGCCATCACGGCGAGATCCTCTCGACGTCGGACGGGAACGACATGCCCAGGGACTCTTCCGCCGTACGCTCCACATTCTGATATGCGGCCACGGCTGCGAGCTCGATCTGCAGCCGGCTGTATTCTTCTGCGGCCCGGTCCAGCTCGAGCTGCAGACCCTGCAACGCCCGGTGCCGTTCACGCACCTCCTGGGTCGCAATGGAAACCTGAATCCCGGACATCACCACGAAGGCAAGCGCAAGGACGAACAAAGCGAATCGCTTGCCGCTCATGGCCGGGCTCCCTGTGCGGAACGGCGCTCCAGGACGCGAAGCGTGGCGCTGCGGGATCGGGGATTGGCTTCGATTTCTCGAGCGCCCGCTCGAACAGGACCGCCGATCAGGCGGCCTTCAGGTTCGACTTCCGACGCCCGCACAGGAAGCCCCTTCGGCAGCTTCGGGCCGCTGGCGAGGGCCCGGAAGGAACGCTTCACCGCCCGGTCTTCCAGCGAGTGAAAACTGATCACGGCCAGCCGACCACCCGGCTCGAGCACCTCGAAAGCAGCCTTGAGACCCGCCTCGATCTCTTCGAGTTCGTCGTTCACGTGCATGCGGATGGCTTGAAAGGAACGGGTTGCGTCGTCGCTTTTCTTTACGCCTCGCGCCCCACGCCGTGCGGGTATCGCAGTGCGGATCACGTCCGCCAGCAACCGGGTATCCTCGAGCGGTCGAGCGCGAACGATGGCGGCCGCGATCCGGTTGGCAAAGCGCTCCTCGCCATAGGTGCGGATCACCCGGGCAATCTCTTTCTCTTCGGCCCGGTTCAACCAGTCACCGGCAGATTCACCGGCATCCGGATCCATTCGCATGTCGATGGGGCCGCTGGCGCGGAAACTGAATCCACGATCCGGATCGTCGAGCTGCGGAGAAGATACGCCGAGATCCATGATCACGGCCCGCACCCGGCTGGCGCCCTGCTCTGCGAGCACACGGGCAAGCTCGGAAAATCGTGCCCGGCGCACGGTCAGCCGCGGCTCCTCGGCCATCAGCCGCTCACCGGCCAGCACGGCTTCCGGGTCGCGATCGATCGCAAGCAGGCGATCGTCGGGACCGAGCCGTGCCAGCAACGCGCGGGTATGGCCACCCCGGCCAAATGTGGCATCCACATAAAGACCGGCATCGCTCGCCTCTTCCCAGTAAGGTGCCCGGGTGGTCACCGCTTCGATCGTCTCCTTCAGCAGCACCGGCAGGTGCGATTCATCGCTCACACCGACAGGCCGGTAAATTCATCCGCATCCGTGGCCAGGCCGGATCCTTCCGACAGCCAGTCATCCATTCGCGCCTGCCAGTGGTCGGCGCTCCAGATTTCGAGTTTGTTCCCCTGCCCGACGAGCACCAGCTTCTTTTCGAGATTAGCGAACTCACGCAGCATGGCGGGCAGCAGGATCCGCCCCTGCCCGTCCAAATCCACATCGGTGGCATGGCCGATCAGAAGCCGCTGCAGCCGCCGGGCGTTCTCGACGATGTTCGGCAGACCCTCCAGCTTGCGCTGGACGATCTCCCACTCGTACAGGGGATAGAGCAGCAGGCACTTTTCGCCCGTGTCTATGGTGACGACGATCTTTCCCTCGGAAGCAACCATGAGCGACTCCCGAAAGCGGGTCGGGAGCGCCATGCGCCCCTTGCCATCAAGGGTTGCTGAATTGATTCCGCGAAACATGATCCCCGCCCGCTGTTTTTTCGAGGCCTTCGACCGTCAAGGCTCCTAGGTGAGGCTTTTGAGGAGGCCCCTTGTGTGAGGTTCCTGGATTAGGCCTTGCTGCTTAACAAAGGGTCCTTGATAAAGCTCGAAAAAACCACTTTTTCCCACAAAATCCCAAGTTGCCACACTATATGGCGAGCAGAAACCCTGTCAACCAGCCGAAAGCCATAACTCTCGGATTCATAAGGGGTTTTTTGGCTCCAGGGAGAGGAAAATCAGGGTTATTCGTTAAAAGACCTCAACTAGGCGGGGATATCTAGAATCTACTTTAAGTATAAGAACGTTTAGGACTAAACAGAGATTTTTTAAGTCCGTTAGAGAGTAAAAAACGAGCTGGCCGATAAGCCGGGTTCTGTTGACCGCAAAGACGCGAGCGTCTTCTAGGTCTGACAGTCATTCATCTAGGGCGCCCGTCGCCGGACGCCTCGAGCAGCCTACCCGAATCCGATGCGGACCACACCAGAAGGATTCCTATTTGGCCTTGCTCCGGGCGGGGTTTACCCTGCCACATCTGTTGCCAGATGCGCGGTGCGCTCTTACCGCACCCTTTCACCCTTACCGTCCGCCATCGCAGGCGATGGCGGCTTAGGCGGTTTGCTTTCTGCGGCACTTTCCGTGGGCTTGCGCCCCCCAGGCGTTACCTGGCGCCCTTGTCCTATGGAGCCCGGACTTTCCTCTCGTGACGGCAATGCCACCACCAGCGACTGCCTGGCCAGCTCGAAGCCAGTATAGCGCTGCTCAGGCGTCGCCGCTCGCAAGTCCGTAAAGCACCTTCTTTTTCACGCCGAGGATCTGGGCACCGATGCGGGCAGCCTGGGCAGGCGGCAACTCGCCGCTGAGGATCCGCATCACCCGCTGCTGCTCGGCTGCGCTCGCGGCCTGATCCGCAGCCCCTTCGAGGATGCAGACCACCTCGCCCCGCCACTGCTCGGCCGCATCCATCTTCTGCACCAGATCAGCCGGCCTGCCCAACAGATAGGTTTCGAACCGCTTGGTCATCTCCCGGGCCACAAACACATGTCGCTCGGGCGCCAACTCATCGAGCGCCAGCAGACAGTCGCGCAGACGATGAGGCGCTTCGAAGAAGACCACAGGCTGGCCGGATTCCAGCAGCGTCGTCAGCGCCGCGCGCCGGGTGCCCGCACGGGCGGGGAGAAAACCTTCGAATCGGCAACCGGCCAGCGGCAGCGGGCAGACGCTCATGGCGGCGATCACCGCACTGGGTCCAGGCACCGGCCGCACAGGCACGCCGGCCTCGAAACAGCGGCGGACCAGATGAAAGCCGGGGTCAGAAAGCAGCGGCGTGCCTGCGTCGCTCACCAGCGCCACGGTGCCGCCATCGAGCAGCTGACTGACCAGACTTTCCGCCGCTTTCAGCTCGTTGTGCTCGTGCAGCGCGACCAGATTCGGCGCCTCCAGGGCAACGGCGCGCAGCAGGGTCAGCGTGCGTCTGGTATCCTCCGCAGCGATCGTCTCAACGGCACCAAGGACATCTACCGCTCGCTGCGAGATGTCGGCCAGGTGTCCAATGGGTGTCGCCACCACGTAGAGCACACCTGCTTCCGGGCTCGAGTCTGATTTAACTGTCATGCGCAAGAGTAAACACATCCTCCGCACGAACCGAAAGCCCCGGGCGCTGCCTTTTCTGCGGTGCTTCGATCTGAAGCAACCGAAGATCCGGCACTTGAGCGTCATCAGCCTCCTGCTGCTGGTTTCCGCCTGCGCGACGACGACGCCCATTGATTCGAAGGTACCCAGCGAGCCCGTCGAGGCTTCCGCCAGCGCTGCCGCGTTGATGAAACGTGCCGCCAGCGCACCGGCCGATCGAGCCGCTGCCCTCTACCTGCAGGCAGCCTGGGCCTACCTCGAAACCAGCCAACCGGACGCATCCAGCGGGGCCGTCGTGTCCGAGCAGGCGGTATCAGGGGCGATGGGTGCCTTTACCGCGCTCGAGCCGGGCTGGCTGGATGCAGAGTTGCTGCCGGACTATCAGTTGCTGACCGCCGCGCTGGCCGTCCGTCAGAACGAGCTCGACACGGCGCGCACGGCGATGGCCGGCCTGAGCACTGACGTATTGAACGCGCCCAGAGCGCTCCGGATCTCGAGCGCTCTGTGCGCAGCCGACGGAGATTACGATTGCGCCCTCCGCGCCCGCATCGCTGCGGCAGGAGACGACCCGACCGACAACGAGCCGATCTGGAAGCTGCTGAACAGATCGCTGACCCTGTCTGCGACTGATCAGAACGCGTCCGCTGACAACGCTGACCTCGACCAATTGCCTGGCTGGCTGAGCCTGCAGTCGGCTGTGGTGACGCCCTTCTCCCTGGAGGCGAGCCGGGAGGCGGTGCGCGAATGGCTTACTGAACACCCTGAACACCCGGCCGCGCTCATACCGCCAGTTGCCGTCACCCGGCTGCTGAACGAGGAGACCGAGCCGGTTCGCGTCGCCCTGCTGTTGCCCCTGTCCGGGCCGCTGGCGCGGGCGGGAGAATCCGTCCGGGACGGTTTCATCACTGCCAGCATCAGCGCGAACTCTGCCAGCTGGTTGACGATCACCGTTTACGACTCCGCAGCGGAACCCATTCCAATTCTCTATGAGCGCATGCTGGCAGAGGGTGCCGACCTGGTGGTCGGCCCCCTGCAGAAATCGGCGGTCACTACCCTGAGCGAACTGAACCCGGAACTGCCGGTGCTGGCCTTGAACTACCTGGATGAGGGCGTTCCCACCGTCACCGGTTTCAGCCAGTTCGGGCTGGCGATCGAGGACGAAGCCCGGACCATCGCCAGGCGGCTGCAGGCCGATGGCGTCACCCGAGCGCTGCTCTTCCATAACTATGACGACTGGTCCCTGAGAGCGCGACGCACGCTCACGGAAAACGCAGACGGCACCGGGCTTGCGCTCACCGTCCAGCCATTCACCGACCTGAGAACCATCACCGAAGCTGTCGGCAGTGCCATGCACGTGGCCGGCAGCCAGAGTCGCCGCGACGAGCTTGCCCGTCTGCTGGGCGAAGAGCTCGAGTTTCTTCCCAGAGCGCGAGAGGATGTGGACGCCGTCGTCGCCCTTATCGACAACACGGAAGCCAACGCGTTGGTTCCCGCCCTCCGGTTCCATTTCGCAGACCACCTGCCCATTTACGCGAGCTCTCAGACAACGCGTAGAGCTCGTGCCGGCAGTCTTGCCGAGCTCCGCGGTTTCCACGTCAGCGAACTCCCCTGGTTCCTCGCTGGAGATCGAGTGTTTGCGGAGCTGGCCGAACCGTTCGATCTGGACAACAACCCGTTTGCCTCCCTGATGGCGCTGGGCTCCGATGCCTACCGCCTGACCGAGCGCATGAGCCCCGAGGCTGAGGTGGTTCTGCTCGGCAGCACGGGACTCTTGAGGCAACAGGCGGACGGACGCGTGGTCAGAGAGCTCGCCTGGGGCACCATCGCCGGCGGCAAGATCCAGGGCACGGTGGCGCCCCCGGACAGCGCAACCGGGGCCGGCGACTGAGCCGAACACAGAGCAGAACCAGCAGCGATACCGGCAGCTGGGCGGAAGATCAGGCGCGGGCCCTGATCGCCGACCATGGCCTGAAGCTGATCGAGCAGAATTTTCGACAGAAGTGCGGCGAGCTCGATCTGGTGTTCCGGGACGGAAAGGCGATCGTCTTCGTCGAGGTGCGTTATCGGTCAAGCAACCGCTGGGGCGATGGCCTCGCCAGCGTCACTAAGGCCAAACAGCGTCGACTGATCAGAGCCGCATCGAGCTGGCTGAAACGCAATGCGGCCTACGCCCGGGCGCCCTGTCGATTCGATGTGGTCTCGGTAAGCGGGCCGGAATTGGCGCCGAAGCTGAAGTGGGCTCGCAACGCGTTCGAAGCGCATTGACCCAAGGAACCGATCAGCCCAACCTCGGCAATCGACCTACTTCACCACCTTCAGATGCCCGCCTGGCGGAGACGACTCCGGTTCGGGTGGGCCTGACTCCGGCGGTTGCGGTCCGCCGTCGGGGTCCGGTTGAGGCTCGATGCTTTCGGGTTCGAACATCATCCCTTCACCCGTTTCCTTGGCGTAGATGGCCTGGACGCTGTTCATCGGGATGTGGATGGGGAACGGACGACCACCAAACCGACCGGAAAACGCCACCGCTTCCTGGCCGAGATCCAGATCACGAACGGCCATTGGCGAAACGTTGAGCACGATCTTGCCGTCGCTCACGTACTCCTGGGGCACCTGGACGGTCGGATCGTCTACAGTCACCAGAAGATAAGGCGTCAGCTCGCTGTCGACGATCCAGTCGTAGAGCGCCCGCAGAAGGTACGGGCGCTTGGGAAGTGCCGCCACGAGTTTGCGTTACTCACGCATTTCCAGTTCGGTTTCGGTCAGGCTTGCCCGGAACCCGTCTCGTTCGAACATCATCTGCATGTACTTCTGCAGGGGTCGGGTCGATTTCTCGGGCAGGTTGATGTCCACCTCTTTCAGCCGCCAGAGGATGGGCGCAACACAGCAGTCGACCAGCGTGAACTCTTCGTTCATGAAGAACGGCTTCTCGGCGAAGATCGGCGCGATGCTGATGATGCTCTCCCGCAGTTCCTTGCGCGCCTTGCTGATGACCGTCTCACGGCCCTTGCCCGCCATCAGCACGTCCAGGCGGCCGCTCCACTCCCGTTCAACCCGGGTGATCCAGAGCCGCGACAGCGCGCGCTGAACCGGATACACCGGCAGCAGCGGCGGATGCGGGAAGCGCTCGTCCAGATACTCCATGATGACGTTCGCTTCATAGAGCACCAGATCCCGGTCGAGGAGCGTGGGCAGGCTGTTATAAGGATTGATCTCAGCGAGGTCTTCCGGCTTGTTGGCCGGATCCACGTCGACGATGTCTACCGTCACGCCTTTTTCCGCCAGAACCATCCGTACCCGGTGCGAGTACTGATCGCGCGCGTCTGAAAACAGCGTCATGGAGGATCGTTTTGTCACTACGCTCATGCTAAACCTATGGAAATCTCTTCGGTGGGCGCCGGCGACTCGCGCCGGCTATTAGGAAAGTCTGCTTGGTCTTTATCCGGTTGTTTATCCGGTTGTTTATCCGGTTGTTTATCCGGTTGTTTTCGATCCGGATTGGACGCGAATCTTCCGCAGAACGGCGCGCCCTGCGCACCGCTCGCTTCACGCGCCACTCCGATGCGCAATACGCTTACTTCACGTCCTTCTGGAACTCACGGCCCAGCAGGAAGGTGAACACGTAAAGGATGACGAGAAACAGGATCACGTAAACACCCGTGCGATGGCGCTCCAGGCGGCTCGGCTCACCGGTGTAGTAGAGGAAGTTCGCGATGTCGTATATCGCCTGATCGAACTCTTCTGCGCTGAGCTGGCCGGTACCTTCGTCAACCACCAGCTGACCGCAGCGCTCTTCGGTAACCGGCGCGCCGGTCAGCGGATCACGCATCTCACCGCCATTGGCGGCAAGCTTCGGCATCTGCATGCAGGCGGAACGCTGAACACCCTGAAGCTCGACCAGCACGTTCGGCATGCCCACATTCGGGAACACCTTGTTGTTCACGCCGAAGGGCCGGGACTCGTCTATGTAGAAGGTCTTCAGATAATTATAAAGCCACTCTTCGCCACGGGTACGAGCGACCATGGTGAGATCGGGCGGCGGCGCACCGAACCACTCCTTGGCCAGTTCCGGCTGCATGGCGGTGGTCATGTGCTCGCCGATTTTCTGACCGGTGAAGACCAACTGCTCCAGAGCAATTTCGTGCGGCACGCCCAGATCGTCCGCCGTGCGCTCATAACGCTGGTACTCCAGCGAATGACAGCCCAGGCAGTAGTTGACATACAGACGCCAGCCATTCTGCAACGACGGCAGATCCTGCAGGTTGGGCTCCATGGGTTCCATGGGCCAATTGGAGGTGCTGGCTGCCAGCGCCGCACCAGGCAGGAGGAAGGCGATCAACACGGATCGGACGAGCATTTTCTTCATGTTATTCATTACGCTTTGCATGCTAGCTGCCCCTGCCTTAGTGCGACGTCGTTATCCGGTCAGGGACCGGTTTCGTCTTCTCGACCCTCGTATACCAGGGCATGAGCATGAAGTAGGCAAAGTAGATGGCCGTACCGATCTGAGCGATCAGGGTCGCGGTGTCAGATGGCGCAATGGTGCCCAGATAGCCGAGCACGAAGAAGGTCACCACAAAGAGCCCGAGCATGAATTTGGAGATCATCCCCTTGTAGCGGATCGACTTGACCGGCGAACGATCGAGCCAGGGTAGCGCGAACGGGATTACGATCGCGCCCGCCATGACTACGAAGCCCCAGAATTTGGCGGGGATTCCGAACAGCGGGAAAGTGGCGGCGCGCAGCATCGCGTAGAAGGGAGTGTAGTACCAGACCGGTGCAATGTGCTCCGGCGTCTTCAGCGGATTGGCCGCCTCGAAGTTCGGCTTCTCGATGAAGTAGCCGCCCATCTCCGGCGCGAAGAATACGACCGCGCAGAAGAAGATCAGGAACATGACGATGGCCGGCAGGTCGTGGCCGATGGTGTAGTAAGGATGGAACTGAATGCCGTCCAGCGGGATGCCGTTCTCGTCCTTGTTCTTTTTGATCTCGACACCATCCGGGTTGTTCGAGCCAACATGGTGCAGGGCGACGATGTG
>Ga0316191_10004732_pt1 | contig 10181 bp, 7 predicted proteins | sample Eddworburr2cm_MG_FD_204928 | JGI IMG/M metagenome (GOLD analysis project Ga0316191, IMG submission 204928) | Coastal sediment microbial communities from Maine, United States - Eddy worm burrow 2 cm | ecosystem: Environmental > Aquatic > Marine > Coastal > Sediment | place: USA: Maine | collected... | reverse complement strand
CCAAAGGCAGCGACCAGGTTGATATCATCCAGCTCGGCCAGTGCGTCCATGGAGTGCACCAGGTTGCGGGTAAGGGATGCTGGATGGGCCAGCAACGCAACCCGCTGTCCGCGCAACGGTTTGCGTAGCCCGGGTTCTTCCAGCAGACGGTCAATTCCAAATTTCATCGGGGCATCTTTTAGTGCGGTTATTGAGTCCATCGGGTTTATGGTCGATAGTATAAGGCAAGTATAAGGTGGACAAGCCAGGGATACCCGTTATGATCCGGTGGAAGAGTGAGTGAGGTTTTACCGGGGTGTACGGGAGTTCATCGTCCCAAGGTGAGGAAATAATTAATTAATCAGGGGGTTGCCAGACGCAAGCACTCTGATCAATCAACAAGCAGGTAGAGCACACGATGGGAACACTGGAACACAACTTCCGCATTTTGCGGGATAACTACTCGCCACTTGCGGCAATACCGGATGACCAAATGCTGAGCCTGATTCGTACCTACGAACTTGAGCCCGGTGATTGTATCTCGTTCAATTCGGAGCAGGAAGAGTGCATTTTTGTCCTCTCGGGTGAAGTGGAACTGTCCGAAAGCGGTGAAGAAAGCCTGCTGGGCCCGCACAACACACTCACTCGACCGATCTGCCTGGCCGGAAGACCTGGTGCATTCACAGCCAGGCAGCCTTCTGTTCTTGGTCGCATCAATCCGGCACGCCTGGATTTTCTGTTGAGCTGGGAGAGCTTACGCACAGACAAACAAACAGAAAGCGCTTTCCACGAATGGTTGGGACGGCTACGTAATCCACTGATTTTCGGACAGTTACCGTTGGAGAATGCTCATGAGGTATTCCGGCGCTTGCAACCACTGGATGTCGAGGAAGGCGAAGTCATTTTCGACATGGGTGAGGAAGCAGGGCAGTTCTACTTCATTGAACAGGGCCGGGCCGAATTATGGAGACCGGAACTCTATGACGATGAACTTAAACTGACCAAGATACTGACCATTGGCGATTATTTTGGTGAGGAGGCCCTGGTCACCGGTGGTTTTCGCAATGCCAAAATCAGGATGGCCGAGAAATCCCGCCTGCTGGTGCTGAACAAAAAAGACTTTGACGAACTGATCAACGCACCGATGATCGATCGGGTCTCAGCCGGTGTGGCCAATGCCATGCTCGGCGACGGTGCACACCTGCTGGATGTGCGCTACGAGGAGGAGTATGAAATGGAATACATCCCCGGTTGTACGTTGATTCCTCTGCTTGAGCTGCGTGAGCGTGTTAACGAGCTTGAGAGTGGCAAGGACTATGTCGTTTACTGTCACTCGGGCAAGCGCAGTGATGTTGCCGCCATGATCCTGCGTCAGCACAAATTAAATGCCGTCAGTGTCGTGGGCGGCATACGGGACTGGCCGTACGAGGTCGAACATCCGGAATAATTCAGCGTTGAAAAATACGTACCTAATGCGGCACCGGCCAGGCTGCCAGCCATGGGGATGAGCCACAACCCAAATACAGATTTATCGTATGATTCTTCTTCGTCACTCCGTGTTCAGGTATCCATTGCAACTTTGACCGCCGCGACCGCCCGCTCGATATCACCCGGGGTGGTACGGAAATTACTCAATGAAATTCGCATCACACGCATGCCATTCCACTGGGTCGGGCCAAACCATGCTTCACCACTTGCATTGATACGGGTGATGATTTCATCGGTGCGCGTATCATGGTCGCCATCCGGGTCGAGAAATCGCACCAGGCCCTGGTTGATGATTGGGGTTGTCAGCACTTCAACACCCGGCAGTTTACCCAGTTTCAGCACCAAATCCCGGGTCAGATCGCAACTACGCTCGATCATCTCGCCAACACCATTACGTCCAAGTGATCGCAGCGTAGCGTAAAGCGGTATGCCACGGGCACGTCTTGACCACTCGGGTCCCCATTCGAACTGGTCGCGAACATTATCAACCTCGACCTTGTAAGCTGCAGGTATGGTCATCGAGATTTTGTGGGACTCGGAATCAGCTACAAATGCGATCCCACTGTCGTAAGGAACATTAAGCCACTTGTGTGCATCGGTTGCCCAGGAGTCGGCTTTTTCAATCCCTTTTACCAGGTGACAATAACGCTCGCTGGAGGCTACCCATAAACCGAAAGCGCCGTCGATATGTACCCAGGCATTATGGGCATGCGCCAGGTCACAGACTTCGTCAAATGGATCAAAGGCGCCACGGTTCAGATCACCGGCGGCCAGCGAAACAATGGTTGGCATGCCAGGAAATTTCTCAAGTTCGGTCTTCAGAGCTGCAACATTGATTGTGCCATCGTCTTTCTGTTCAACCTGGACAACCGCATCGGTGCCAATACCCAGGTGACGAAGCGCGCGTAACAGTGTTTCATGGTGCTCTCCAACCAGCACACGAATCGGTGGACTACCGGCCAGACCCTGTTTTTCGGCTGACCAGCCTTTATCGGCCAGCACTTTGTGACGGGCGGCTGACAGGGCGGTGACATGTGCCATCTGGCAACCGGTGACAAAAGCATAGGAGGCCGTTTGCGGTAGACCGAGTATGTCTTTCAGCCAGATGGCAACCACGTCTTCAATGATGGCGGCAGAGGGCGAACAGGCGTAAGCGGCGGCATTCTGGTCCCATGCCGAGGTCAGCCAGTCAGCCGCGATAGAGACCGGGATTCCACCACCGATGACCCATCCAAAGAAACGGCCGCTTGCACTGTTCAATAATCCGTCGCGGGCGTCCCGCGCGAGTTCATCGATTACCTGCAGTGGCGGCAAGCCATCGGGTGTCAGTTCCTTGTGCAGCCGCTTGCGAAGAGTTTCTGGATCGACCTGCTCACTGACTTTCCGGTGATCAAAAGATTCGATGTATTCAGCGGCAAGTTCGGCCGCGCGTTTAAGTTCAGGGTTCACTCGCTAGTCTCCAAAGGCTCGGTGTAGATTATTGCCCAGGACAGGTGTATTGACCACCCGGTTCTTCATTTGTAATAAACTCCGTCAGTGATGATCCTCTATACTGACAATATTGCATTTGCACAAAGCTGTATTCCACAAGACTGTGAATGGCGGGATTGCAAGGTTTCCGGGCTTGCTGACCCCGTGGCTGGGCTTGCACAGGAGTTGTTTGGCTCCGCTGCGATCTTGTTGTCTGAAGTACCCGGAAGTGAATACTGGGATTACCTTTTCGCGGTCGAGAACGCCAGGCACTCCCAGTACGATGTGCTTTCCAGGCTTGCCATTTCCGCTTGTCAACCACCGGACAGGACATTGTGTTGCGCCGGTTCCGGTCAGCAGTTTCATGGCTTCAAAAACCGTCGCTGGGAAGCCCGTCGTGGCAACATCCACCTGTCTGCATTTCTGAAACCACAGATGGAAGTCGCGGGAGACGCAGCGGGGTTCATCATCGCCGCAGTGATCGCGGCCTTGCAAACCGTCGACTCTTTTGAACTGAAGGGCGCCATTCCAGCAATCAAGTGGGTCAACGATATTCTGATTGCAGGCAGTAAGGTAGGGGGAGTTCTGGCAAGACTCCAGAAACAGGGTCCGGTGACGGAAAGTGCAGTCATTGGTATCGGTCTGAATGTGGAGCAAAAACCCTCTTTGGAGCGGGATGCTTATGTTCCCGGGGCTGCCGCTATCTCGGATTTTGTCAGGGCCTCTGAAAGCTGTCGTCACGTCGATGCATTAGCTCTTTTGATGGAAAACCTGGGCCGTAACCTGGCAAGCCTGCAGAGGGGACAATTTACCGGGTTGCTTGATCTTTACCGGCAACATTCGCTGGTCCTGGGCCGCCAGGTAACTGTCTTTAAAGATACCCGCGAGGCCTCCTCTGAAATAGTCGCACAGGGCCTGGTCGAGTCGATAGGGACATCGCTGGAATTATTCATCCAGGGTCATCCCGAACCGGTCACCAATGGACGTCTGGTGCTGGAACACTGATCCTGCGTTATTGGATCGATACTAAACCAGCAAATACCAGGCTTTCGCTATGGGATTCTGCAAGCTTGAAGACGGCGTTGGAAGCAGCTCGGGAACATGTGTTTTGAGCGTACGATTCATTCAACATTTCAACCATCTGACCTACATCAAATACAGCAGGATTAAATCTCGAAAAACAATTCTGCCCGATAACTATCCGTTATAATCGGCGATTGTTATTTGAATCTCATCAAGAGGAGCGTTGCAATGGCTTCTACCGGTATTCTGACCATCTGCATAGCCGCATTTGTCCTGATCTTCTTACTCCTTTCCATACTCTCAATCATGATGCGGGGACTGACCCTGCTGTTCCCCCTGGTTGAGCAAGAAGACAGCGCCACTATCGCAGCCATCACCACCGCTTACCACTCAGTTTATCCGGACAAAAAAGTTACCAGGATAGAGGAGACTACAAAATGATTTTCACTGACACACCCAAAAAAATCAGGGTCATGTTCACGCCTTTCAGAGATGGGCTGCAAAGTTCATTTGGAGGAAAAGCGCGTCTGCAGGATTTTTTACCAGCGATGGAGGCCTCGGCAAAGGCCGGAATCAGGCATCTTGAGTTTGGTGGTGGGGCGCGTTTCCAGGCACCCATGTTCTACCTCGGTGAAAATCCTTTTGAAACCATGGATAAGATCCGTGCAGCGGTAGGGCCGGAATGTGACCTGCAAATCCTGACACGATCCGTATCCGGTGTGACATTGACCACCCAGTCTATCGAGGCCCTGGAACTGCAGGGCAGGCTCATGGCGGGTGCAGGTACAACCTGGGATCGTAATTTCGATTACATGAATGATGTGCGCAATATGATCAATACCGGCAAACCGATCGTTGCTGCCGGAATGCATCACCAGGTTTGTATTGCCCTGATGGGATTACCTTTCCATTCCGATAAGGTTCACACCGCCGAGTTCTATATTGATATCGGCAAACGCATGCTTGCGGGTGATGTCCAGATTGATTCCATCTGTCTCAAGGATGCCAGCGGCACGACCGATCCAAAGACGGTTTACGATACCGCTGTGGGTCTGAAGAAAATCATGCCTCCTGAGATGCCGCTGTGGATGCACACCCATGATACGGCCAGCATGGCAGTCGCCTGTTACATGGCGGGTATCGCTGGTGGTGTTGATGGCGTCGATTTGTCCGTCCGGCCCATGGCCAGCGGAACCGTGCAACCGGATGTACGTTCCATGGCCCATGCCTTGAAGGGGACCGGTTATTCGCTCGATATCGACGTGAGTGCGATGCAGGAAATTGAATCTCTGCTCAATGAGGGCATGAAAGATTATGCGTTCAACCCGACCACCACCACCGCCGATGCACGTGTTGTTGGATTCCCAATGCCGGGTGGAGCGATCGGGCCCAATGTCCACATGATGGTCAAGGCCGGCATCATCCACAAGTATGGGGACGTGCTTGAAGAATTCCCGGTTGTGGTTAAATCCGGTGGCGCCTGGACTAGTGTTACACCCGGTAGTCAGTTCTACTGGCTGCAGGCGTTTAATAATGTCATGTTCGGTCGTTGGGAGAAGATCGAGTCAGGTTATGGCCGTTCCGTTCTGGGATATTTTGGGGAGACACCATTAAAGCCCGACCCTGAAGTCGTCAAGATTGCATCCGGGCAATTGAATATGCCGGTGTTTGAAGGTGATCCACTGGAAGCGGCCCCCAACAACATCGAACCTGCCAGGAAGGCACTGGAAGAGCGCAACCTGCCGGTTAACGACCGTAACCTGTTCCTGGTACTCTCTACCATGGTGCCCGGTAAGAAGATGGAGCTCAATGAGGGCATCAAGTTGCTTACAGGCAAGGGCAAGATCGATATCCCTCTTAAGAAGAAGGAAGAGAAGCCTGCACCGGTAGCAATAGCCTCTCCAATCGCTTCTGCTGCTTCGACCGGACCCGTGACATCAACCTGTACCGTCAAGGAAGGTGGCAAGGTGCGAACCTTTGTCGTTACGGTTGAACCGAACAATGCTGATACTGAAAAAACTGCTACTGCAGCAGCACCGGCGGCCTCTGAAGGTGGTACACACGTCTTTTCGGGTTTTGGTGGCGAGGTTGAGGTGATTGATATCCTGGTCAAGGAAGGTGCCGCGGTGAGCAAAGGCATGGTAGTTGCCTCGGTAGAGGCAATGAAAGCCCAGCACGATATCAAGGCCCAGTGTGATGGAACCGTATCGTCTGTAGATGTCAGAATCGGTGACGAAATCGGCGCGACGCAAAGCATCCTGACCATTAGCTGACAGGGCGAAAAAAATGGAAGCCTTTGTAGAACTCTATCGGCAGTCAGGCCTGGTCAATATTGGCTTGGACAACATCTTCATGTACATGTTGGCCGGGGCACTGATATTCCTGGCCATCAGGAAACAGTATGAACCGTTGTTATTGATTCCTATTGGTTTTGGCATACTTCTAGCCAACTTTCCGATGGCGGACATGAGTTCCTATGGTTCAGGCATCATTGGCATGATCTATAGTGGCGGTATCAAGACGGAGTTGTTGCCACCCATTATCTTTTTGGGTGTGGGTACGCTGACCGATTTTCGTCCACTGCTTGGCCGGCCATTGACCTTCCTGCTGGGTGCCGCGGCTCAACTCGGAATTTTCATCGCTGCGCTGGGTGCCGCATACCTGTTTGGTTTCAGCGACCAGGAAGCTGCCAGTGTCGGCATCATTGGCGGTGCTGACGGCCCGACTTCCATCTTCCTCTCCGCACAACTTGCACCACATTTATTAGGCCCGGTTGCTCTCGCGGCTTACAGTTACATGGCATTGGTGCCGATTATCCAACCACCTATTATGCGCTTGCTCACGACCAAGAAAGAGCGTCATATCGAGATGGGACAGGCTATCCCGGTATCAAAACGGGCAGTTATCTGGTTTCCCCTATGTACCATGGCAGTCACCGTACTGGCCGTGCCATCCAGTGCTCCGTTAATCGGTATGCTGATGTTTGGTAACCTGATCCGTGAGAGTGGTGTAACCGATCGACTGAAAAAAACGGCGGGTGGTGCCTTGATCGATATCGTGACGATTTTCCTCGGTATCTCCGTCGGTGCGACCATGGAAGCGGATCGCTTCCTGGATACTCAGACATTGACGGTCTTTGCATTGGGTGCTGTAGCTTTCATCTTCAGCACGGCGGGTGGCATTCTGTTTGCCAAGTTTCTCAACCTGTTCCTGTCGGAAGGCAAAAAAATCAATCCGTGTATCGGTGCTGCGGGTGTCTCGGCGGTTCCGATGGCGGCCCGTGTCGTGCAGAAATTTGTTTCTGAAGAGACCGATGGCAAGGTCAATCCACTGATGGCGGCAATGGGCCCCAATGTTGCGGGCGTTATCGGCTCAGCCATGGCCGCCGGCGTTTTCCTGTCATTGCTGAAGTAGAATCCACTTTTGAAACAAACGGGTGTTCAAATCCCAGGCTTTGTATATCTCGAATTGTCTGAACGCAACAATGGCCAGGGACTCGAAATGTTTGGGATTATTCGCAATTGCATTCCATAATCTTTTCTTTTCATTTAAAAAACATCTGGGATATGCTGGGATCATGCTATGTCCGAATGACAATGCCATGATGCATCAAACTGCGGTCCCGTCTCATTACGGTCAGAAGGTAATCATCGACCAATGCGAGGACTGTGGTGGATTATGGTTTGACGCTTTTGAGTTGTACAAGATAAAACAAGGTTCAGATGAACGCATAGAAGAGTTAGATTCAGATAACTTACGCTCACCGTCTGACAATGAAAATCAAACCCTGAATGGCAACGTGACCAGGCAGCACTTTTTCAATTCGATGATCCCTATGAATAAATTTACGTATGCTTTAGCACTACTGCTTTTTTTTGCACACACGGCCCTCGGCCAGGGTCCTGCGGCACCAGGGGTCATAGTGGCGCAGGCCCAGATGAAATCATTCCCGCTGGCGGTGGAGGCGCTGGGTAATGCCTCTGCCAATGAGGCGGTGGAAATACGCCCGGAGATCACGGCTACGCTGACCTCCATTGACTTCGAGGAAGGGCAATTCGTTAAGGCCGGTGATCAATTGGTAGAGCTTGAAAACGTTGAACCGTTGGCGGACCTTGCCTCCGCGCGTGCAAGCCTGGTGGATTCCCAAAGCCAGTACAGAAGGACGCAGGAGCTTTTCAAAAGCAATGCCGTGGCTGAGTCCGAATTGCAACAACTCGAGGCCCGGCGGGAAGCCGATCGTGCTGCTGTTGCTGCCGCCGAAGCCCGTGTCGATGATACCGTGATCAGGGCACCGTTTTCAGGGCGGCTCGGCCTGCGCAGGGTCAGTGCAGGCAGCCTTGTCAGCCCGGCAACCGTTATAACAACACTGGACGACACGAGCTTTATTAAACTCGATTTTGATATTCCCGAAATCTATCTGTCCAGGATTGAAAAGGACCTGAGTGTCATCGCCCGTAGCGCGGCCTGGCCGGAGGTGGAGTTTGTTGGCCGTGTCACCGCTGTCGATTCGCGTGTCGATCCTATTAGCAGGACAGTTATGATTCGCTCCCTGATACCTAACGAAGAAGGCCGGTTACGCGCGGGAATGTTTCTCACCGTGACCTTACTAAAGGAGAATGTTAAAGCCCTGATGATACCGGAACAGGCACTGGTGCCTGAACGCAGTACCCAGTCTGTATTCGTAGTCACTGCGGCTGACAACATTGTCGAACAACGGCAGGTGAAAACCGGTCGCCGTCGTCCGGGTGAGGTGGAGATACTTGAAGGTCTTGAAGCGGGTGACCTGGTAATCGCAGAGGGTACGCAAAAGGCCCGGAATGGCCAGGCTGTGACTATTCTTAATGCTCAGGAGAGCCGTCAGTGATCATCTCCGATCAATCGGTCCGTCGGCCGGTTTTTGCATCAGTCATTTCGTTGTTGCTGGTCATTCTGGGCCTGGCCGCCATGATGGATCTGCCCGTCAGGCAATACCCCGATGTCGATTCACCGGTGGTTTCCATTGATACACGTTACCGTGGTGCCTCTGCCGAGGTTGTCGAATCCAAGGTCACCCAGATTATTGAAGACCGGGTTGCCGGCATTGAAGGTATCGAAAAGCTGACCTCCAGCAGCCGTGACGAGCGTTCGGACATACGCATTGAATTCAACTTGGGCAGGGATATAGATGCCGCAGCAAATGATATTCGGGATCGGGTATCACGTGTGCTGGACCAGTTGCCTTCGGAGGCCGACCCACCGGAAATTGCCAAGGTTGACAGTAGCCGGCAGGCGGTGATGTACCTGAACCTGACATCCGACCGTATGGATGGTCTGGAGATCACGGACTACGCGGAGCGCTTCCTCGTGGACCGTTTTTCAACGGTAGCCGGTGTAGCGCGTGTCGGGATTTCAGGTGCGCGCCGTTATGCCATGCGTATCTGGCTTAAACGCCAGGCACTGGCCGCAAGGGGGCTGACTGTCACCGATGTTGAAAGTGCACTGCGATCAGAAAACGTTGAATTACCCGCCGGGCGTCTTGAGTCGGTGGAACGGGAGTTCACCCTGCGTACAGACACCGGTTTTAATACTGAAGACGATTTCCGGAGCCTTGTTATTGGCCGCGGTGCCGAGGGGCAGCTGGTGCGCCTGGGCGAGGTTGCCGATGTTCGAATCGGCGCGGAAAACGAGCGTAGCATCGCACGCGCAAATGGCGAGTCGGCGGTCTCTCTGTCGATTGAACAGCTTTCAAAGGCCAATAGCGTATTGGTATCCCGGGCCGTACAAGAGGAAGTGGCCAACATGGCAGATGAGCTACCCGAAGGTATGGTGCTGAGTGTCAACTACGATCGCGCCGAGTTCATCGAAGCATCCATGAACGAGGTCTACAAGGCACTGACCGTGGCCCTGTTGTTGGTGCTGGTGGTGATATATTTCTTTCTTGGCTCATTTCGAGCCACCCTGATCCCTGCGATTGTTGTGCCGATTTCGGTGATCGCAACATTCATCGTAATGAATGCGATGGGTTATACCATTAACGTTCTCACACTACTTGGTTTGGTGCTCGCCATCGGCCTGGTGGTAGATGACGCTATTGTTGTCCTGGAAAATATCTACCGGCGCATCGAGGAAGGGCAAAAACCACTACTCGCAGCGCTCGACGGTTCAAAGGAAATTGGCTTTGCGGTCATTGCCACGACGCTGGTCCTGGTCGCGGTATTTGTGCCCCTGTCTTATATCGAAGG
>Ga0316191_10004731_pt1 | contig 10183 bp, 7 predicted proteins | sample Eddworburr2cm_MG_FD_204928 | JGI IMG/M metagenome (GOLD analysis project Ga0316191, IMG submission 204928) | Coastal sediment microbial communities from Maine, United States - Eddy worm burrow 2 cm | ecosystem: Environmental > Aquatic > Marine > Coastal > Sediment | place: USA: Maine | collected... | reverse complement strand
GTGGCGGCGGGCCTGCTGGCGAAGAAGGCAGTCGAGAGGGGTTTGACGACCAAGCCCTGGGTCAAGACCAGTCTGGCGCCGGGCTCCAAGGTGGTTACCGACTATCTCGAAGAAGCCGGTCTGCAGTCCTTCCTGGACGCTCTCCGTTTCAATCTCGTGGGCTATGGCTGTACGACGTGCATCGGTAACAGTGGCCCGCTGCCCGCTCCGATCTCCGAGGCCATCCGCAGCAACAACCTGGTGGCCGTTGCGGTTCTGTCGGGCAATCGCAACTTCGAGGGCCGCATCAGCTCGGATGTGCGCGCCAACTATCTGGCCTCACCCCCGCTTGTCGTGGCCTACGCCCTTGCAGGCACGATCGATGTGGATCTCTACAACGAGCCGTTGGGGACCGATAGGGACGGTGAGCCCGTCTACCTCAAGGAACTCTGGCCCTCGCGGCAGGAAGTTGCAGAGACGGTCGGGGGCGCTCTGCATTCGGAGATGTTCACCAGGGAGTACGGCCAGGTCTTCGAGGGCGATGAGCAGTGGATCGCCATGCCGGTGCCGGAGGGCGACACCTACGCTTGGGACCCTGCCTCGACCTATGTCAAGCTGCCACCGTACTTCATCGACTTGCCGGCTGAGCCAGCGGCGATTCAGGACATCGAGGCGGCGAGAGCACTCGCTGTCGTCGGCGATTCCATCACCACCGATCACATCTCGCCGGCGGGTGCCATCAAGGCAGACAGCCCCGCCGGTCGCTACCTGGTGGAGAGGGGAGTCGAGCCGCGGGACTTCAATTCCTACGGCTCCCGCCGCGGCAATCACGAAGTCATGGTGCGCGGCACCTTCGCGAACGTGCGTTTCCGGAATCGACTCGTGCCGTCGCTGGAGGGTGGATTCACGCTCCACCTGCCTGATGAGGTGCCGATGACGATCTTCGACGCCTCCATGCTCTATCAGGAGGAGGGCGTTCCCCTGATCGTGCTGGCGGGCAAGGAGTACGGGACCGGTTCGTCCCGTGACTGGGCGGCCAAGGGCCCTTCACTGCTGGGCGTCCGAGCGGTGATCGCCGAGAGCTTCGAGCGCATTCACCGTAGCAACCTGGTTGGAATGGGAATCTTGCCTCTGGAGTTCCTGGCGGGTGAATCAACCCAATCGCTGGGCCTTTCGGGCCACGAGCAATTCACCATCCAAGGTATCGGTGAAGGTCTGGCAGGCAGCTTCGAGAAGAACCTGGAGGTGGGAGTGACGGCAGTAGATGAACAGGGTGAGAGGCTGAGATTCAAGGCGCGCGTCCGTCTGGATACACCTCAGGAGGTCCTCTATTTCCAAAATGGCGGCATTCTGCAGTTCGTGCTCAGACAGCTTCTCGAGACGGACTGAGGGCTGGCGAAGATCCCAGTACGAAAAAGCCCCGTGCCGGGGAGGGATCCGGCACGGGGGGAGGAGAGGGAGCTGAAGAGGAATGCAGAGCCTCGAAGACTCTGGAACGGTCCCAGCTCCCAACTGCAACCGTTCATCCTTAATAACGTTGCAAGTAGCCGTTTGGATTCCCGTCCGCTGAAATTCGATCGATCGAGTAGCTCTCGAGACCTGAAAAGGCAGTGAAAATGAGGCTGTTCATAACCGGTGCCACTGGTTACATTGGGAGTGCTCTGAGTCGGTTTTGGCGGCAGCAGGGGCACGAGATACACGCTCTGGTGCGGCCGACGAGCGACCGGCAAGAGCTCGACGCCCTGGGTGTTCGTTGCCACGTGGGCGACATTACCGACGCGGAGAGTCTGCTCGAGGCGATGTCTGGCAGCGATTGGGTCGTGCACTGCGCGGCGATGATCGACCCTCGTGGCGGCCCCGACGCGATGCAGCGAGCCAATGTTCTGGGGAGCGACACCGTGGCGGGCACTGCTCTCGATGTGGGTGCCGGCCGATTCTTGTCCATCTCGTCGATGGCCTATTTCGGGGGTAGCCCGCCAGATGGCTCTCCAGCGCGCGAAGATTCTGCTCCGCAGCTACCGTTTCCGACGGACTACAGCGCCACCAAACACGCAGCGGAGCAAGCAGTGCAGGGCTGGGCAGCCAAGGGGCTGCTGGTCAACACGGTCTACCCCAGCCTGGTCTACGGGCCGCCGGGAGGCAAGCGGGGGATCAATTCGCTGATCCGGCTCGCGGTGCAGGGTCGCCTGCCCGCCCTCATCAGTGCCAGGCTGAAGACGAGCTGGGTCTACCTGGATGACCTGGTCGATGGAGTCGATCGGATCGTGCAGACGGCTCCACCAGGCCAGAATTTCCTGATGACTGGCGAGGTCGCGACGATCGAAGAAGCGGTCGACAAAGTCTGTGCGTTGACCGGTGTTTCCCGCCCTCGAATCCAGATCTCAGCCGGGGTGGCCTGGTGGCTGCTGACGGCCATGGATCTGGTGTACCGACTGCGTGGGAAGCGGCAGCCTGTGAGCAAGCAGCACCTCGAGAGCTTGCAGCGTCAGTGGTGCTTCGACGACTCGGCAGCCAGACAGGAGCTCGACTGGCATCCGCGAGGACTCGACGAAGGCCTGCCCCCGACGATCGAGTTCTTGAAGAGGCTATGACACCCGCAGGCCGCTGCGTCGAGGCGCGGGGGCGGTGTGATTGCGCGACTGCAGGGCGGCAGATAGAATTCGCCAGCGATTCCTGTGTCGCTCAAGCCAGCTCGCTCGAATCGACCTTGACAGTTCCTACACTTTCGCCAAGCGCAGAGTGCCTGCTGTGCAGCAACCGTGGAGATTCCTATGACTGATGAACAGACCGCCAAGCTGAATCTGGGCGACATCGACTATGAGATGAAGGCCATCGTTGGCACCGAGCAGGAGGTCGGCCTCGATGTCCGCAAGCTACGGGCCAATACCAGCCTGATTACCTACGATCCGGGGTACGGCAACACCGGATCCTGCTCGAGCTCGATCACCTTCATCGACGGCGAGAAGGGCATCCTGCGCTACCGGGGCTACCCGATCGAGCAGGTCGCGGAGGCCGCCAGTTTTGCAGAGGTCTGTTTCCTGCTGGTCTATGGACGGCTCCCAACGGCCAGCGAGTACGACGACTTTCGGATGGCCCTGACGCGTCACACCCTGCTGCACGAGGACATGAAGAAATTCTTCGAGGGCTTTCCGCCGAACTCCCATCCGATGGCGATTCTCTCCTCGATGGTGGCGGCGCTCTCCACCTACTATCGGGACACGACTACGGAAGCGGACATCAACCGGAACATCATCCGATTGATCGCCAAAGTCAGTACCATCGCGGCCTTCTCGTACAAGAAGTCTGTGGGTCAGCCGTTCGTCTATCCGCGCAACGATCTGTCCTACACCGAGAACTTCTTGTACATGATGTTCTCCGTTCCCACGGAGCCCTATGAGGTCCCGGCGGTCCTGGACTCGGCTCTGAATCTGCTCTTGATCCTGCATGCGGACCACGAGCAGAACTGCAGTACTTCGACAGTGAGAATGGTCGGCAGCAGCGAGGCCAACTTGTTCGCTTCGATCTCTGCCGGCATCAGCGCCCTTTCGGGACCTCTGCACGGCGGTGCCAACCAGAAGGTGATCGAGATGCTCGAGTTGATCCGCAAGGACGGCGGCAACTATCAGAAGTACATGGACATGGCGAAAGACAAAGAGTCGGGCTTTCGTCTCATGGGCTTCGGGCATCGCGTTTACAAGAACTACGATCCCAGAGCACAGCTGCTCAGGAAGTCGGCCGATCAGGTGCTGGATGAGCTGGGCGTGGACGACCCCCTGCTGGACATCGCTCGGAACCTCGAAGAGATCGCGCTCAAGGACGACTACTTCGTCGAGCGCAAGCTCTACCCGAATGTCGATTTCTACAGCGGCATCCTGTATCGAGCGATGGGGATTCCGACCAATATGTTCACGGTCATGTTCGCTCTCGGCCGGCTTCCAGGCTGGATCGCCCACTGGCGAGAGATGCGCGCCGATCCCGAGGGCAAGATCCACCGCCCCCGGCAGATCTACGTCGGTGAGACCGAGCGAGACTTCGTACCCATCGCGGAGCGCTAGCGCGACTGAAGGGTTGAGGAAGCCGGCTCACCGCCGGCTTTTTCCTTGAAGGCTTGGGGGTTGAACCGGCCGCACTCCGTGTCGGCCGGCCTTTGGGGGCTTGGGGTTGAGATAGCCGATCGGACCAGGGATCTCCCTCGTCTGCGGCCTCACCCGACCATGCCCCTCCGACGAGGGAGACCCATGGCCCGATCTACCACCTTCGAGACAAATCGAGATTCCGACTACTGACTCACCCCCTAGGCCCCTACTGCCCTAAGCCCTTATGCCCCTGTCGGTGCCAGAGGTTCGTTCGGGTGGCTCGCCTGTGGGGTGCCGAGTCGAGCGCTGCGCAAGGTCCACGAAAGAGCACAAGAGACGAGGCGCGATGACGAGACAAGGTGGCGGCCCGCCCGTTGTAGTCTGAGTAGCCGACGCCGTCCGCCGGCGGACCACCCGGACGGACCTCCACAAGAAGAGGGTCATTTACCCAGGACCCAAGCCCCGGGTCGGTCGGGGGTCAGGGCTTGTGGCCGAACCGCGTGTGGATCTTGTCGCGAAAGCGCTGCAGTCGCTCCTGGAGGCGGGGATGGCGGCGCAGTGCTTTCTCCATCCAGCGATGCGCGGTGTCGCTGGCCACGGACATCAGCGCCATTCCCAGCAGCAGAAGCAACACGCCTTGCAGGCCGGGCAGAAGGAGCCCCGCCAGTCCCAAGATCAGGCAAATCCAGCTCAGCCCCAACAGGATGATGCGCGTCCCGATGGGCAGACTCGGGATGTGGATCTCTTCGAAATCCTGTTGCGAGCTGGTTTCCTGAGGCTCGTCCAGTGGTGGTGGGTCGCCCGGCGACATGGCCGGTAGGCTAGCACGGCCCGCTACCGTCAAGCTGTCTCGTAGGGCACAGGACCGCAGTCATTGGATCTGCCTGCAGAGAAGTGATACCGATTCAGGAGATCTGGATCTTTGCGAAACGCCGCTTGCCCACCTTGAAGACGTAGGGCTCCTGGCGCGCGGTCAGCTCGGCGAACGGATCCGAGCTCCTCTCGCCATCGATCGTCACGGCTCCCTGCTGGACCAGCCGGCGAGCTTCGTTGTTGCTTGCAGCGAGACCGCTCTGGGCAAGGATGCGGGGCAGCACCATGGGACCTTCGATCGCGTGGTGCGGAATCTCTTCGGGCAGGCCGCCGTCGGCGAATACCTTGTCGAATTCAGCGGCAGCTTGGGCGGCCGCCTCGATACCATGAAAATCGGTTGTCAGACGAGTAGCCAACTCTTGCTTGGCTGTTTTCGGGTGCAGGTCTCCGGCGGCGACCTTGGCGCGCCGCACCTCGATCTCCGATTCCGATAGCTCTGTGAGCAGCAAGTACCAGTCCCACATGAGCTCGTCTGGGATGGACATGGTCTTGCCGAACATCTCGGTGGCGGAGTCCTCGACCGCGATCGCGTTGTCCAAGCTCTTGGACATCTTCTCGGTTCCATCGATACCCACCAGCAAGGGCACCGTCATCACGACCTGGGGCTCGAGTCCCTCCTCCTTCATGAGATCGCGGCCCACGAGAAGATTGAAGATCTGATCGTGTCCCCCGAGCTCGACATCGGCCTGCAGGGCAATCGAGTCGTAGGCCTGGACCAGGGGATAGAGAAGCTCGTGGAGGCTGATCGCCTGGTTGGACTCGTAGCGACTACGAAAATCCTCGCGCTCCATCATCCTGGCCAGAGTGTAGCGGCCAGCCAGTCGAACGAGGCCACTGGATCCCAACTCGTCGAGCCATCGGCTGTTGTAGTCCACGACCGTTCGCTCTCGATCGAGGACCCGGAAGAGTTGTGCCTTGTAGGTCTCGGCATGATCGGCGACCTCCTCGGCGGTGAGCTGAGGTCGGGTCAGGCTCCTGCCCGTCGGGTCCCCGATCATTGCCGTGAAGTCCCCGACGACGAAGACCACCCGGTGTCCCAGGTCTTGGAAGTGCTTCATCTTGTGAAGCAGTACCGTATGACCCAGGTGGAGGTCCGGTGAAGAGGGGTCGAAGCCCGCCTTGACGGTGAGGGGACGGCCGGTCTCACGAGAGCGGGTGAGCTTGTCGCGCAACTGGTCTTCGGTGACCAGATCGACAACACCCCTCGTCAGCCGATCGAGCTGTTCGTCGACCGGGGCGAACTGGCTTTTGCTATTGGACCCGTCAGTCATCGGCAGCGCAGCTTAGCATGCAGGAAATCGTCGGGCCCTAGGCCCACGGTGGTGGCTCGGGCAGGTCATCGACGCCTTCGACCATCTCACCTTCCGCCAGCAGTCGGGCATCGCCTTTGAGTCCCCAACGCGCTTCTTCCGATCCGCTGGCCCAGGCGCTGACCTCCAACTGAAAGCCACCGCGGGTGAGCACCGCCACGGGCAGCTCCAACTCTCCTTGCTCCACTCCAACTGCGACCGCAGCCATCACGCCGGTGCCGCACGCCAGGGTCTCGCTTTCGACGCCTCTCTCGTAGGTGCGGATCTCCATCCGATTCCGGTCTGCGAAGTGTGCGAAGTCCACGTTGGTGCCGGCGTCTCCGAAAGCCGGATGGGAACGGAGGCGAGGTCCGAGTCTGGCCACCGGTGCTCGAGCGACTCCCTCTGACCACGGAAGGACGAAGTGGGGAACGCCGATCGGAACCTTGAATCCCTGCAGCAAGGTCCCGTCCAAGTCGATCTCCAGGGGCTCCGGCTCGCTCGGTCGTGCAAGGGCCAGAGTCACGGAAGTGATCTCCAGTGACGAGCCTGCTATCAAACCTGCCCCTGTCTCGATGACGATCTCCTGGTCGGACCAGCCCAGGTGGCGAGCCAGGCGCACCGCACACCGAGTTCCGTTGAGGCATAGCTCGGCGGCGCTACCGTCGGCGTTGAAATGGCGCATGCGCGCCCCGTCAGGGCTACGGTGGAGAAGGAACACACCATCGGCACCGAGGGAAAGGCCACGGTGACACCAGGCCCGAATCTGGTCGGGCGTCGGGTCCTCGATGGGCTCGACGAGCGCCAGGAAGTCGTTGCCACCGCCAGATAAGCGGAAGAAGTGCCTCATGGCACCTGAGCTGTTGTGGCCTTGCTGGCCTCGCTCTGGTTGTTTGCGCCGTCGACCGCAGTGACGAAATAGGAGTAGGTGATGCCCGAAGCGACGTCGCGATCCAGCAACTCGGAGCCAAGAACCAGCTCTGGGTTGATGGCTCGGAACTCCTCGCCCGGAGCCTGACGAAAGACCCGATAGCCCGCTACGTCACTCTCAGGAGACAGCTCCCAGAGCAGGCGAACCTGGCCCTCCTCGGCGAGGGCGACGATGTTCTCCGGGGCCGAGGGTGGGAACCGATCCTCGAAGTCCACTTCGTGCTCGGATGCGATGCGGCTCTCCACCAGCGGATTGGTCGAAGAGACGAGCGTCACGGTGTAGATGTAGCGGTTTCCGAAGACAGCCGCTCGATCTGTGAACGACCGGGTTTCTGGCGGCACCGTGGCCAGGGGTGGACCGTAGTCTTTGACATTGGCACTTCGACGGTAGACGTTGACTTCCATGCCCGGCTCGTCCGTCTCCCAGGAGAGCTCGACTCCGGAGGCGGTCGGTGCTACGGCAACGGAGCGCGGAGCGGTTGGCGGCTGTCGCACGCCGATTTTCGCCAGATTGGAGTATTGCGAGACGAGTCGCGGACCTGCGAGCGTTCTGGCCGCGAAGACCCTGACCTCTTCCTGTTCGGGGATCTCCTCGATTGGTAGGCGAATCAGCAGTTGGCCGCCCTGTACGGCCGAGCTCAGCTCGGTGTCTTGCAGGGACCGCAGCAGCTGTGCCGATTGGCGGAACTCGCGCGGATCGACCATGACGAGATCTTCCATAGACTCCTCATCCGGCATGTCGGCTGGTAGCTGAAAAAGCCCCGGTGCAGCCTCTTCTTCGGGTACTGCCTCGGGTTCCTCGGCGGGCTCGCCGACAGCTTCGGACGACACATCTTCGTCCTCGGCGGCTTCCTCCTCGCCTACCAGGGGTGAGACGTAGCGCACGACCTCCCAGACCTCCAAGGCTTCGATCTCGCTCAGCGCCAGACCGCCCATGGTAGTGGAGGGGTAGGTCAGGGTGAGGAGAAACTCCATGCCGCGCTGTTGAACCTTCAAGTCGATGATCTTTGCCGGTACTTTGCTGGCCGGTGGCCTGGGCGGTTCCTTGCGTCCGCAGGCCAGCCAAAGGGCGCTGATCAGCAAGAAAGTCCAGAGGACGATCTGTGATGAGACGCGACGCGAGGCGAGCGGACTAGAGGACATAGCGGGTCAGGTCCTGATCCTTGACGATATCCGACAGAGCGCGATTTACATAGGCGGCATCGATATCGACTCGAACTCCCTTCATGTCGGGAGCTTCGAAAGAGACCTCGTCAAGGACCCGCTCGAGAAGAGTGGCCAGGCGCCGGGCACCGATGTTCTCCGTCGTCGAGTTGACCTCGACGGCCAGCCGTGCGATCTCGTGGATGGCATCTTCAGTGAAGACGATATCCATACCCTCGGTTTTGAGCAGGGCGGCGTACTGCTTGGTCAATGCGTTCTCCGGCTCTGTGAGGATGCGGACGAAGTCGTCTTCGGTCAGAGCGTTGAGCTCGACCCTGATGGGGAAGCGCCCCTGGAGCTCGGGAATCAAGTCTGACGGCTTGCTCGAATGAAAGGCTCCCGCGGCGATGAACAGGATGTGGTCGGTTTTGACCGAGCCGTACTTGGTAGCGACGGTGCTGCCTTCCACGATGGGGAGCAGGTCCCTCTGGACGCCCTCTCGGGAGACGTCGGGTCCCTGACCCTGGTCGTGTCCGGCGATTTTGTCTATCTCGTCCAGGAACACGATGCCGCCCTGCTCGACTCTCCATCGCGCATCTCGACTGACCTGCTGCCGGTCGATGAGCTTTTCGGCCTCCTCCTGCAGGATGATCTCCCGGGCATCGCCGACACGCACGCTCTGCTTCTGTCGGCGTCCGAAGAACCCCGGCATCATCTCCTTGAGATTGATTCCGACTTCCTCGACACCCTGTGGAGTGAACATCTCGAAGCTGGGCAACGAAGAGTCCTCGACCTCGATTTCGACTGTGCGGTCGTCGAGCTTCCCCGAGCGCAGCTTGTCTCGAAATTTCTCTCGCGTGGCTTGAGGATCGGCCTCATCCGGATTGACGGTGCCGGGTGCCGGCGGCGGTACGAGCAGCTGCAGGAGACGGTCCTCGGCTCGCTCGGCGGCCTTGTCGTAGACAGACGCTCGGGTTTCCTCGCGTACCATCCCGACCGCCACCTCCACGAGGTCGCGTACCATGGACTCGACATCTCGGCCGACGTAGCCGACCTCGGTGAACTTGCTCGCTTCGACCTTGGAAAAAGGAGCCTTGGCCAGCCGGGCCAAGCGTCGCGCGATCTCGGTCTTGCCGACACCGGTCGGACCGATCATGAGGATGTTCTTGGGCAGCACCTCCTCGGCCATCTCCGGGTCGAGCTGTTGCCGACGCCAGCGATTGCGCAGAGCGATAGCAACGGCGCGCTTGCCATCGTGCTGCCCGACCACGTACTTGTCGAGCTCGGCAACGATCTGCCGGGGCGTTAGGTCATCCAGGCTCAGGGTCGGGCCTGAGACGATCGAAGCTAGAGGTGCCAAGGGTCTAGAGCTCCTCGAGGGTGAGTTGGTGGTTAGTGAAGACGCAGATGTCGGCGGCGATCTTCATGGCTTGCCGGACGACCTCGACGGCCGGCATATCGGTGTGGTCAATGAGGGCTCTCGCCGCGGCGAGAGCGAAATTGGCGCCGGAGCCAATCGCCAGAATTCCGTCTTCATCAGGCTGCATGAGATCGCCGTTGCCGGATACGAGAAAGCTCTTTTGCCCGTCGGCGACGATCATCTGGGCTTGCAGCTGACGTAGGACTCGATCGGTGCGCCAGTCCTTGGCGAGCTCGACGACCGCGCGCTCCAGATTGCCTTGGAATTCTTCCAGCTTGGACTCGAACCGACTGTAGAGAGCCAGTCCGTCGGCTGCGCCGCCGGCGAATCCAACCAGAACGCGGCCCTTGCCGGCTCGTTTCACTTTGTTGGCTGTGGCCTTGATGACCGTGTTGTTGAAGGTCACCTGGCCGTCGCTCGCCATGCAGGTCTTGCCGTCACGGCGGACCATCAGAATCGTGGTAGCAAAGAAG
>Ga0316191_10004729_pt1 | contig 10185 bp, 10 predicted proteins | sample Eddworburr2cm_MG_FD_204928 | JGI IMG/M metagenome (GOLD analysis project Ga0316191, IMG submission 204928) | Coastal sediment microbial communities from Maine, United States - Eddy worm burrow 2 cm | ecosystem: Environmental > Aquatic > Marine > Coastal > Sediment | place: USA: Maine... | reverse complement strand
TGGGGTTAACACCCCGATACGCCGTGCCTTGAAGGCATCGAAGGCGGCGAACGCGGCGGTGATCGGCGTGGTGCAAGCAACCTCCGGTTTGGCTTCACGAATTCGTGCAAACACCTGTTCCTCGCCAATTGCCATCGACGCCGAGGTACAGCCATAGGCCATGACATCGACCGGCGTGTCCGGCGTGATCACGCGCGTGCACTCGACAATGCGCGGTTCCATCGCGCGCAGTGTCTCCGGGGTAATCTTGTTTTCGTTGTGAATGCGGCTCTGGTACAGCGCCACACCGTCAACCCCGGCAAACAGCTGACGCCACTCATGCTCGATGGTGTAGTCGGTGGAAAGTACGATCAAACCGATCGCCGCGCGGCTGGCAATACCGCCATCGGTTTCAAAAGGCAAGTGCTCGATCAGTTTCGTCTCGACCCGATCGTCGTCAACGATTGCTTTGCTGGCTGGCTGGCTCATAATTCACTCCTGCGCGTTGGATTGCGCGAGTACTTTATCATTAAACAAACACGGAAACATGGCATTTGGCTGATACCGTTCACTGTGATTACCTGGTCATCGGCGGCGGCGCCGCAGGCTGCATCGTGGCGCGCCGACTGGCCGAACGCCCGGAAAACCATGTCATCCTGCTGGAAGCGGGCAAGTCGGACGAAGGCGACCCGCTGGCCACCGATCTGTCGCGCCTCGAAGAACAGGATGAAAGCTACGACTGGGGCTACCAGGCCCGACCGGTTGCCAGTTCCGCGCAACAGATCTTCTACAATCGCGCGCGCATGCTCGGCGGCTGCGCCAATCACAACGACTGCGCTTTTCTGGTGCCTCCCGCCAGTGATTTTGATGAATGGGTCAGGCTCGGCGCCGTCGGCTGGGACTACGCCAGCAACCGCGGCGCCTTCGACCGTATTGAGCAGCGCCTGCACATCGAGGCGAGCCCGCCCGGCAACTCGTTGAGCCGCGCCTTTATCGACGCCTGCCAGGCACTGGGCCTGCGCGAGCTCAACCTGCGCGAAACCGTGGCTGCGGGCACCGGCTGGTTTCCCCTGAACGTGAAGGGCGCGCTGCGACAGTCATCATCGATTGCTTATCTGCATCCGCTCGCCAGCCTGCCGGCCAACCTCGAGGTACGTTGCGAGACCCTGGCGACGCGTTTGTTGCTGGAACAGGGACGCGTGGTCGGTGCCGACACCGAGTCCGGGCCGATTCGAAGCAACGCGGAAGTCATACTGTGTGGCGGCAGTATCAACACGCCACAACTGCTGATGCTGTCGGGCATCGGCCGCGGCCCTGACCTGCACAACCTCGGGATATCGGTGCAGTGCGACTTGCCGGGCGTCGGCAACAACCTGCTCGATCACGTCGCCGCTAACCTCGCCTGTGAGTTGCACGCAGCATCGCCGCCCTGGCAACTTACGCCCTGCGAGTCGACTGCGCTGATCCGTATCGACGCGGATGCGCCGGCACCGGACGTGCTGTTTCACTACGTATTGATGCTGCGCGACAAGTACAGCAACGTCGATCATTTCAGCGCCATCGAGCATGGCGTCAAACTGTCGCCGAACGTGGCACGCCCGCGCAGTCGCGGTAGCCTGCGCCTTGCCAGCTCGGATTATCACGATCACCCTTTGATCGACCTGAACTATTTCTCCGACGCCGAAGGCTATGACCAGCGCATACTGATCGCCGGCCTGCGTTATGCGCGCGCACTGGTGGCGACACCGGCGCTGGCCGCGTTCATACGACGTGAAGTCCTGCCCGGACCCGACGTCGGCGACGACGACGACTGGCTCGACTACATTCGCGCCAGCGCGGAAACCGTGTATCACCCGAGCGGCACCTGCCGCATGGGTGCCGCAACCGACCGGCTTGCCGTGGTAACACCGGATTTACGCGTGCGCGGCATGGCCGGGCTGCGCGTAGCCGACGCCTCGGTGTTCCCGAGCATGGTCAGCGTCAACATCTGTAATACCGTCATGATGATCGCGGAACGCGCGGCCGCTATGATCCTGCAGGAATAAATGGCCACACCCGGGCATGGCGCGCAGTCTAACGATCTGATTTAATCGCGCTTCAAGCCTGAACCGATGAGTCCAAATTGAACGCTGGCAACGAAACTTTCTACATCATCGCGCGCCAACCGGGCGCCGAAAACCCGGCGATACCCACCTGGGCCAGTCGCGTGGACAACCCGGTGGAACTCGACGAATCGCCGGCACTGCCGCTCACTCGACACAAGGTCGAGGGTGTACCGGGAGCATTCCAGCTACTGAACCTGCTGTCTGCCGACGAATGCGCTCGCTTCATCGCGCTGACCGAACAACTGGGGTATCTTGAAGACGCCGCGGTGTCGCTGCCACGATCGGTGCGCCACAATCACAGCGCCACCTGGGTCGCCGACGACGCTACCATGGACCTGCTGTGGAAGCGCCTGGCCGGGCATATCGACAGCGCCGACGACTTCGCCGGCAAGCGCGCCGTGGGCCTGAACGCGCGGCTGCGTTTCTATCGCTACGGTAAGGGCGATTACTTTGGCGCGCATACCGATGGCTCCTGGCCCGGCTCACGCGTGGTCGACGGCGTGCTACTCGACAACGCCTACGACGATCGCTGGAGCCAGCTCACTTGCCTGCTGTTTCTGAGCGATGATTTTAGCGGCGGCGCGACGCAATTCCATGTCGACCAGGAGGCACCCGCGAATACGATCGATGTGCGTACCCCCCTGGGTGGTGCGCTGTGCTTTCCGCACGGTGTGCACCCGTTGCATTGCCTGCACGGCTCGGAACTCATTCGCAGGGGTGTGAAATACATTATTCGATCGGACGTGCTGTTCGAACTTTGAAGCTCAGGCTGCTCGACCGGGGTCGCCGTTCAGGCGCATGAAATGGATGGCACTGCTGAGATCGGTGAAGTCGATATGACAGGCACTGGCCGCGCGTAATATCGGTTTGCCATAATAGGCAATGCCGAGCCCGGCGGCGCGCAGCATCGGTAAATCATTGGCACCATCACCGATCGCGCAGCAGGCAGCGAGTCCATGCCCGCGCGCCTGCGCAGCCCGCTGCAATACGTTGCACTTGTAATCGGCATTGACTATCGGCGCCAGCACCTTCCCCGTCAGCCGGCCTTTGGCAAGCTCGAGATGGTTACAGTAGACTTCATCGAATCCGAGCCGCAGGGCTATCGGCTCGGCGACCTGCGCAAAACCACCGCTGATCAAAATGCAGTGCACATCGGCCGCCTTCGCCGCGGCGAGCATTTCTCGCGCGCCCGGATTCAGCTGCAACTGGCTCGCAACATCGTGAAAAACCTGTTCCGGCTGCCCCGCCAGCATGCCGATACGCTCACGCAAGGCTGCGTCGAAATCGAGTTCACCACGCATGGCGCGCGCGGTAATCGCCGCGATGCGTTCGCCCATACCCAGCTGGGCCGCGACCTCATCCAGGGTTTCGGCGGCGACTATGGTCATATCCATATCACAGATCAGCAGGCGTATCGGCAGGGTATCCCGCGGTTGCAGGTAAACATCGGTCGCCTGCAGGCGCTGTCGCAAAGTTTGCAATAACGCCCAGGCCTCGGCGGGCACACATTCAATCGTGATAGCGCAGGCATTTGTGCCGTAGTCCCTGCGACCCAGGATGGGTAAATTGCCCAGCGTCGTGTGCAACGTCGACACGGCATCGTCGATACTGGCGGCACTGCAAAGCGTCGCTACGAAGGCCTGCCGCGCATTACTGCGCGGCAACCACCGTGGCGTCTGCCTGGAGTACTCCAGGCTCATTGCATCGCAGGAAAGTGCAGGTATTGCACATTGGTGATGTTCGGTAATGAACGCAGGTGCTCGAGATCGTCGTTGGAGAGTTTTTCGTCCACTTCGAGCAGCACCATGGCGTTGCCGGCCTGCTTGTCGCGACCCAGGTGCATGTTGGCGATGTTGATGCCGCGTTCGGCGGTAGACGAGCCGATAGCGCCGATAACGCCGGGTTTATCACTATTGGTAATGTAGAGCATGTGTTCGCCGAGTTTAGACTCCAGTGGAATGCCGCGCACATCGATCACCCGCGGTCGATTCTGGATGAGTGTACCGCAGATACTGCGCTGTTTCGATTCAGTCTCCACTGCCACGGTAATGCGGCAGGGGTATTCGTCACGCCCCTCATTGTGCGCCTCGATCACGTTGATATTACGATCGCGCGCGATTTCCCGCGCGTTCACCGAATTCACGTAGCTGCTGTGATGTTCGAGGATCGACTGCACCACCTGGATGGTCAGCGGCGATACGTTGAGATCGTTGGCCTCGCCACCGTAGGTCACGGTGAGCGTCTTGATCGGATCGTGGGTGAGCTGCCCCACGAACGAACCCAGGCACTGCGCCAGCTGCAGGTAAGGACCCAGCAACTGGGCTTCCTCGGCGCTGATGCTGGGTGCGTTGATCGCGTTATTAATCGCACCGGTCAACAGAAAGTCACTGATCTGCTCGGCAATCTGGATTGCAACTTTTTCCTGCGCTTCGATGGTCGAGGCGCCGAGGTGCGGGGTACAGATGACGTTGTCGAGTTCGAACAACGGATTGTCGCGGGCCGGTTCGACCTCGAATACGTCCAGTGCCGCGCCTCTTAAATGGCCGCTTTGCAGGGCCGCCAGCAGCGCCAGCTCATCCACCAGCCCGCCGCGCGCGCAATTGACCAGCATGCTGCCGGCTTTCATCTTGTTGAGCGCGCTGGCACTGATGATGTTGGTGGTCTCGGGAGTTTTCGGAACGTGCAGCGAAACGATATCGGAGGTGCCGAGCAAGCTGTCCAGGTCAACCTTTCTGACGCCCAGTTTAGCGGCGCGCTCGTCGGTCAGAAACGGGTCGTAGGCCTGCACCTTGAGGCCGTAGCCGAGCGCCTTGCTGGCGACGATCGAACCGATGTTACCGGCACCGATCAGACCCAGCATCTTGCCCGTCAATTCCACACCCATGAAGCGTGACTTTTCCCACTTGCCCGCACGGGTCGAACTCGTCGCCTGCGGGATATCGCGCGCCAGCGACAGCATCATCGCCATCGCGTGTTCGGCGGTGGTGATGGCGTTGCCCAGGGGTGTATTCATCACCACGACACCGCGTTTGGTGCAGGCCGGCACGTCGACGTTATCGACACCGATGCCGGCGCGACCGACCACTTTCAACCGTTTGGCGTGCTGCAGCAGTTCCTCGGTCACCCTGGTCGATGAACGGATCGCGAGCCCATCGAAATCCCCGATCATGTCAAACAATTCAGCTTCGCTGAGTTTGCTGGATTGCACTACCTCGACGCCGCGCTCTGCGAAGATCGCCACGGCCTGGCTGGACATGGAATCCGAAATCAATACTCTGGGTTTGGTGTTTGCCGATTTGGTCATTTTATTGCTCCTGCAGGGACTGCTTGAATTCTGCGAATAGGTAATCGAGCCAGGGCGTCAACGCCCCGAGATCGCTGCTTTCGACTGTGGCCCCACCCCAGATACGAAACCCGGGCGGCGCGCTGCGGTAATTGCCGATATCGAGGGCGACGTTTTCCTGCTCGAGTTTTACCAGCATGGCGTTGATTGCCGTTTGCTGCGCCTCGGCGGAAAGCCTTGCGAAATCAGGATCGACAATTTGCAGACACATCGAGGTCGGCGAACGCGTCGCCGGATCGCGGGCCAGCCAGTCGATCCAGTCGGTCTTGCTGACCCAACTATCGATACAGTCAAAGTTGTCGCGAGTTCGTTGCCACAATGCTTCGACACCGCCGAGTGATTCGGCCCAGCTGAGTGCCGCGTGCAGGTCTTCAAGCGCGAGCATGCTCGGCGTATTGATGGTGGCGCCGGCAAAAATACCATCGATGAGCTTGTCACCCTTGGTCAGCTTGAACAGCTTTGGCAAGGGAAAACGCGGCGTAGTCGATTCGAGGCGTTCGACGGCTTTCGGGCTGAGCGCGAGCATGCCGTGTGCGCCCTCGCTGCCGAGCACCTTCTGCCACGACCAGGTCACCACGTCGAGCTTGCTGAAGTCCATCGGCATCGCAAAGGCAGCCGATGTCGAATCACACAGCACCAACCCGTCACGATCTGCATTGAGCCAGTCGAGATCCGGCAGACACACGCCGCTGGTAGTGCCGTTGTAAACCATCACCAGGTCGTGAGCCGGATTCACCTGCGTGAGATCCGGCAGCGCGCCGTAGTCGGCCTGGTAAACGTTCAGGGATTCAATTCCGAGCGCCTGCAAGTCTTTCGACCAGTCGCTGGAAAAGCTTTCCCACACCAGCGCGTCGACCGGGCGCGAGCCGAGCAGCGACCACAGGGCGATCTCGAAGGCACCGGTATCGGAACCGGGCACGATGCCCAGCTTCCAGTCAGCGGGTAAGCCGAGCAAACGATGCGATCGATCGATCGCGTCGCGCAGGCGTTGTTTGGGGAGTTTGGCGCGATGGCTGCGCCCGAGAAACTCGGTGTTCAGGTGGCTTAAGTCCCAGCCGGGATATTTCTTGCACGGCCCTGAAGAAAAGCGCGGATCCGCCGGTTTTACGGTCGGGCGCACGGGAAGGCCGTTGGCTTTCTCGTTCATGGTATAACCTCTAGTTATGGGTGGTTTGCTCCACCAGGCCCGCGCAGAATAGCAGATTCGCAGTGCGATGCGATGCGTTTTTTATACTTACCTCTTAATATTTATAGACCTGCAAGAATCAGTGATGATTCCTGTCGGAGTGGAGAATCTAAGGGGGAATCTAAGGGGTCAGGCCTTACAAGCCACATAATTACTAGCGACCACTGTGTCAATTGCTCTCTTGCTTGTCACATAACTTATGCCAGATAGCTAGCAATGCCAGGGCGTCGGGTTTCAATTTGTGAATTGTAAGGCCTGACCCCGTTGTTTGCGCGTTGTTTTGCGTTGTTTGACCCCGTTGATGTTGATGCTGACCCCATTGATGCGGGGAGTCCCGCTCAGGGTGCAGTAATCGCCTTGATCAACTCCCGCAGGGATTGCCAGCTATGTTCGAATTCGGACTTGAATTCTTCCCACTTCTCTTCGTCTGCCTGCTTGAGTAACTCGAACTTTTGTTCGGTTGCCTGCAGTTGCACCTGTAGCTCATCGATGAGCGTGTAATATTCCAGCTCCAGGTTGATTTCCGCCTGCTCCAGCTTTTCCCTGAGCCTGGTAATTTCCGCTTTCACCTCGTCGAGTTGGGCCTGCAATCTGCCCTCGTGTTGCTCTCTCCTGCTCATGTGAATTACCTGAATGCCTCCGCTGACTATTAATTTCAAATCCCGCTACGCAGTTGTTACGGTCATTCCTCGATCGCGAAGGGACCCACCACGGGCTGCTCCAGGTTCAGATAATCGCTGCAATCCATGCGCAGTATCTGTTCGTGCGATCCGGCGTTAAAACAGAGGTCGTCCACCTCGGTAACCATTTCATCGACGAAGATTCGCGTAGCATAGAGCGAGCCAAACGGTGGCATCGCGCCAATCTCGCAGTCCGGGAACAATTCTTCGAATTCATCCTCGGAGGCCAACCGCGCCTCTTTGCCACCCGCCAGCTTTCTGAGCGCCTCCAAATCCACGTGGCGCGATGCGGTCAACACGGCCATAACCTTCTCGCCATCCATGTCGACGATGATTGTTTTGGCAAACTCACGCCTCGGTACGAAGGTCGATGCCGCGGTTTCGCGAGCGGTATAGGCCGGTGAGTGGTTGATGCTGAGATACTTGATGTTGCGCTGATCCAGCATTCGTTTCAGTTTTTGCGCTGGCATTTGACCTGCCCTCCAATGGATCCGGTAGCGCCAGCATTGCACCAACTCCCGCGTGAAAACCTGATCGATATCAAACGAAACGTCGATATATTATTTCTACTCCATCTGGCCGATATCGAGTTCTCCCGGTCAGAATGGGGGACAGACCACGATTTATCAGGGCTGATCGTAACTGGGGCAGGAATTACGGGAACAGTTCGAAATGGCACTGACTTAAGCTATAAACGGCTGTCATCCCGGCCTTGAGCCGGGATCTTGCATGGGTGCCACCGTCATAAGATCCCGGCTCGGAGGCCGGGATGACTCGTTAATTTTCTTAAGTAAGTGCCACTCGGGACAGTTTACTTAATTCAGATCAAATTCATCGATCTGAGTAAGCTGCCCCCGCATTGCTGATAGTAGTTAAAGCGCCAGCAGGTCACCAACGCGCGCAACGCGCATGCGTTCGACGAATCCGGGGGCCCGGTCGGTATTTTCGGCGGGGGACCAGGCGGCAAAATCCTGTTCCCGGGTGGGGAGATACGCCCCCTCCTTGATCTCCAGGGCGAGTGTGTTGGCTTGCATGCAGACATACGCATGCCAGGTACCAGCGGGCACTTCGACCGCGCGGGTCTGTTCGCCGGACATTTCTATACGCTGTTGCAGCTCCCCCTGGTTATCGAACACCAACAGGTCGATCTTGCCCTCCAGGACGACGAAGAACTCCCATTTATGCGCCTCGGGATGACGGTGCGGGCGCATGTAGGTATCCGGCTGCGTGGCAATAAATAGCCGTTGTACATTCGCGTCGAGTTCCGCATGGACATTCAGGTGGGCGCGCCGGCGCCCGGTGCTGGCCGCCTCGTGTTCGAGCAGGCCGAGTTGGGTGCTGGTGTAGGCCTTGATCATTACTTTTCCTTTACTGTCAAACAAAGATCTGGCGATTCGAGAACGGCATACCCGTTGGCAGAAAACGAGCCTGCTACCCGGATTTACGGGGACATTTTACTTGTTTGGTGGGTTTGATCCAGTAAGGTAGCCTGCCCCGCATTTTCAAGGGCGACCATCTACGCGGAGAGCAAATAAAAAGGACAGAGGGATTAGCAAATAATCCCTCCGTCCCGTCTTACATGTCGATTTCAGGACGACTGCACGCAGGACGCTGCGTCGCGCAATCGCCGCGAACTTCGTAACGACATTACAGTCCGAGCATATCCTTGGCTTCGCCGAGCGCTTTCACGGATCCGGAGTGATCGCCCGACTTATGCAGCTTTTCCCCCTTCGCGCGCAGGGCTTTGACTTTATCCATGTCCGCCATGCTGAGCGACGAGTTGGCCATTGCCGCGTCGATCTGTTTCATATCCATCGGGCAGCTGCCGGCGTAGGCTGTGCTCGCTGCCAGCGCTGCGGTTAACGCGAATGCGACAATCATTGTGTTTTTCATAGCTTGGTTCTCTTGGGTATAAACTAAAACGCCTGAATAATCAGGGTCCGGTAAAAGCGTTGTCCTGCCAGTATTTTAGTATACGCAGCATTTTCTGCAGGGGATCACAATGCGGTTTATTTCCGTTTTGACTTATTGGCTTTATTCATCCTGGCAGCCCGGGCATATCGCTCGATTCGCGGTGATAGTAGGATACGGGCAGAGCGCTCGAGGCGAGTTTCCACCAACATTTTAGCGATGTCTCAATGAAACATATCTTCTGGTTAATCGATGGCGAGCTCTGCGGCCGAGCGGGTCCAAATCACCAGCCGTGGAACGCGCAGGAACTGAAAGCCGCCGGCGTAGGCGCGGTGTTGTCGGTCAATAACGCCGATGCGGTTTACCCCGACGAGTTTGACAGCGCCGGCATTTCTTACCGCTGTATTCCGCTGGCGAGCAACGCGCCACCGCGTCCGGGCGACCTGGAACTCTGTGTCGAAAGGCTGGCGCTGGCCTACTCCTACGCGCGCAGCGAGATCGAGGCGGGCCGGGCCTTGCTGGTGCACTGTCGTCACGGCAAGGATCGCACCGCTTTGTTCATGGCTCATTACCTGAAAATGCAGCGTAAACTGGGCACCCGTGAGGCGATTGCGGTGGTCAAAGCGGTCCGTCCGATTGCGCTGACCGCCACCGGCTGGGATCGATTCGCGATCGACGTGCTCGATGCCGGTGACGCGGCCTTTTAGGGCCAGGACAACCCCATACCTGAGGAATAATCACATGCAGGCCATACTCGATGAAATCGCCAAAACGATCGCCGCCAGCGCGGAGCGCGGACAGGTCGCCAGCTATATCCCGCAACTGGCCCGGGTCGATCCCGCCAAATTCGGCATCGCGGTAGTATTGGCGGACGGCAGCTGCTGCAGCGCCGGCGATGCCGGCGAAGCGTTTTCCATCCAGAGCATTTCCAAGGTCTTCACCTTTACCATGGCGCTGGAGCGACTCGGTGACGCCATCTGG
>Ga0316191_10004725_pt1 | contig 10188 bp, 8 predicted proteins | sample Eddworburr2cm_MG_FD_204928 | JGI IMG/M metagenome (GOLD analysis project Ga0316191, IMG submission 204928) | Coastal sediment microbial communities from Maine, United States - Eddy worm burrow 2 cm | ecosystem: Environmental > Aquatic > Marine > Coastal > Sediment | place: USA: Maine | collected... | reverse complement strand
GGTTGGCCGAGGACGATTTGCCGCAGAGTATCGGTCGCCTGTCCGGTTTCATGGGCAACTCCGGCGTACTGCTGCGCGCCTATGTTTATATGCGCATGCTGGGCCGCGATGGCATGGAGCGCGTGTCCGAATACGCGACACTGAATGCCAACTATCTGGCAGCACGTCTGCGTGAGGCGGGCTTCGAGCTTGCATTCCCGACGCGCCGCGCCAGTCATGAATTCATCATTACGATGAAACACGAAGCCAAAACCTACAACCTCACTGCGATGGATATTGCCAAGGCATTGCTCGACAAGAACTACCATGCCCCGACGACCTACTTTCCGTTACTCGTTCCCGAGTGTCTGCTGATCGAGCCGACTGAGACCGAGAGCAAGGAAACGCTGGATAATTTCGTTACAGCGATGATCGAAATTGTGACGGCGGCCCGTGAAGGAACAGAGTTCAAGGAAGCGCCCTATACAATGCCCGTGCGACGTCTCGACGACGTCAAAGCAGCCCGGCAGCTGGATCTCGCCTACCGGGCGGACGATTCCTGAGCGTCGAAACGTGATCTCGGTAGTCGCGCCGATGGCCTTATTTTGCTGAAATAGGGAACCGCCGCGCGCGCGGGCAGTCTTTTTAGTATGGGCAAGTGAATCGCTTGCCAAGCTGTTCAATAATCAATCGACTGTCCTGCAACGACAAGTCGACAATCAGGAAGACTATGACAAAGGCCAGGATTCTGGCGGCAGCGTTATTGCTGTTGTCAAATACGGCAGCGCTTGCTGCCGAAGACACCGAGTGGACAGAAACGCTCGAGCGCATTTCATCGGGCGTGGTATCTATTCGTATCGACGCGACTCGGGCGTTTGATACGGAGTGGAATACTTCTTCGCAAGCGACAGGTTTCATCGTTGATGCGAAACGCGGACTAATCCTGACCAATCGTCACGTCGTTACGCCTGGACCGGTTATCGCCGAAGCTGTATTTCGCAATAATGAAGAGGTTCGTCTGACGCCGATCTATCGGGACCCGGTCCACGATTTTGGCTTCTTCCGCTATGACCCGGCCGAACTAAAATACATCGAGCCGGCTGAACTGCCGCTCGTTCCGGACGGCGCCGGAGTCGGTAAAGAGATTCGCGTCATTGGCAACGATGCCGGCGAACAGCTGTCGATCCTGGCAGGCACGATCGCTCGACTCGACCGCCAGGCACCCGTATACGGTCGCGGCAAGTACAACGATTTCAATACTTTCTACTACCAGGCGGCATCGGGCACGTCTGGCGGTTCGTCGGGTTCCCCGGTCGTCAATATCGACGGTGAAGTCATCGCGTTGAACGCGGGAGCCAACAGTTCGGCAGCGAGCAGTTTCTTCCTGCCGCTGGATCGTATCGATCGCGCGCTTAAAGAACTGCAGAGTGGCAATCCTGTGTCGCGTGGCACATTGCTGACGACGTTCCAGAGCAAGCCCTTCGATGAGCTTCGTCGACTCGGGCTGACCCCCGAAACCGAGCACCGGGCGCGTTCCAAGAGTAGCGAACAGACCAGTATGTTGACGGTCGGCAACGTTATTCCCGATTCGCCGGCCGCCGGCAAGCTTGCGCCAGGCGATATTCTGGTGGGTGTGAACGGCGAGTTGATTACCGAGTTCGTTCCGCTTGAGGCAATTCTGGACGCGAACGTCGGTCAGGAAATCGAGATCGCAGTCGAGCGTGGTGGCAAGCACATCACCAGCAAGGTTGTCGTTGAAGACCTGCACGCGATTACTCCGGATGAGTACATCGAGTTTGGTGATGGCACGGTCAATACGCTGTCCTATCAGCAGGCTCGACATTACAACCGTTATCCAGGCGGTGTATTTGTCGCCAATCCGGGTTACCTGTTGTCGAAAGCAGCAATTCCACGTGGCGCGGTCATCGTTGAAATGGATGGCGAGCCGATCGACGATCTCGATGATTTCGAGGCGGCGTTGAACGAGCTGGCCGATGGCGAGCGAGCAAAGGTGCGTTTCGTCAACATGGAGAACCCGCAGAATTCGACGGTTCGACTTCTGCAGATGGATCGTGTCTGGTTTCCGGCGCAGCGCTGCAAGCGAAATGACGTAAGCGGTTCATGGCCCTGCCGCACACTGGCCGACGGGCCGGCACCGGAGCCAGCCAAGGTCGGCAGCACGAATTTGAACAAGTACGATGATCCGCGAGTGAACAAAGTCGCGCCGTCACTGGTCGTTGTAACGTTCGACTTGCCATATACGCTGTCGGGCGTTTCGGAACGGCACTATTACGGCACCGGACTGATCGTCGACAAGGAGCGTGGTTACGTTGTCGTCGACAGAAACACGGTTCCGATCGCAATTGGCGACGTCAAGATCACGTTTGCGGGCTCTTTGGAGGTCGACGGGAAGATCGAACAGCTACATCCGCTGCATAATTTTGCGATTGTTTCTTACGATCCGAAGAGTATTGGCGATACGCCGGTCAGGAACGCCGAATTCAACACCAAGCCGCTGCAGCCTGGCGATGACGTGCTGGTAGTCGGGATTAAAGGCGATCATCAGCTGGTGCACCAGCAGAGCACGGTCTCATCGGTCGATCCTCTGGTACTGCCATTGTCCCGGACCTTGCGTTTTCGCGATGCAAACCTTGAAGGTATCGATCTGGTTTCAGCACCGACCGACTTCGATGGTGTCCTGGTCGACAAGAAGGGACGTGTGGCTGCGAGCTGGTCGAGTTTTGTATTGCAGTCTGGCGGTGAGGCGGCGCAGTTCAATCGCGGCGTCGGTAGCGAAGTCATTCTGCAGTTCCTTAACACGGTTCGCGAAGGCCGGCCGTTTTACTCGCTGGAAGCCGAATTCGTTTACGCGCCGTTGTTTGCTGCGCGCAAAATGGGCGTCGATGAAGAGTGGATCGAGCGTCTTGAAAGGAACAATCCGGTTCGACGGCGTGCACTGAGCATAACGAGTCTTGTTGCCGATACTGATGCGGCCAGATTGCTGAAGAATGGCGATATGGTGCTGGCGATCGACGGTCAGGTTGTCACTTCATACCGGGAGCTTGAGAACGCGGTACAAAAACCCGAAGTGCTGGTGACGGTCTGGCGCAACGATGCGGTGCAGGAGATCAGTATCAAAACAGCAGCGCTGAGTGGTCGCGGCATTGATCGAGCCGTTTCCTGGGCAGGTGCTTTGCTGCAGGATCCGCACCGCGCGATGGCGGCCCAGCGAGGCATCGCGACGAACGGTGTTTACGTCGCCTACTTCAGCTATGGCTCGCCAGCAACCCGCTACGGCCTTTGGGCGGGGCGGCGTGTCGTGGAAGTTAATGAGACAGCGACGCCGAATTTGCAGACATTTATCGATGTGGTAAAGAATATCGAACATCGCGAATCGGTAAGATTGAAGACGGTGACCTGGAATGGAACCGCTGAAGTCATCACCTTGAAACTCGACAACGAGTACTGGCCGGCCTATGAGATTCGCCGCGATGACAACGGCTGGAGGCGCAGCGATTTTGGGTCGTAGATTCTGCAGCGCGAAAACCCTGATACCAGTTGTTATTCTGGCGCTGGTCGGCGTCGGCGTCTCCTTTGCGCAAACGATGTACAAGTATCGGGGTGCCGACGGCGAGTGGATCTATACCGATCGAAAACCCGTTGCCGAAGAAAAGGCCGAGGTCCGGCAGCTGGTCTCGACATTCGTGCAGCCCGAGTTTTCGGTGACGCACAGCGTGCTTGGCAAGACCATTGAAATCATTGCCCACAACGAGTTTTACGCGCCGGTCGAAGTGCGTCTTGAGTTCCTGGACATCAGGGGCGTCGAGTACCCGCATCCGGACGAAGTGCTGCGCTGGGTTGTCGATCCGCGCAGTGATCAGCTATTGCTGAATCTCGACTTCCTCGATGAAGGCTCGGCACCTTTCGTGGATTTCATGTTCGAGTATATGCCCGGCGATCCAACGGCACGCCACAACCCCGCTGATGGCTACAGGGCGCCATTCTCGGCTGGCATGAATTTCCCCATTACGCAGGCCTATCCGGATGCGGTTACGCATCGCAGCATCGACAGCATTTTCGCGATCGATATCGCGATGCCGGTCGGAACGGACGTCGTAGCAGCGCGCACTGGAGTTGTCGTTGACGTTTCTGCCGACAATTTTCGTAATGGCCTCGACAGGGTACGTGATGGTCCGGCAGCGAATATCGTACGCATCCTGCACGACGACGGTACCTTCGGGCTGTATGCACATCTCAACTGGAATACGATTCGCGTGAAGCCCGGTGACCAGGTAAGGGCCGGGCAGTATATTGCTGATTCGGGCAATACCGGCTTTTCCAGCGGACCGCATCTGCATTTCTCGGTACAGAGAAATGCAGGACTGAAAGTCGAATCACTGCCAGTGGTTTTCAAAGGACCCGACATGAACGATGTCGTCCCGGCAAGCGGCGACGTGCTGACCGCCTACCAATAGCGATTCGGCTTGCGCGGCATGACTGTCGCACCGTATTCTGATCCGTGACTGCATTCCTACTGACGAATAATTGCTATGGATTTTCTTGCTTCACCCCTGGGCGTACTCATCATCCTCGCAATCGTGACGATTGCTGCGGTGTCTTTCGAACCGACACAATTCGTCGGCGCGTGGCGCGAACTCGCCAAACTCTACCGCACGGACAAGCGACCGCGATCCATCACATTTCCAGATGAAAGCATGGAGGTGGGATCGTTCAATTTCACGACCATTGATGCCGCGCTCGATGACGACGGCTTCTGGCTGGTCTACAGAGGGCCGGATCCGAAAAAAGCCCCGGATTGCCTGTTCCTGCCGTGGGACTGCGTGCGCTACAGACAGGATAAATACGGCAAACAGAATTTTCAGCTGCGTGGAAAAAAACCTATCGAGATGTGGGTCTCGAAGGAGCTGGGCGACGCCATGCAACGCCGCAGCCTGCGCTTTGCGGTCGAAGACCAGCTTTGACGCCGGTGCGCATCCTGGTGCTGTGCACGGGCAACTCCTGCCGTAGCATCCTGGCAGAGGTACTGTTCAACGAACTGGGGGCTGGACGCGTGGTCTGTGCCAGCGCTGGCAGTCACCCGGCAGGTGCAGTGAATCCGGGTGCGATACGCAAACTCGAACAGCAAGGCCATGCGACGGCGGGGTTGTCGTCGCAGTCGTGGGACGCCTTCAGCGGCCCCGGCGCGGACGCTATCGATATCGTCATTACCGTGTGCGACAGTGCGGCGGGCGAATCCTGCCCGGTGTGGAACGGTGCTCCCGTCACAGTGCATTGGGGCATACCGGACCCGGCGGATGCCAGTGACGCCGATGCGCCAGCGGCGTTTGATCTCGCGTACAGACAATTGCGTTCGCGAATCGAGAAAGCGCTCGAACTGCCACTGGAAACACTGGATGCTGCGCAAAGAGAAAATGCGCTGCGGCGAATTCATGCCGACTTGCGCGACGCTTGATATCCTAGCTCTGTGACTCGCTGAGTTCGGCCGACAGCGCTTCCCATGTCGTCACCGGCATGTCGCAGTGCGTACCCACACAGCGGTAGGCGACTGTCTGCTTGTCGACAGGTTTGCGATCGGCCAGCGCCCCGGGCAAGTTGATTTCATCCGCTGCAATCGCGAATACCATTCGGCGAGGTGCGTATACCTTGGCAGCCGAATCACGCCAGCGCGCAATTTCGTCGTCGCTGCCCCGAATCACGACGACTTCCGGATGCTGCAGATATTCCTCAAGTGCGGCGAGCAGGCTCACGTGTCCGTGCGGGTATTCTTCGATCGCTTGCCATGCGCCCCTGAGACAGCGCTCCGCCGCATCAAGGTAACGCGTTTCGCCCAGCAGGAATCCGAGACGCTGCAAAGCGAATGCGGCAATACCGTTACCGGACGGGACGGCTTCATCAGCAAGCGACTTCGGCCGGTGAATGAGCGCTTCGTGATCGTTGGCGGTGAAGTAGAAGGCGCCATTGTCGCGATCTTCAAAGTGCTCGAGCATAAGTTCGGCAATCTGCACCGCGAACTCGAGATGTCGTGATTGCCATGCCGACTGCAGCAGTTCGAGCAGCGCGTCGAGCAGGAAGGCGTGGTCGTCGAGGTAGGCCGGGAAGCGTGCCTTGCCATCTTTGTAACTCGCCAGAAGACGACCGTCCTGGATCAGGTTTTCGCTAATAAAATCAACGGCTTTCGAAGCTGCGGTGATCAGGTCCGGGCGTTCCAGCGAACGTCCTGCGATCGCGAATCCACGTATCGCCAGCGCGTTCCATGCTGTCAATTGCTTCTCGTCGCGAGCAGGCGCGATACGCGTCATGCGTTCCTTCAGCAGTATTTTTCTTGCACGATCTATCGCCGCGCTCTCTTCGTCATCGGCGATTGCTTCGCGAACCGTGAGATGCCACTGGCCCTCGAAGTTGGCGGTCTTGTCCAGGCCGAAACGACGCGCGAACACGGCGTAATCATCGCCAACCAGGTTTTTGACCTGCTCGGGCGTCCAGAGGTAATAGAGTCCTTCTTCACCCTCGGAGTCGGCATCACGGGTTGAATAAAAGCCACCGTTGTCTGCGAGCATGTCGGCCAGCATCCAGTCGGCCGTGGCGTTCGCGGTCTCGGAGAAGCTGTCCTCGCCGGTTGCAATCGCCGCCTGTGCGTAGATCGCCAGCAAGGGGCCGTTGTCATAGAGCATTTTTTCGAAATGCGGTATCTGCCAGTAGCGGTCGACCGAGTAGCGGCAGAAGCCACCACCGACATGGTCGAACAGTCCGCCATTGGCCATGCGCGTTAGTGTCAGAGTGGTCATTACCAGCGCATCGAGATCGGGTTCGACGTCGTTGGCGGTGCTGCGCCAGTGGCGCAGCAGTCGATCGATCGATGTTGGATGTGGGAATTTAGGCGCCGAGCCGAAGCCGCCGAATTCGCGATCGAAGGTCCTTGCGAAGGTATCGCGAGCGGCTTGCAGCGGCGCTGCATCGAACGACGTTGACGCGTCGCCGGGCGCCGGTTCGAGTTTTTTGAAGACACCGACTAACTGTTCGCTTTGCGCTCGTACTTCATCGCGATGTTCGTCGTAGTACGCCGCGACCTTTTCGAGCAGCTCGGGAAATGCGGGCATGCCGTGGCGCGGCTTGTCCGGGAAATACGTGCCACCGAAAAACGGTCGCTGGTTGTCGCCGTCGAGGAACATCGTCAGTGGCCAGCCACCGCCTCGTTGCGTGATCAGCTGGTGTGCGGTCTGGTAAATCTTGTCCACATCGGGCCGTTCTTCGCGATCGACCTTGATATTGACGAACAGGCGGTTCATCACGGCTGCGATTGCGTCATCCTCAAAGGACTCGTGTGCCATTACGTGGCACCAGTGGCAGGCCGAGTAGCCAACCGACAATAAAATCGGCTTGCCGCTCTCACGTGCCTCCTGAAAGGCTGCTTCGCCCCAGGGAAACCAGTCGACGGGATTGTCGGCATGTTGCTGCAGGTATGGGCTGGTCTCACCGGCGAGGCGATTTGGCATATTCGAGCTTCCTGTGGCGGCGGCCACTATGACACGGTCTGGAAACTGACTATGATACCCGTCTTACTCCGCACGCTGGCAGGATTTGATGCTGACATACCCTGATATCGACCCGATCATATTTGCTCTCGGACCACTGAAAGTCCGCTGGTACGGGTTGATGTATGTCATCGCGTTTCTGCTGGCCTGGTGGCTGGCAAAACGCCGCTGCACTCGCGCCGACTCGCCGGTCAACTCCGAGCAGGTCGATGACCTGCTGTTTTACGGCATGCTCGGTGTGATCGTTGGTGGTCGTGTCGGCTATGCGATCGTCTATGGCTGGGACCAGCTGACCAGCGATCCGCTGTATCTGTTCAAGATTACCGAGGGCGGGATGTCCTTTCACGGCGGCCTTGCCGGTGTGATGACAGCGATGTGGCTTTACGGCCGCAAGCTCGGCCACACGATCTGGCGCATGACAGACTTCGTTGCACCGATCGTACCGCTGGGCCTCGGATTCGGTCGTATTGGCAATTTCATCAACGGCGAGTTGTGGGGAAAGCCGACGGACGTGCCATGGTCGTTCGTTGTAAATGGCGTTGCGAGGCATCCCTCGCAGCTATACGAGGCGCTTCTCGAGGGCTTTGTGCTGTTCGCGATTCTCTGGTTTTATTCGGCCAGGCCGCGGCCTTATCTCGCCGTGTCGGGCATGTTTCTGTTGTTCTACGGCATTTTTCGTTTCGCCGTCGAGTTCGTCCGCGTTCCGGACAAGGATCCTGGCTACATCGCCTGGGGCTGGGTCACGATGGGGCAGGTCCTGAGCTTCCCGATGATCCTTGCCGGACTGTTCATGCTATTGCTTGCCTACCGCGCCAACGCGAAAGCCTGATGCAGCAGTATCTCGATCTGATGCGCCATGTGCGCGACAACGGAACCGCAAAGGGCGATCGCACGGGTACCGGAACGCTAAGCGTTTTCGGTCACCAGATGCGCTTTGATCTTAGCGAAGGTTTTCCGCTCGTCACGACCAAAAAACTGCATTTAAGGTCGATCATCCACGAGCTACTGTGGTTTCTGAGCGGGGACAGCAACATCCGTTACCTCAAGGAAAACGGCGTTTCGATCTGGGACGATTGGGCCGATGAAGACGGCGAACTGGGTCCCGTGTACGGCGTGCAGTGGCGCAGTTGGCCAACGCCTGACGGTCGCAGCATCGACCAGATTTCTGAAATCATGCGGCAGCTCAAAGAGACGCCCGACTCGCGGCGGATTTTGCTGAGCGCCTGGAATGTCGGCGAGATCGAGAACATGGCCTTACCGCCGTGTCATTGCCTGTTCCAGTTCTACGTCGCCGACGGCAAGCTCTCCTGCCAGTTGTACCAGCGCAGCTGCGATATTTTTCTTGGCGTGCCTTTCAACATCGCGTCATACGCTTTGTTGACGCACATGCTCGCGCAGCAGGCGGACCTGGCAGTGGGCGATTTTGTCTGGACTGGCGGCGACTGCCATCTTTATTCGAACCACCTCGAGCAGGCGGACGAGCAGCTTGGCCGGAAAACGCTGCCGCTACCGCAGCTGCTCATCAAGCGCCGGCCCGACAGTATTTTCGACTACACGTTTGAGGACTTCGAAATCCTGAACTACGAGTCACACCCGCACATCAAAGCCGCAGTCGCGGTCTAGGCATTGCCATGATCAGCCTTATCGTCGCGGCGTCGACGAACAACGTCATCGGTGCAGCGGGCGAATTGCCGTGGAAAATTTCCGATGACCTGAAACGCTTCAAGCAACTCACGATGGGCAAGCCGATCGTGATGGGCCGCCTGACGTGGGAGTCTATCGGTCGCCCACTGCCCGGACGTCAGAACATTGTGATCACGCGGCAGCCCGGGTTTGCTGCCGAGGGATGCGAGGTCGTCGATTCTCCCGCGGGCGCTTTAGCCGCGGCCGGTGATGCCGAAGAGATCATGATCATCGGCGGCAGCCAGATCTACGATCTGTTCCTGCCGAAAGCGGGGCGTCTGCATATGACGCGCGTCGACGCCATTGTCGAGGGTGATGCTTTCTTTCCCGCGGTCGACGACAGGGTTTGGCAACTGGTCGAGAAAGAGTCGTGGCCCGCGAGCGATGCCAACGAGTTCGCGTTTGAGTTCAGGACCTATGAGCGGAGAGATCGTTCCTGACGGAATCGATCGGTGGCAGGCGTTCTATAGCCGTCGCCACCGCAGCATCGATATCAACTTCGTCGATTGTGTTTGCAGCGGCAGTGAACTCTTCCAGCAGCGCCTTTTGAACCTCGCCGCGCTGCTGCGCAACCAGATACGGAATATCGGCGTGGAACATCACCATCGAATAGCGAGGGATAAAGTGCTGCGGTATGCGGCGCTCCAGTTCGAACGCGAGTTCCTTCTGTAAAGCGAATTTCGGATTCCGCACCGTGTCGCGCATTTCAATATAGTTGTCGAGTGCCATATCCGCGATCGCATTCGCATTGGCGAGTTGCTCGGCTTCAAACTGCGCGAATATGGTCGGCCAGTCGTCGCGATGCCGGCGCACAATCCTGTCGAGCAGTACGCAGTCTTCGAACGCGAGATTCATGCCCTGACCGTGGAATGGCACGATGGCATGCGCGGCATCACCGAGTAGCAGTACATTGCCGCGGTCGTGCCAGTGGCGGCAGCGTACGGTGCCTAAAAGACCGAGCGGGTGATTCAGA
>Ga0316191_10004722_pt1 | contig 10191 bp, 6 predicted proteins | sample Eddworburr2cm_MG_FD_204928 | JGI IMG/M metagenome (GOLD analysis project Ga0316191, IMG submission 204928) | Coastal sediment microbial communities from Maine, United States - Eddy worm burrow 2 cm | ecosystem: Environmental > Aquatic > Marine > Coastal > Sediment | place: USA: Maine | collected... | reverse complement strand
CCGGCCGGTTCCCGGTCCGTGACGGCCAACCGGCAAACGCGGTTGCCCTGTGGCGAATGTGCGGGGACGGCTTTGCGGTTTGCTGAAATCGCGGCGGTGGCGACGCGGCCGGGCGATTTGTGGCCGGTCGCTGGGAGGCGGGTGTGAGAGTGAGATTTTCGGAAGGCAGCTAATGACGCAATCATCGCCATCTGAGCCGATGACCTGGCCGCGGTTCGAGCAAGACGAACTCGATGCGGTTCAGGCGGTGCTGCGCTCGGGCCGGGTCAACTACTGGACCGGCCGGGAGGGCCGCTCATTCGAGCGTGAATTCGCCGCCTATTGCGGCGCAGCGCATGGGGTAGCATTAGCCAATGGCACACTGGCGCTGGAGTTGGCTCTGCGTGCGCTAGGCGTCGGTAGCGGTGACGACGTGCTGGTAACCCCGCGCAGTTTTTTCGCTTCTGCTGGCGCAATCATGCTGACCGGCGGCAGACCCGTGTTCGCTGACGTCGATACCGATTCGCAAAACGTAACGGTCGAGACGCTCGGGGCGGCGATCACTCCTGAAACGAAAGCAATAGTGGTTGTCCATCTTGCGGGCTGGCCCTGTGACATGGATGCTATCGGGGCTTTTGCCGCCAGCAACGGACTGGCAATTGTCGAGGACTGTGCCCAGGCTCATGGTGCGTCCTGGCGCGGCCGCAAGGTCGGGTCGTTCGGCGACGCGGCGGCATTTTCATTTTGCCAGGACAAGATCATGACCACCGGCGGTGAGGGCGGCATGCTGCTGACTCGTGCCGAGGATGTGTGGAAGCGCGCCTGGTCCTACAAGGATCATGGCAAGAACTGGGACAAGGTTCAGCGCGATGATCATCCCCCTGGATTTCGCTGGTTGCACGATACGCTCGGAACGAACTGGCGAATGACGGAGATGCAGGCTGCGATCGGCCGATGTCAGCTGCGCAAGCTGCCAGCATGGCTGGAGATCCGGCGGCGAAATGCCCGGCTTCTCAGCGGCGCGCTGGAAGGCGTGGCCGGGCTCCGCGTGCCGAGCCCGCCCGCGGAGGTTTCTCACGCGTTCTACAAGTTTTACTTTTTCGTTGAACCGCAGACTCTGCGTTCCGGCTGGAACAGAGACCGCATCATGAGCGAGATATCTGCGCATGGCGTCCCCTGTTTTTCCGGCTCCTGCCCCGAAATCTACAGGGAAAGAGTTTTCGAGGGCGCCAGTAGCAGGCCATCCAGCGCGCTCCCGGGAGCCCGCCAACTCGGCCAGACCAGCCTCGTCTTGCTGGTTGACCCGTCCCATGATTGCGCTCAGATCGAGCGCGCCGCGCACACCGTATCGAAGGTTATGGCCAGCGCTGTCCGTTAGCGAATATATCTATAAAACAGTCGATTAAGATACTTTCTTCACGTTTTGATGTATAAAGAAACGCGATGTTGTCGTATTATGCGAGATCGATTTTGCCGTTGCGCGAACAGAGCTTCGTTCGCTGGCCCGCATCGGCGCTGTGCCATGTTGCGGGTAACGGACTCGGAGGATGCGGCGCAATTCGGCGACACGTTGGATCGCCGCACAGGGTTCGATATCGTGGCAGCAAGGATATGAGGGAGAATGCCGGTTTGCCCCGGGCATTGCATGCAGGTCAGGAAAGTGCGTCAGGCGCGGAAACAGAGCAGCGGCGCCGCGGGAGTTGCCTCTGACCCCCGGCCTGTCGATTTGCCACGGTTGCGGGCGTAGCGCTTGCTGTTCGCGATTGTGGCCGAGGAGATTCGATTTTGTTGAAAAATGAAAACGGAGCCGACCGGTTTCTCAGTTCGGCTTTGCAGCTGAGTCGCGGCACAAAACGACTCGTTATGCTTGCCGCCGACATCGTGATGATTCCGTTTGCGTTGTGGAGCGCAGTATCCCTGCAAACCGGGCGGCCCGTAAGTCCGGGTTATGACGGGCTCTGGTATTTTCTGACAGCGGCGCTGATTTTCAGCATCCCGGTTTTTGTCAGGCTCGGGCTGTACCGCGCAGTTGTCCGGTTCATGGGGACAAGGGCAGTCATGGCAGTGGTTGCGGGCGTGAGTATTTCGACGCTGTTTGTCGCCGGGATCGCACTTGCCGTCAGGTCGGAGCCGATTGGGCTGTCGACCGCAGTTATCTACTGGGCGTTCGCCACGCTCTATGTCGGCGGGTCGCGTTTCTTTGCCAGGTATCTGCTGCAGATGAACGATCATCCCAGGGAGAGGGTTGCCATTTATGGCGCCGGTGAGGCCGGAGCGCGTCTCGCCGCGGCGCTGATGGGCGGGAGAGGCTTCACCCCCGCGGTATTCGTCGATGATAGCCGGGTGCTGCAGGGAAGCGTTATCAACGGGATCGAGGTTCGCAGTCCGGTGGAGCTGCCCAGCCTGGTGCAGGACCTGGAGATTACCCGGGTGCTGCTGGCCGTGCCATCGGTATCGCGCAGACGGCGGCAGAAGATTCTGAAACGGCTCGAATCGCTGGCCATTCGGGTGCAGACGATGCCGGATATCTCCGACCTGATATCCGGTCGTGCGCGGGTCGACGAGATTCAGGAAGTCGATGTGGCCGACCTGCTCGGCCGCGACCCGGTACCGCCGAATGAGAAATTGCTCGATGCCTGTATCCGCGGCAAGAACGTCCTGGTGACCGGCGCCGGCGGCTCTATCGGCGCCGAATTATGCCGCCAGATAATCGAGTTGTCGCCGCAGCGTCTGGTTTTGTTCGAAATCTCCGAGCTTGCGCTTTACACGGTGCACAAGGAGCTGTGTCTGATCGCCGAGCGCGAGGGGCTCGGCGTCGAGATCGTGGCGCTGATAGGCTCGGTTCATCATCGCAAGCGGGTACGCGAGATTCTCGATTGTTTCGCTATTGACACGGTCTATCACGCGGCTGCCTACAAGCATGTTCCGATCGTCGAGGAGAACATGGTGGAAGGCATCTACAACAATGTTTACGGCACGTGGAATGCGGCGGAGGCTGCGTTGCAGTCCGGCGTCGAGTCCTTCGTCCTGGTGTCGACGGACAAAGCCGTGTCGCCGCCAAACGTCATGGGTGCGACAAAGCGCATGGCGGAGCTGGTGCTGCAGGGTCTGCACGAACGCGGCTCCGGCACGCGATTTTGCATGGTGCGATTTGGCAATGTGCTCGCGTCGTCCGGCTCGGTCGTACCGCTGTTCCGTGATCAAATCAAGCGCGGCGGTCCCGTCACCGTGACCCACCCGGAAATTATCCGCTATTTCATGACGATCCCCGAGGCGGCGCAGCTCGTGCTGCAGGCGGGATCGATGGCCAAGGGCGGGGATGTGTTTGTGCTGGATATGGGCAAGCCGGTCAAAATTGCCGATCTTGCGCGGAGGATGATTCATCTCATGGGCCTGTCCGTTCGTGACGACGACAATCCGGATGGTGATATCGAGGTGCGCTACACGGGTTTGCGGCCAGCGGAGAAACTTTACGAAGAGCTCCTGATAGGCGACAACGTGGCCGGAACCGAACACCCGCGGATCATGCGCGCGGTCGAGGATTCGATGCCATGGCTTGAGATCGAGGCGCTTCTGGGTCAACTGCTGAAGGCTTGCGAGGGATTTGACTGCGAATCCGCGCGCGGCGTGTTGCGTCAGGCCGTTGCCGGTTACAGGCCGTCAAGTTCGATACGCGACCTGGTGCATGACAGAAGCTCGAGCAAAGCCGCGCCCGCCGGTCCCGGTAAGGTCACCCCGATTGCTGCCAGGAGAGTGTCGGAGTAGCACGCGCCTGCACTCGCCGACCGGTGTTGCCGGGGCATATTAGAATCATTGTGCTCTCATTCCGGTTCTTCCCGGTCAGGAATCTTCTTGCGCGACGATGTGATTGCTGTCATAGAATTGGCGCCGGCTAACGCTACACTGTGCGGATACCATTGCAACCTGGATGCATAAATAACAATGAAAGCAAGTATCTTCGGCTCCGGATACGTAGGACTCGTTACCGGCGCCTGCCTCGCGGAATCGGGCAATCACATCTGCTGTGTCGATATCGACGAGGACAAAATAGCGCGGCTGCAAGCGGGAGAGATCCCCATCTACGAGCCCGGACTCGAGGAACTGGTACACCGAAACCAGAAAGCCGGCAGGCTGCATTTCACCACCGATATCGCCGAGGCCGTCGCCTACGGCCTGTTCCAGTTTATTGCGGTCGGCACGCCGCCTGACGAGGATGGTTCCGCCGATCTGAGCCATGTCCTGGCGGTGGCGAGATCGGTTGGCGAGCACATGGAGGAATACCGGATCATCGTCGACAAATCGACGGTGCCCGTCGGGACCGCGGACCGGGTCAGAGCGGCGATAAAAGAAACCCTGACCCAGCGTGGCTCGGATATCGAGTTCGATGTCGTCTCGAATCCCGAGTTTCTCAAGGAAGGGGCGGCGATCGACGATTTCATGAAACCCGACCGGATCATCGTCGGGACCGACAATCCGCGCACGGCCGAATTGCTCCGCGCTCTTTATGAGCCGTTCAATCGCAATCGCGATCGGGTTATCGCCATGGATGTGCGTTCCGCCGAACTCACGAAGTATGCCGCGAACGCGATGCTGGCAACGAAGATCAGTTTCATGAACGAATTGTCCAACCTGGCCGAGCGTCTGGGGGCGGACATCGAAAAAGTCCGTATCGGAATTGGCTCGGATCCGAGGATCGGCTATCAGTTTATCTACCCGGGGGCCGGATACGGCGGCTCCTGCTTCCCCAAGGACGTGAAGGCGCTGGCACGTTCCGCCGGCGACGTCGGTTATGTCGCTGAACTCCTCGATGCGGTCGAGGCGGTCAACGCGCGGCAGAAACAGCTTTTGCATTCCAAGATCAGTCACCATTTCGGCGCTGACCTCAGCGGCAAGACTATCGCTCTGTGGGGGCTGTCATTCAAACCCAACACCGACGATATGCGCGAAGCGCCGGCGCGGGTACTGATGGAGGCGTTATGGCAGGACGGGGCCAGCGTGCGCGCCTACGATCCGGTCGCGATGGAAGAGGCGCGGCGCATCTACGGTGACAGGGACGACCTCACGCTGTGCGACAGCGCGGAGGCGGCGCTCGACGGGGCTGATGCGCTGGCGGTCGTCACCGAGTGGCATGAGTTCAGAAGCCCGGATTTCGAACGCATTCGGGAGACTTTGTCCGATCCGGTGATTTTCGATGGCCGCAACATCTATGATCCGGAGTTTCTGCGGACCTGCGGCATCAGGTATTACGGGATAGGCCGGGGCGAAACCGCTGTCGGTTAGCGTTGCGCCGCTGCAGGTCACGCGAGGCTAATTACGGAAGGCGGGGGTCGCTGCCCGCTGGTTTGTCTGCGAGGTCGGTCACGGACCCGATTCGACATTCTGCTATGCTCGAATCTGACTTTTTCGGACGAGTTTAAAAAACATCATGATCGTTCCGGTAATACTCTCAGGCGGCGCGGGAACGCGATTGTGGCCGCTTTCGCGTGAGTTGTATCCCAAGCAACTGTTGCCGATGCTGGGGCATCGCACACTGATCCAGGAAACCGTGCTGCGCGCTGCCGGTATCGATCAGTGTGCGGCGCCAATTGTCGTGTGCAACGAGGAACATCGGTTTCTCGTGGCGGAGCAACTGCGCGGTATCGGGGTCGAGGCGCAGGCGATCCTGCTCGAGCCCAGCGGACGCAATACCGCGCCGGCCGTGGCGCTTGCCGCGATCTTCGCGATCGACCAGGCCGGCCGGTCGGTAAACGCGATCACCCGCGAGGACGAGGATCCGATCCTGGTGGTGTTGCCCGCAGACCATGTCATTGCCGATAGCGCCGCTTTCGAAAAGGCCGCTGCGCAGGCTGTCGCGGCGGCACGCAAGGGCGGCCTGGTGACTTTCGGGGTCGTACCGCAGTCGCCTGAGACGGGTTACGGCTATATCCGCGCCGGCAGTCGGGAAGACGGTGTGCAGCCGGTCGCCGAGTTTGTCGAGAAACCCGATCTCGTCACTGCCGAAAACTATGTCGCTTCCGGTGAGTATCTCTGGAACAGCGGCATGTTCGTATTCCGCGCCTCGCGCTATATCCAGGAGTTACGGGCGTATGCGCCCGAGATGATCGAAGCCTGCACCGCGGCGATTTCCGGCGCGCATGAGGACCTCGATTTCGTCCGCATCGACAAGGAGGCCTGGGCCGAATGTCCCGCCGATTCGATCGACTATGCGGTAATGGAGAAAACCCAGGACGCCAAAGTCGTATCGCTGGATGCCGGGTGGAGCGACATCGGATCGTGGTCGGCGTTACACGAAGCCAGCGAAAAAGACGAAGACCATAATGTGACCCATGGCGACGTGATGCTCGAGGACTGCACGAACAGCTATGTGCACTCCGATCACCGGCTGGTCTGCGCGATCGGGCTCGAGGGTCACATCGTCGTCGAGACCAAGGATGCGGTACTGGTGGCTCCGCGTGACCGTGTCCAGGATGTCAAGAAGCTGGTCACCAGGTTGAAGCAGGCTGACCGCTACGAGGCCGGTCTGCATCGCCAGGTCTATCGGCCATGGGGGAGCTATGACGGCGTCGATAGCGGTGACCGGTTCCAGGTCAAACGGCTTATCGTGAACCCGGGGGCGGTGTTGTCGCTGCAGATGCACCACCACCGGGCCGAACACTGGGTGGTCGTGCAGGGAACGGCGCGGGTTACCCGCAACGACGAGGAGTTTCTCGTCCCCGAGAACGAGTCGACCTTTATTCCGCAGGGTGCCGTTCACCGGATCGAGAATCCGGGCAAAGTGCCGTTGCACATCATCGAGGTCCAGTCGGGAAGTTATCTCGGCGAGGACGATATCGTCCGTTTCGAGGATAACTACGGCCGTGAGGGGGAGACCCCAAAGGGATGACCCGGCGCGAAATCGACTGTTTCAAGGCCTACGATGTCCGCGGCCGTATTCCGGACCAGCTGGATGAGGATGTCGCGTTTCGTATCGGCAGAGCGTATGCGGCATTTCTCGCGCCGAAAAAAGTCGTGGTCGGTTACGACATCCGCTTGTCGAGCCCGGAAATTTCCGCGGCGCTCACGCGCGGTCTGAACGAAGGCGGTTGCGAGGTTTTCGACATCGGCCTTTGCGGCACCGAAGAGGTCTATTTCGCCACGCAGCATTTCGCAATGGACGGCGGCATTGCCGTGACGGCGAGTCATAATCCACCCGACTACAACGGGATGAAGTTCGTGCGCGAGGATTCGCGACCGATCAGCGGCGACACCGGGCTTTTCGAAATCCGCGATCTCGCCGCGGCCGGCGACTTCACGATGGCCGGAGCCGTGGGTGGCGTGCACAAGCTCGATGCCCGGCCGGCCTATGTGCAACACCTGTTGTCCTATGTCGACCCGGCCGGTTTGCAACCGCTGAAGATTGTCGTCGACCCGGGCAATGGCGGCGCTGGCCTGGTGGTCAATGCACTGCAGCCGCACCTGCCTTTCGAATTTGTCAAAATTCACGACCAGCCCGACGGTACTTTCCCCAATGGCGTACCGAATCCGCTGCTGCCCGAGAACCGCAGCGCGACCGCCGCAGCGATTCGTGAGTCCGGTGCCGACTTCGGCGTGGCCTGGGACGGCGATTTCGACCGTTGTTTCCTGTTCGACGAAAACGGCGGCTTCATCGAGGGTTATTACATCGTTGGTTTGCTGGCCGAGGCGATGCTTGCCATGCATCCGGGGGCAAAGATCATCCATGATCCGCGGCTTACCTGGAACACCATTGATCTGGTGAGTTCGCTGGGCGGGACGCCGGTGCAGTCGAAGACCGGTCATGCGTTTATCAAGGAACGGATGCGGGCCGAGGATGCGGTCTATGGGGGCGAGATGAGTGCCCACCACTATTTCCGCGACTTCGCCTACTGCGACAGTGGAATGGTGCCTTGGCTGCTGGTAAGCCAGATTATCAGCCGTTCGGGAAAGAGCCTGTCGCAATTGGTCGGCGAGCGGATGTCCATGTACCCGGCGAGCGGCGAGATCAACCGCCGGGTGAGTAGCGTGGAAGACGTGCTTGCTGCGGTCGGGCGGCGATTTCAGTCCGCGGCGCTGAGCATCGACCGTACCGACGGGCTGAGCATGGAATTCGAAGACTGGCGATTCAACCTTCGCGGTTCCAATACCGAGCCATTGTTGCGGTTGAACGTAGAGACCCGGGCCGATCATGCGCTGATGGAGCGCCGTCGCGACGAATTACTGGCGCTGATCGAGTCGGTCTGAAATCCGCCCGGGCCGGATCGGCCCGAGGCGAAAAATGGTGGGCGATGCAAGGATCGAACTTGCGACCTCCGCAATGTGACTGCGGCGCTCTCCCAGCTGAGCTAATCGCCCACTCGTTGCGAGCGCGGTAGTCTAAATCCGCGCCGGTCCGAGGTCAAACCGGCGCCGGCCGGCGGGCACCGATGTCTGCTACAATTCGCGCCTTTCCGGCTGCGGCCGGGTCACAGAATTCGCATCAGATTATGAGCGTTAAGACCAGGTTTGCGCCCAGCCCGACCGGGTACCTGCACATCGGCGGTGTTCGCACCGCGTTGTTCAACTGGCTGTATGCCCGTCATCACGGCGGCACCTACGTGCTGCGCATCGAGGATACCGACCAGGAGCGATCCACCGAAGAGGCGATCCAGGTCATTCTGGACGGCCTGGCATGGCTGCAGCTCGATGCGGATGAGGGGCCGTTTTTCCAGACCCATCGCTACGACCGTTATCGCGAAGCGATTGCGCGGCTGCTGGAGCAGGGCGACGCCTATCATTGCTATTGCACCAAGGACGAGCTGGAGGCAATGCGGGCCGCGCAGCTGTCCGCCAAACAGAAGCCGCGCTACGACGGACGTTGCCGCAACCGCACCGAGCCGCGCGAGGGCGTGGAGCCGGTTGTCCGGTTTCGCAATCCCGACGAGGGCAGTGTGGTGTTCGATGACCTCGTGCGCGGCCGGATCCGGATCGCCAACTCGGAGCTTGACGACCTGGTGCTGATGCGCTCGGACGGCCATCCCACCTACAATTTTTCGGTCGTCATCGACGACATGGATATGGCGATGACGCTGGTCATTCGCGGCGAGGACCATATCAACAATACGCCGCGCCAGATCAATATTTACCGTGCGCTTGGCGCGGAACCGCCCGAGTTTGCTCACGTGCCGCTGATCATGGGGCCGGACGGGGCGCGGCTCTCGAAGCGTCACGGGGCGGTCAGCGTGCTGCATTACCGGCAGGCCGGCTTTCTGCCCGAGGCGTTGCTGAATTACCTGGTGCGGCTGGGATGGTCGCATGGCGACCAGGAGATATTTTCGATCGACGAGATGATCGAGCTGTTCGACATCGGGGATGTCAACAAATCGGCCTCGACTTTCGATATCGAGAAGCTGACCTGGCTGAACCAGCAATACATCAAGAATGCCGATCCCGAGCGGCTGGTGCCGGAGTTGCTGTGGCAGCTCGAGCATATGGGGGTGACGGCAGACGCCGATCGCGACCTGGAAGGGATCGTACGTTCGTTGCAGGAGCGTTCGACGACGATGCTCGAGATGGCGCAGGGCGCTCAGTTCTTCTTCCATGATTTCGACAGCTATCATGAGAAAGCGGCGAAACAGCATCTGCGGCCGGTGGTGCTCGAGCCGATGCAGAGAGTCCGGGCGGAGCTTGCCGGGCTCAGCGAGTGGAGCGCCGGTTCGGTTCATGAGGTGATCAATGGCGTTGCCACGGCGATGGAGCTGAAACTCGGCAAGGTGGCGCAGCCGATCCGGGTGGCGGTCTCGGGCGGGCCGGTCTCTCCCCCGATCGACGAGACGCTGGCGCTGCTTGGCCGGGACAGGACACTGCAGCGTATCGACACGGCGATTGAATTTATCGAAGCGCGGGCCGCCGCGCAGGCAGAGTAGCGGCGGTCCCCGCATTGGCCGGGTGACGCCCCGATTCTTGACAGAGTCAGCCGCTTTGCCTTACATTGCGCGGCTCCGTGTGGGGCTATAGCTCAGCTGGGAGAGCGCTTGCATGGCATGCAAGAGGTCGGCGGTTCGATCCCGCCTAGCTCCACCAAAATTTGATTTGTTGCGTCCCCATCGTCTAGAGGCCTAGGACACCGCCCTTTCACGGCGGTAACAGGGGTTCGAATCCCCTTGGGGACGCCATCATTAAGAAAGCCCGCCTTGTGCGGGCTTTTTTAATGATTGTGTTTTTGAGGAGAGGCGAGGC
>Ga0316191_10004720_pt1 | contig 10191 bp, 10 predicted proteins | sample Eddworburr2cm_MG_FD_204928 | JGI IMG/M metagenome (GOLD analysis project Ga0316191, IMG submission 204928) | Coastal sediment microbial communities from Maine, United States - Eddy worm burrow 2 cm | ecosystem: Environmental > Aquatic > Marine > Coastal > Sediment | place: USA: Maine... | reverse complement strand
GACTTCAGATTAAAGCGTAAATAATCAATCTTTAATGACTCGGCTTCCAACGAACCAAAATCTTTAGTATAAATATAAATCTTATTACTTATTGTTTTTTTTGCCATTGTTTTATTAAATTAAGAATTTTTAAAAAAGGGAATCGAACTTGTTTTCGTGAGGTTACAGAAGACCTCTTCAGTAGCTATTAAGTTACATATTACCATACATTAATCAATAACCCCAGATGAACGTAGAAAGCTTAAGAATAAAATATGGAAATTATCTATAAATTTAATCATATGAAAAATCTTTTAGAACATTAAAAGCTCCTTTTTAATTTTTTTTTTTTTTTTTAATTAAAAACTTGTGTTTTTTTTTCATTAATGTTATCATTTGAAAAACAAAATTCAATTATGTTATTTCAAATTATGAATAATATTTATCAAGGGCCGGTAATAAAGATTGTCGGAAAAGTAATTCTTACGGCTGCCCTTTACGCTGTTGCTTATGGATTATCAAAAAAAATCTGGAGGTAAAAATGACCTATCAGCAGTTTCAGTTATTAATGATATTTTGGCAGATGGGTATAGTTGATACATTTAATGTCCTTAAATTGTGTGTTAATTGCGGTTCACAATACGTGGGTATCGTCTTATCCTCGGCTGCTGGGAATTTTTCCGATATTGGTCCAAAAGTTTTATTGGAACCCGTTCTTGGACTCGGGACGGGTTACCAGTTTGTGAAGGCAGCTGCTACTGCTGCTGAAAGACGTCAACGAATAGCAACGTTAGCTTCTTTTTTAGCAGCTTCAGGAGGAGCTCTAAGCACCGATCCGACAACGAATGGTGCTATCGGAGCAGCAGTAGCTTCGAAAATAGGTTACATGAGAGCTATTCTTGCTAGGGGTGGGGGTTCGCAACACATTTTAAATCCTTCATTGAAAGATTTTACAATCGTTGTTGATTCAATAAAAACTCCAATGGTTCATCCTTATCGAGCACAATTAACTGACAATTGCAAAATAACGATCAACAATATGTTTCAGGAACATACAGCTCGTCGTTTTCTACAAGGTTCCACACAAAAATTAAAAAACATAGGTCCTACTTATCTAGCTCCAATTGCTTCAACTCAAATAAAAAATACGGCATTAATTGGTTGGACATGTTTTGGTGTTGGACTAATTGGCTTTATAACTTTTGGTGCATTATACTTATTTCAACGTGCAGAACGTAAACGTTGGCAAAATCAAAATGAAGGAGTTATAATTGATGTAACTGCTTCTCTTAGTGACTAGTAATAGTTAATTATTGCTAGCCACTAAAATTATTTTATTTTTTATCTTAATCACTCAAACCTTCTTATTTACGACCTCATTTTGGTATCCCCTACTCAACCTACCAAGTGGGCTAAAAACGCATTTAAAACGCCTCTCAGAAGTTATTCCAATTGGTCGATACGTTTCTGTCGTTCTTGATCAGATAATTGATTAACGTAAGCAGAAGTAGTATCTAATTTTCGATGACCAATGGTTTGTTTAACAAATTCAATATCTTTGGAATCTTTCCATAACTTGGTGATGAAGCCAATCCGGAAGCTGTGACTAGTAATATTGGGTTTGGTAGGAAGTCGATTGGAAACCTCCCGCATCACTTTATTGACATCTCGGGTAATTGCTACACGATCTAATTGTTTTGAATGATTGGCTTCAGCTGTAAAAAGATAAGAATCTGGTTCTTTGATTAAAAAAATAAGTTGAAAATCTTTTTGTCGGTCTTGAATAATTTTTTTCCCTTCCTTGGTTAAAAAGGCTTTGTGATTGCTAGGCCCACGTTTCGATCGATCAATGGCAATCCAATTTTCTTTGAAGAGTGTTTCAAGCTGGCTGACCTTTAAAGGCAATAATTCATTGATGCGGATCCCTGTCACTGCTAAAATACAAAGAGCGATTCGTGTTCGTAATTGAATGTAGGTAGGCCCTTCAGCAGCCCGCATTAATTCAGTATAAATTTCGGCTGTCATCGGATCACGCTTTGGTAAACGCTTCCGGTTTGTCCAAGCTTCCTTCCGAGCTGCCTTTTCTTCACGTTCTTGTTTGATTGTATTTAATTCTTTAATAACGTCGTCTAATTGCTGCTTTAGTTGGTCGTTTGACTTTAAAAGTTCTTCGTTTCGTAATGCTATCCCAATAAATCCTCTTTGGGTAGTCTCTAATATTTGATCTTGTTTTTTCTTGCTAATTCTTTGATTTTCTAAAATTTGAGAAAGTTCATCTTTTAAAGTTTCATAATTTTGCAAAGCTAAATTATTATTATTTTTTTGAATTTTATTTTCCATTTTTATTTTTTCGTAGTGAATATTTAAAGTAACATTAAATGTAACTTTAGAACATTAAAAAAGTGACTTTTTAATATAAAAAAAATGACTTTTGAAAGTCACTTTTTTAATGTTCTAACTTAAGATGTTTTCGCGTACTTACAGCTTATGTGCAAAAAGTAGTAAAATTGAAGAGTTAAAGTTTATTTGTTATTAACCGATAGAACTTTATTATTGAGAAATTAGCTTATTGTTTAAAAAATTCCATTTCTGTGTTTCAAATTTATTTCAGAAAGAATAAAATTATTCCACAAAGTTAAGCTGCAGGACTTCAAAAATAACAAAAGGTTCCACTAAACGTTCTGGGTTTAAGTCAGAGATATAAATTAACCGATTCGGATTAGACTCGCTTTGTAAAGGGAAGAGAACTTGCTCTTGAATCTTTCCTTCTTCTTGTAAATTTCTTAAATAACGTAGGAACAATTCTTTAATCTTTTTCTTTCGTGTACCATTTAGCTTAGACGTATATAATTTTGAGATATCAAAGTCCTTCCTAAGGTTGGTAACACTGAAATTCTGAATGATCTGGAATAATACAGAAAATTCATCCACTGACATTTTATTTTGTTTGAAATAATCGCTGAATAAAAATGGTTCGAAATAGTTGAATATTGTATCGGCTACCCAAACCTCTGCCATCCATTGATTTTGAACCTTGGTTGCATAAGCCTCTGGAATTGTTACCAACATTCTATAGTCTTTATCAGACAAAAATTTCAAGACTAGATTGTGCTCCAGAGAATTAAAAAAGTCTATTCCTTTGGCTAATTGATATTGATTAACTTTTGTCGTAGGATTAGCGAAATATAAAAATTCTCTTACCGGGAATTGATACCGCCTAAACTTCGATCTTAAGTTTGCTGTCTTATAGCCATCCAGTGTTTTCAGATAGGCTAAAAGTTGAAAAAGCCTGATCAATTCTTGCTTTTGAATCTTTTTCATTGGGCACTGCTCCATATAGTGGATGTTGATTGTTGTGCCTGAGGCAGCTAAGCCGTTTCTAGTTTGTAAAGGGCGAAGGCGTTGAGCTAGCCACTCCACCTTTTCAGTCTCCTGAGAATACCTAAACAGCTGGTAGGTTTGCTTCAAGAACTCATAAGAAATACGCTGTTCTAACTTACTAAATTGTTTTGTTGCTAATAAACTGTCATAGAGGTTTAGTGTTTTTCGGTGCTTGTGCTCAAACTCAAATCGTAAGACCTCACCTTTTAAGTACACACGGTAATATTTATCACTACTTCTGTGTCCCACGTTTATTAGTTCGCCACTCCTATTCCTTTTATATTCAAGGTTATTATTCGGAAAAACCTTTTTCAAGTCCTTTAACGTAGCTTCGAAAAATGTATCCTTGCTTACCTTGTCAGTTGATTGGTGAGTACGATCATAACAGGTGTCAATACGTCTTAGAAAAGCCCCGTACTTTTTGAGTAGGTTCATGTTGAATTTGTTGCTTTTGATAAGGGAATACAGCTGATTTGCCGATTCTCCTGCAAATTCTAAGTGAGTTCCGTCATGATAGGGAGTATACAATACAAAGGTAACCTCGAAATACTTATCATCGAAGATTGAAGTGCGTTTTTGACTCTTGTCACGTTCTTTTTTATAGGAACTAAATCCTGAACGTCTGAAATAAGTTGCTAATGTAGAAATCTCACTATCACGTAAGGATGACTTCAGATTAAAGCGTAAATAATCAATCTTTAATGACTCGGCTTCCAACGAACCAAAATCTTTAGTATAAATATAAATCTTATTACTTATTGTTTTTTTTGCCATTGTTTTATTAAATTAAGAATCTTTAAAAAAGGGAATCGAACTTGTTTTCATGAGGTTACAGAAGACGTATTTGGTGACTTTCTTAGCCGTTTTTACATATTTTAGACCTGGACCAATTACAGGAACAAATTCAACGCTTTTCTAATGATTCAATACTACTTAGATAAAAGCTAATACATATACCGATTAAACATCCAATATAATTGGTTTCCATTGTTTATCCTTACTAATATTTTAATTTAGGTTCTTGTAGCGATATAAGTTGGACCTTCACTTTCTTGAATTAGCAGTTTGTAGATCTCAGAATTAATCGGATCACGTTTGGGTAAGCGTTTCCATTTGGCCCATTTTTCTCGACGTGCAGCTTTCTCCTCTCGTTCTTTTTTCATTGCATTTAATTCCGATACTGCAATCTCTAATTTCTGATTCAGTTTTTCATTTCGTAATGCTAACCCGATAAATCCTTTCTGCAAGTCATTTCGAATAGCTTCAAGTTCTTGCGAATTATTGATTTGCCCTTTTACTAAAATATCTAATTTAGATTCAACTTCTGATTCTGTAATTAATTGATTCTTTTCTTTTTTAAATTTTTTTAGTTTATTCATTTTTAGATTCTTATGTTGTTAATTCTTAATGTATTAATTACGATTTGCATAGGTTATACTAAACAAGGCAAAAATAGTTCAAAAATTAGCTACGTAGCTGAGGATACACCTAAGTAAAACCCTTGGTACACCTACTATTTTGCCATATTTTGAGTATGAAATGTCTAAATAAATTGATGGTGTATTTTGTATGTTTTTTATTTTTAAAGTCGTACAAAATACACCATAAAAGCGGGTAAGATTTCATACAATTTTTTGAATTATTTCATGCAATTGGATATATTTTACCCGACGGGTTATATCCGAAGTAGTTAAATTTTTGATCAAATGGTATTTTTTTTTACCACTTTTCAATATGACTTCCACCTCATTCTGAATAATTTTATTTTCAACCAATTTGCTCAATAATTGGATAATATTTTTTTTTATTTGAATAAGCGGATCATTCCCAACATTGATTGTATTGAAAAATTCTTCAAGATCCAATCTTTTCTTTTGGTCACTAACGGCTAACGATTTCATAAAACAAACTTTTAAACGTAAATCGTTTTTCGACCCCGAACGAAGAAACGACTTCGGTAATTGAAATGGGTACGGGAAGCTAAACAGTTCCTCAGCTACTAAGACTTCTACCACCCAAGACTTGCCAGATGGATTGTTACATTTAACATACGGGAAGCACACATAACTTCGAAAAGCTCTGTCAGAAAATACTTTTACAATGGGATCCAGTTTTTGTAACTGATAAAAATATAATATGAGTTTTTCTGGTTCAGAATGGTTTGAAAGGTGCATACCCGTAAATTTTACAAATTGACTTAGAGGAAATTTTAACTCATAATAAAATTGCTCTTTCAGTCTATATTTTTTACAATCCTTAAACGGATTTAACTTTAAACTTTTCACAAAAGATAAAAATTGAAGTAGATGAAAAAACCCTTTTTCCTCTTCCTGCTCCTTGATCAGTTGACTTTCAAGATAACTAGTGACTAATGATCGACAATTCAAATTGCCTTGAAATCTTCTTTGAAAGTCCACAATCCAATCAGTATATACATAATCCAAACGAAGCACTTTTACAGAATACTTAAAATATTGCCTAACTAAATGATCTTCAAAGATGGCAAGTTGATTCTGAAACAAGTAATCCTGAATTAACTTTGTTTGACGATGTTTCAATTCTAGCTCGAAGCGAACCCTTTCGCTGCTTCAGTGATATATGACTAACATATGATATCACGTGAGTTTATAGAATATTAGGTCGTCTGTAAATAGTTAAAACAAAAATAAATTAAGTACTAAAAACTTGTGCTAAAAATTAAAATTTATTAGAATGCTTTAAAATATATTTAAATTAAATTGCAACAATGAGTTTAGATATTGCATATTCATACTGTATTAATTTGACGAAGGAGCAAAAACTTGAGATTGATAAACAAGTTCGGAAGAATAGATTTGAGTTAAAATATCCTATAAAATATGCTATATTTTTTCCTTTTCTTCCGGTTCCAATTGTTCCGATGCGATAAGTTCCATTTTTTCCGGTTGAAGGGTTTAGCCCACAACAAATTGTAAGAAACGTAAGAGACCGAGCTGAATCAGCTGTAGAAGAAAGGCTACATCCACTGACTCAATTAGCAGACGACTGTAAGGAAGCATATAACGAGTACAAAGTTTATAAGGAAATGTCTTCTACATTATCTAAAGTTTCGAAAAAAGTTCGAAAAGATGAAGAGACTCGCAAAGGTTTAGACAAATTGGAAAAACAGTTAAAAAATGGTGAACTTCATGCAGGCCGAGGAGCTAAAAAATTACCAGGTACAACAACGGTTTTTTATATGCGTTCAGGTGGAGAAGCTAGTTTCGATGATCAGTGTCCGGTTTCAACAGAGCAAAAATCAAAAGAACCTAGTACTCATCATGACGATTTTACTCAAAAGAGTAAAAAAAAGAAAAAATGGAATCAACATTTAAATCGACAAATTGATGTTAATGGTGAAAATTTTGAATTTGAGCGGGATCAAATTGAAAAGAAAGCACCCTCACACGGACCTGAGTTTGGTTTAGAGCCAGATTATGGACCCGATGGAAAAATAATCCGAGATCGCAAAACGGGTAAACCTCGGGCGAAACAAAATAAAGAAAATTATAAAAAATTCGCTGATAATCTTGAAGAATTTGCTAAAGATCCAAATTCTGAAAGAATTGAACCTCAATATCGTAAAGGACGGGAGAATGAACAAGATGCAGTTGGTTTCCTAAATCGAAAAGACAAAAGGTTTATAATCTTCGACCGGCATACCAAAAAATATATTACTGGTTGGGTGATGAACGATCTTCAATATCAGGAATTTATAGAGAACAATAATATTATTTAAATTAACCATGGAAGAAAATTTTTTTAAACTTTTAGAGTATGAACAAAAATTAGAAAAAACTGGTGAGTACCTTTCACTAGAAAAAGAGAAAGAACTCTTAAACTATCAAAGTCAAATTTCAGATCATTTTAGATGGGAAAAAAAAAACAATTTTATCAAAGCCATGGTCGATTTCTTGGAAGATAGGATCGATTTTAATCAATATATAGATCGATTCTACGAAATTGATTCTCAAGTTGAAGAATCCAAAGAAAAACTCAAATCTGATTTTGAAAAGTTACGAGCATTTGAGCCGGACCCACGTTCAAAAGGCTTTGCTATCTTGATTGAAAATTTATTCAGTGATATTCGAATATTAGAACCGGATGACGAGTTGAGGACTGAAGATGAAATTTCAGAAAAAAGTTTGAGAGATGGGATTAAGGAATTTCTTCTAAAGATTCAAGAATATTAAAACTTCAATCAAGTATGTAATACCAATGAATTTGGTATGACATGAATTTTTTTTAAGTGGGAGTAATAATTTCATAAAAAATAATATATTTCGAAGATATTAAATCTTCAATTTCAAGAAGATTTTTCTGAATAATTGATTATCTTTCCCTTGAAATAGAAATCTAGATTCAATAATTTTGAACTTAATTAAATTCTGAAACTCATGAATAATGTCTCTTTTGATATTTGCTTGAATAGAATGACGTCGTTTTACAAATTGATTTAAAAAGCTTTGTACATAATATATTTTCTGAATTGAATACTCTTGAGCAAGAGCTTGAATAATCGATAACTTAACATCTAAATTCATTGTGTTAGAATAAGTAAAGAAACTTGGGGGTAAATGAAAAGGATAAGCATCTTTCATTAAGTGTTCCGCAACCGAAATTTGAATAATCCACGGTCCACGTTTAGTTTCTTGAATAGCATTTACAACAGGAAAAAATAATAATTGCCGAAACTTTCTGTCAGCAAATTTTTCTCTAAAAGGCGGTAAACTCTGTAATTGATTAAAAAATTGTAAGAATTGCTGGCGTTGATAAGAATTTGCTTGGCAATTAACCGTTTTCATAAAATCAAGAAGGCGAAATTGTACAGTAATATAACTTTGACCATTAACAATTTCTTTTTTCCCGGAATATATCCTAACAAAGGATATAAATTGTAATAAACGGTAAAATTTAAGATTTTCAGAAGTAGCAAAATATTCTTGTAAATAAGAAGTAACCAAGTGTTTTTGTGGCTTACTGGAATGAGCTCGTAAAAAATAATTCAACCAATCGGTAAAGCATGTTTCTAAAAAAATAGATTTCCAAAAATGCTTAACGAAGCTCTTAGAAATATAATCTTCAAACTCTTGATATGAACCGTTTAATAGCAAAAGGCCTAAATGTTGAGCCGGACGTTTTTTAATTTCAAGTTCAAATTTAAGAGCGGAATCCATTTTATAAATTCTTATATAATAAGCATTCTCGCGCTTACCTATAGCTAGAGTTTGGATGTTATCATTTTCATCTCTTTGAGGTATCCCGTCTTTAGACACTTGTAAAGATTTTTCTAAAAACTCATTCACATCAGTATCGTTAGTTTTATTTGTTCGAATATATTGAATATCAATTCGACCAATTTTAATATTTTGGCAATTAAGTTGCGAAATGAAAAAAGACCCGTTTGTTATCAGAAAATATAAATAACGAGAGTTGTCACCTGAAAATTGAATAAACAATGTTTCTTTGTTCCAACCAAGAATCACTCTCAAGTCTAAAAGTAAGAGTGTGAGATAATTTTTTATCTTCAAGAATGATTTGGGATTTGTTTGTTTCAACATAAAAGACTTTAGAATTAAATCCATATCTAAAAAAAATTTCTGCAAATTCTAAAATCCGGCCAACTGAATTAGGGATATTCAAAGTTAAGTAATCGAGATTTAAGTTTTGATCCTTAAAATTAATTAATTCTTGCATATAAATTTTTTTTGTAATTTTTGTAAAGTTTAACGTACAATAAGAAGTGTTGATAAAATATTAAAATTTATGACATTATTTATTAGAACGCCTAAACGGATCCTGGAAATTAGTGATGTTTACATAATGGTACTAAGTTTTTTAATATCATTTGCCGTCGGTAAAATTTTTAAGGCAGTAATTGAAAAGCTAATTGAAAAGCAAAAAGCAGTAGTTGAAAAGCAAAAAAAAAACATAACCATCAGCAATCCAAGAGGAGGAACTCTTGGGGTTGAGTTTTGGGATGATACGGAGTTAGCGCATACTATATTAGCATGTATAGCTGACAATCAACGTTACTTAGTCAAAGATCCAGAATTAATCAAGATAGTTTTTGCTTTGGTTAAGGCAAAAATAAAAGATGAATCTTTAATAATAACGCCAAATATGATGCGTTTTTTAGCTTTGAGATTAATAAACAATAATCAAACTTTAATCGTAAAAATTGGTAATGTTATAGCTTCATCAAATAATAGAGCTCGATTATTTAGTCGAGTAGCTGGATCCGCTATAATTGGATTTGTAGGAGCTTTTTTTGCAACAATCCCTTATTGCATTTTATTGTTATTGGTATATTTTAATGCTACCGAAAATTGCGGTTATAACTGTTCCGAGTATTTTCAACAACTGCCAAACGAGGGGCCCGTTAAAATTTATGGAGAAGAAGGATCGGGTCATCTTGTTATTGGAGGAAACGATGATGCTCGGCAAATCGAAATTTATGTCCCAGCAAAAACTAGAGAGGAAGTAACTGTTAGCGGTAATGGTGAATTAAAAACAACAAAAACTTACAGTAAAGTTCGCAAAAAAGCGAAAGAAGTAAAATTTTCTGACTTTAAAAAAACTGATCCTGTCCTTTCAAGCTTTAAGGATTTACAAGAACCTGAAGTCCCGCAAAAAACTTGTCCAATTAATGATATTCATGATATTATTGATATACGAGCGGACTAAACAAAATCTAATTTCTTTTAAAAATTTCTAAACCTTATTAAAAGGTTTAGAAATTTGAGTTAGATTTAACGAATTAACCGTTAACAGCTGGAGCTGTTAAAGCAACTGGTAATACTTCACCTGAAG
>Ga0316191_10004717_pt1 | contig 10194 bp, 9 predicted proteins | sample Eddworburr2cm_MG_FD_204928 | JGI IMG/M metagenome (GOLD analysis project Ga0316191, IMG submission 204928) | Coastal sediment microbial communities from Maine, United States - Eddy worm burrow 2 cm | ecosystem: Environmental > Aquatic > Marine > Coastal > Sediment | place: USA: Maine | collected... | reverse complement strand
TCGCCACTGCATGACCTGGCAATGCTAAAGAGTCCTATGATCGTATTTCAGGGACTTGATGATAAAGTAGTTCCCCCTGAGCTTTCGCGAGAATTGATTGATAACCTTGAACTGCGTGGCATTTATCATCAATATATTGAGTATCCAGGGGAGGGGCATGGTTTCCGCAAGCTCGAAACACGCATAGATGCGTTAGAAAAAGAAGCCGCATTCTTTAGTGAAGTAATCGCTGATAGCGGTAAAGCTTATTGAGGAGCAGGAAATAAGATCAATGGGACAGGAGATTGAAAGCGCCGAGTTTAATCCTGCTGATTTTGAGAAATTTCAGTCTCACCTGCTCGATGAGATGTCCCTGCTGCGTGAACTGTTTAGCCATGATTCTTTTCTATCAAGCCACCCTGTTGGCGGCCATGAACTTGAAGCCTGGCTGGTGGATCAGTCAACACAGCCGGCACCGATAAACCAGGAATTCCTTACTCGCCTAAGCAATCCACTGGTGGTACAGGAGCTTTCCCGATTCAATGTTGAACTCAATTCCATTCCGCGCAAGTTATCTGGCAAGGCGATGGGCTTGATGCAAGCCGATCTTTCGGTGCTCTGGAATTCGTGTCAACAAACCGCCGCTACATTAAACGCACGCCTTGTAATGATGGGAACTTTGCCAGTACTCGATGACTCGCAATTGACCATGGACAACATGTCAGAGGTTGAGCGATACCGGGGGCTCAATGAACAGGTGTTCAGGCTGCGTGAGGGTGAGCCTATCAGGCTTGACATCACTGGCATAGACCATCTGCAGAGCACCCACCAGGATGTCATGCTGGAAGCTGCAGCGACCTCTTTTCAGATTCATTTACAGGTCAGACCTGAAAATGCTGTTCGCTACTATAATGCCTCGGTCCTCGCCTCTGCCCCGCTACTGGCGGCATCAGCAAATTCTCCCTTTCTATTTGGCAAGAATTTATGGGCTGAAACACGGATTCCGTTGTTCGAGCAGGCCGTCAACACGAATATAGAGGGAGAGGTCGGACATACAGGAAAGTCCCGTGTCACCTTTGGCCACGGCTGGTGCCGTGAATCTATGTTGGAATTGTTTGAAGAAAATATAGCCTTGTATCCCGCCCTGCTACCTACTGTACGTGATACTGACAGGAAGAGTTTATGGCATTTGCGGTTGCATAATGGAACCATCTGGCGCTGGAACCGTCCACTGATAGGTATAGATAAAGATGGTTACCATTTACGTATAGAACAACGAGTTGTTCCTGCAGGGCCAACTATTGTTGACATGATTGCGAATGCGGCATTCTATTATGGCATAACTTCAGCGCTGGCCAATTCTCAGCAGGTGCCAGAATCGAAAATTGATTTTGACCGGGTAAAGAATGACTTCTATGTTGTCGCCAGGTATGGCCTGACAGCAAGTATTTGCTGGCCGGGAGAAGGGGAGGTGATGATAAAGGATCTGCTGTTAGAAAAACTCATACCAGAGGCTCGGGCAGGCTTGTCAGAGCTCAGGTTATCTGAAAAAGAAGTCAGTTTTTATCTTGATGTGTTCGAAGCAAGAGTGCAATCAGGTCAGAATGGGGCTGCCTGGCAGCGAAGCTATTTGCGTAATCATGACTGTAGTGTCCGAGAAATGACAGAAACCTATATCAAAAACCAGCAATCCTCGAAACCGGTGCACGAATGGTTGATCTAGGGTTTAAGGAATTATTTGAAATACCAGATGGCTTGCTGGATGTCAGATCGGAGGGCTTACTTGATCTGCTGGGTGGTCCGACGCTAATTCATCTGCAGGGCAGCAGAAAAGACAGCCTGTTTGTCAGCGTCATGCTGCATGGGAATGAGTTTACCGGACTGCTTGTTATTCAGGACATATTGCGCCGATACCATGACAGGCAACTGCCACGCTCATTATCAATTTTTATCGGCAATGTCGCAGCTGCAAGTGAAAATCTGCGAGCTTTACCGGGGCAGCCTGATTACAATCGCATCTGGGGCTATGGTGATACACCTGAGCATCAAATGACACACTATGTCATGGAATCGATGAGAAAACGGTCCGTGTTTGCTGCTATCGATGTACATAATAACACTGGCAAGAATCCTCATTTTACCCTGATCTGCCGGCATGATAATGCTTCCTATCACCTGGCGACTCTATTTGGACGCACTGTTGTCTATGCCGTAAAACCCGATACAACCAGCACATGGGCGATGTCAGAGTATTGCCCGGCAGTCACGCTCGAATGTGGTATGCCTGGAGATCAACATGGCGTTGATCATGCAGTCGAGTTTGTTGATGCCTGCCTGCATCTTTCACATTTTCCTGAACAGCCGCTGCCGGAACATGATATGGATCTATACCACCTGGTTTCCATCATCAAAATTCCAAGCCGTTATAGTTTTACATTCAAAAATAATGGATATGATAGCGATCTGGACCTGGCTACTGATCTGGTTTTTGATGCAAACCTGGTCTCAATGAACTTTTCTGAAGTGCCAGATGGAACACCGTTTTGCCGTGTGAAAGAAGGTTCAGATGCTTTTCTTGAAGCCTGGGATGAGCATGGTAAAGATCAATCTTCCAATTTTTTTGAGCGCCATGCAGGGCAATACAGATTAAAAGTTCCTGTGATGCCGGCGATGCTGACAGATAATGTGAGTGTTATCCGAATAGACTGTCTCTGTTATCTTATGGAGCGCATTGACTGGAAATCCATACAGAGTGACGCAATCACGAATGACATTCCGATACAGACAAGCTAAAAGGACCCAGAATGGCCGCATCATTTACTAACCGCACTCTGGCTCTGGCAGGAATATTTCAGTCAGCAGCACTGGTACATCAACTGGCGACAGCAGGTAATGCTGATGAAGAAGCTGTAATCAGCAGTATTGAAAGCCTGTTCGTAATCGATGCTGATGATGTGCCCGCTGTTTTTTCAGGGGCAGAAGGTGTTTCTCTTGGGCTGAAAACCCTGTCCAGTTTTGCTGGCAACAACAAAAGTGCAGCCAATCTGGCAATGCTGTCGTATGTCATCAGCCTGATGCATTTGACACATAAGCTGTTGCGTCAACCGGCTTTACTCGAGCAGTTATCTCAACTGATAAAGGGTGTGCAGCGCCAGAAGGATTACTTTAACTCAATGCAACAGGAGCCAGGCATCAATCAAACCCTGGTGTCCCGTTTTGCTGACATCTACAGCGACACGATTAGTACTCTGCAGCCCCGAATTATTGTTAAGGGCAATCCTGAGTTTCTGCAACAGGAGACTATTGTCAATCGTATCCGCTGCCTGTTATTAGCAGGGGCCCGGGCAGCGGTATTATGGGAGCAGCTCGGTGGTGGGAGGATGCAGTTTCTGTTCAGGCGCAAACAGTTTGCAGCAACGGCTGAAGAGATATTGCATGGGGCGGGATAAGGACTAAGAGGAAAGGGGAAAGGATAAAATCGTTCTCAGCAGTTTATCTTGTGTCCTTCGTCCTCAATTATTACTCTGCAATCCGTCCTGCTGATTTAAAATGCTCGTTCCAGTAGCCGCTATCCAGGCGGTCTGTTTTAACTCTTTTCCCTGATGACGGTGCATGAACAAACATCCCGTTGCCAAGGTATATCCCGACATGACCGGTACGTATCCAGCCTTTAAAGAAGACCAGGTCTCCGGGTTTCATTTTCTTCCTGGAAATTTTCTTCGACTGTTTTCTTAGTGCTTTGCTCGTACGTGCGGTATTGACTCCGACTTTTTTGTAGCTGTACCAGACCAGGCCGCTGCAGTCGAAACCGCCGGGTGACTGGCCGCCATAACGATATGGTTGCCCAATCATGCTTTTTGCCACGCTGGCTGCAGAGTAGGCGGTAGAGTCGCTGATTTTATGAGAGTGGCTGCATGCAGAAAGAAGAACTAACAGGCTAAGAAAAAGGGAGTTTTTTAAAATCATATTGCGATGACTGCTCTCACGCAATTACTCCAGAACAGGTCGCAGCTTGGACGTCGTCGACCTTATAGGCCCGTCACATGAACGCCTGCGACTGATGCAGAGCGTTGCCATAGTGCGTCAAAGTGGTTATTCAGCTGCAGAGCCCGCGCCCGGTTATTCAGGTTTGCATAATAATCGTAGGATCTGTGGTCCTGAGTCTGCATGCATGATTCACCATCAGTGGTGATAAACTGTTCACGGATGGGTTTCAGGTCATCGGGCAATTGCCGAAGTGTGATGAATGTGCTGAAGCGCCTGGCAAGTTGAATCAATTTCCCACCTCGTTCGCGCAAGATATCACTCTCGGAACAGAGGTAGCGGAATCGACTCCGTTCATGCTGGCGAATGAATGATGAAAGTAGTTCATCTATCCTGCTGGCAGGCAGCAGAATTTCATCATAGTCGTATAGCATGATATTGATGCTGCGGTTGGCCTCGGAAATCAGGTTGCAGCTGGTTTCAGATATTTGCTGGCGAGTGTTGATCTGGAACCTGTTTTTATCTGTACTGATATATTCCTCTTCCATAATTATACTCCTTTGAAATCCCTGATCGCCTTCAGGTGTGGCCCCTGAATACTCTGCTAGCGACTTTTATCAGCAGGTGCCGAGGCTCTGCGTGATTATATTTATGAAATGTTAACTGCCTGTTTTATTTCCTTCGCCTGTTGTTCAGCATTGCCCGTATAGGTGGCAGGTGTCAAGTTTAGCAATTCCTTGCGAGCTGTCTCCGGTATCTCCAGTTGTTCAATGAAGTTTTTCAATGTCTCCTGGGTGATTCCCTTGCCGCGTGTTAGTGCCTTGAGTTTTTCATACGGCTCCTCGATTGCATACCTGCGCATAACAGTTTGAATTGGTTCTGCAAGAACTTCCCAGTTAGCCATCAAGTCGGTTTGCAGGCGTTCCTCATTTACTTCCAGTTTGCCACAGCCACGAAGAGTGGATTTCCATGCAAGCAATGAATAGGCCAGTGCAACACCTTCATTTCTCAACACCGTCGAATCAGTAAGATCACGCTGCCAGCGGCTGACCGGTAATTTGGCGGACATGTGATTAAGCAGGGCATTAGCGATACCGATATTTCCTTCTGAATTTTCGAAGTCAATGGGGTTCACTTTGTGCGGCATTGTTGAAGATCCTACTTCACCACTGATCATTTTCTGTTTGAAATAACCGTTTGAGATATAGGCCCAGATGTCACGGTCAAAGTCGAGAACAATAGTGTTGAAACGTGCGATGGCATCGAATAATTCTGCAACATTGTCATGTGGTTCAATCTGTGTGGTGTAGGGATTCCACTCCAGCCCCAGGGAGACGACAAATTGTTCAGCCATATCTTGCCAGTCGATATCCGGGTAGGCTGAAAGATGGGCATTGTAGTTGCCCACAGCTCCGTTGATTTTACCCAGCAGCGGACTCGCAGCTGTCTGCTGACGTTGTCGTTGCAGCCGGGCAACTACATTGGCCAGTTCTTTTCCTACCGTCGTCGGTGAAGCGGGCTGGCCGTGCGTGCGAGCCAGCATTGGTATCGCTGCGTAGTCTATAGCAAGGTCAGAGATCATTGCTATCAGCCTGTCCATTTCAGGCAGAATTATTTTCTCGCACGACCCCTTGAGTATCAGGGCATGTGAAAGATTGTTGATGTCCTCAGAGGTGCAGGCGAAATGAACAAATTCACTAATGGCATTGAGTTCGTCAAGCTTCTCCAGTTTTTCCTTGATGAAATATTCGATTGCCTTAACGTCATGGTTGATCTTGCTCTCAATATCCTTGACATGCTGGGCATCTGCTTCATTGAAATCCACCTTAATACTGTTCAGATACGTTATTGCATCTTCTGAGAAGGCTGGTACTTCGGTGATCTCCGGGTGGCTCGCGAGAGCCTTCAACCACTCGACTTCGACAATAACGCGATGGTGTATCAGCCCGTATTCACTGACAAAAGGCCTTAGTTCCGTCGTTTTGCTGCCATAGCGGCCATCAATCGGGGATATTGCAGTTAAGGGAGAAAGCTTCATTTACATCACTCAATCAGGGAAAGTTACACTGGCAAACAAATGAAGATCAGTATTGTCTTCATGATTTTGTCCATTAATATAAATCTATTACAGGGCAGCACGGGTTTCTGATATTAACTGATTCAGCTAATTTTCGGAATCTTTCGTCTCCGCTCTAACCTTTCGTCTCACTTTGAATGACGGGCACCAGGTTTGCGGACACAGTTTATCTTCATAGATTTTGATCAGATGGCGTTACTGATAATACCTCCACCTAAACACAGGTCACCCTCGTAAATTACGATGGACTGGCCTGGTGCAATTGCTCGCTGAGGTTGTTCAAAGTCGACCCTTAGCTGACCATTTTCTAATTCTGACAAGTGGCATGCCTGCTCGTCCTGTCTGTGCCTGATGCGTGCAGTACATGACAGGGGTGCCGATGATTTTCCGGAAATCCAGTGTAAGTCTTCTGCTATGAGGCTGGAGTGAAATAACGCGGGGTGGTTTTTCCCTTCGACAACAAACAGGATGTTTTTATCCAGGTCTTTGCTGACAACATACCAGGGTTCCCCAGGGCCCCCGATGCCCAGCCCATGGCGTTGGCCGACAGTGTAGTACATCAACCCCTGGTGCTGGCCAATTACGGTGCCGTCAAGCTGCTGAATTTCGCCTGGTTGAGCTGGCAGATAGCGAGATAGAAATTCACGAAATCGGCGTTCACCAATAAAACAGATGCCGGTGCTGTCTTTGCGGTTGTAATTCGGTAGCCTGTGTTTTCTGGCAAGCTCTCGAACCTCCTTTTTGTGCAATGTTGCTAGCGGGAAGAGGCTATGTGACAGTGCATGTTGACCAATTGCATAAAGAAAATAGGTCTGGTCTTTATTCTGATCAGCAGCCTTGCCGAGATATGTACTGCCATGGCACTGGTGGACATCCGCATAATGGCCGGTGGCGATTTTGTCTGCACCATGCGCCAGAGCATACTCCAGGAAGGCTTTGAATTTGATTTCACGATTGCACAACACATCGGGATTGGGTGTGCGACCTGCCTGATATTCCTGCAGGAAATGTTCAAAGACCCGGTCCCAGTATTCTGTCGCGAAATTAACCGTTAGCAATGGAATGTCGAGTATTTTGGCGACTTCTTCTGCTACCGCCAGATCTGCAGCTGCTGCACAGTAATCGTCCTTGTCATCCTCTTCCCAGTTTTTCATGAAAACAGCGGTAACATCGAAGCCACGTTGTTTGAGCAATAGCGCTGCGACGGCAGAATCTACTCCGCCTGAAAGTCCAAGAAATACTGAAATTGCCATGATTACACTGATCTAAATGGGTGCCTGTGGAGATTTTTTACCATTTTTCAGGTTTATTGTACCGTTTCAGTGTCTTTCGTGTGTAATACATCAAGCTTAATAAATTCTGACGCCTTTACAGCTTAACTGAAACCTACCCCTGAAAAATATCACAGGCATGTTGTGACAGGAAGAAGTGCTGCTCCTGTGTCTCTACCCCTTCTGCGACCACTTCAAGACCAAGGTGATGAGACACCGATATAATGGTTTCGACAATGCTTGCATCGTTGCGGTCTTCGGTGATGTCGCGAATAAAAAAGTCATCTATCGGGTTTTTTAAGGCGCGGCAGTATGTCCTAATTTTTTATTTAATTTATTCGAGAGTTATCGCGCCTTTTGTTTTTTCCCTGCGGCGTGATTCCTTGGCATCGTAATCATCCAGGCAGCTATCCTGGTCCACCATCGAGCAGGCAAGATATTCTGATATTTCCATTATCACTGCCCGCACAGCCTTCATGGCGGGTGTTTTTTTCTTGGTGTTGAAGTTTCCACCGACGCCACTTTTGAAAAAGCCGAGATTCAGGCCACCTTTGCTTGAATTAGCTTCTACCGTCCGGCTATCAATCACAACGCCTGTGGTTGTGTCGATGACGCGAAGATCAACAGCTATATAAGCCTTACCTTTACTGCCACCTAGTTTGATGCCTTTGAAGCTAAGCCCTCCACCAGTACTGGCTGTATTCTCTTCATACGATGTAACGGTACCAGTAACCAGGTATTTAGCTCCGGTAAGCTGGCCAGTTTTGGCGCCGGTTCCCTTTTTAATTCTTCCAGCAGCTGCCAGGTCCTGCTCGCCGATGACTGCGTTGAGCTTCTGCCGCTCAACAACATTAAATTTCTTTGTCCCCATTAATTCATTGGCAAGCATATCTGCCATATCCTGACCGACCTGGCCTCCCCACCAGTTGACAGCAACAGACTTCTTGAATTCTGCAATGCCAACAACGGGCTTGGATGCTGCGTAGGCGGTTCCTGTAACAGACAGGCCAGTAATGATTATTAATGCAGTGATACTTTGTTTATAAAGTTTCATTTTTCCTCCTGAGAGATTTTTTAATTATTTGCTGCAATCGGATAGTTATCTGAATCAGTATATTGTACCTGTGATGCCATGGCAAAATGTCTTCAAGATTACTTATCGCGAATGGACATTTGCACTGGAAATCGTGAGAATTAGGGCTTATTTGCAGGGTGCCACCATGAAACCGCCCCCTGCCTATCCCGCAGTGACCAGGAGTCAGTAATGTCCTATGAAAATATAGAAGTGCCAGCCGGTGCTGAAAAGATTACCGTTAATCCCGATAACAGCCTTAATGTCCCAGACACACCAATTATTGCTTTTATCGAAGGCGATGGTATCGGGGTTGATATAACACCTGTAATGCGCAAGGTGATCGATGTCGCTGTCTCAAAGGCCTACGACGATGAAAAAAAGATCGCCTGGATGGAGATTTATGCCGGTGAGAAAGCGGTGGCTACCTATGGCGGTGATAACTGGATGCCGGCAGAAACATTGGAAGCAGCGCGTGAATATGTTGTAGCGATAAAAGGCCCGCTTACTACACCTGTCGGCGGTGGTATTCGCTCACTCAATGTTGCCTTGCGCCAGGATCTGGATCTTTATGTCTGCCTGCGTCCGGTTCGTTATTTTCAGGGTGTGCCGAGTCCATTAAAGCGTCCCGAAGATACAGACATGGTTATTTTCCGTGAAAATTCTGAGGATATCTATGCCGGTGTGGAATGGGAAGCCGGCAGTGATGAAGTTAAAAAGGTCATCGATTTTCTGCGCAACGATATGTCGGTGAGCAAGATTCGCTTCCCTGAGTCCTCCGGTATTGGTATCAAACCAATTTCGCAGGAAGGTACTGAGCGGCTGGTTCGCAGAGCATTACAGTACACCATAGATCAGGACCGCGACTCTCTCACTTTAGTGCACAAGGGTAATATTATGAAATTTACCGAAGGCGCTTTTAAAAACTGGGGTTATGAGCTGGCGAAAAAGGAATTTGGTGCCACCGAGATAGATGGTGGTCCCTGGTGCCGTATGACGAATCCAGCTAATGGAAAAGAAATCATCATCAAAGATGTGATCGCAGATGCATTTTTACAACAGATACTGTTGCGTCCAAAAGAGTATGATGTGATCGCTACGATGAATCTTAACGGTGATTACATTTCTGATGCGCTGGCTGCACAGGTTGGTGGTATTGGGCTCGCGCCAGGTGCCAACCTGTCCGATGATGTTGCCATTTTCGAAGCAACCCATGGCACTGCACCAAAATATGCCGGCAAGGATCAGGTGAATCCGAGTTCGTTGATTTTGTCCGCAGAGATGATGTTGCGCCACCTGGGGTGGAATGAAGCTGCTGACCTGGTGGTACAGGGGATCGAAGGCGCGATACAGGCCGGTACCGTTACCTATGATCTGGAGCGCTTGATGGATGGTGCAACAAAGGTCAGTTGTTCCGGTTTTGGCGATGCAATTATCGACAATATGTAGGGAAATAGGCTGTTGAGCTTGGAATATTGACGAATAGTCCTATATTACTAAACTAAGCAGTAAAGTGATCATTTATTGAGAAGAGTGTAGTTAAGACAGAATGACAGATACAGACCATAATTCTGGTGATGGACTAGCGGTTCAGGAAGCTAAGCCTGCACTCAAAAGGCCGGATATGTACAAGGTTTTACTGATCAATGATGATTATACGCCGATGGATTTTGTCATCATGCTACTGCAGAGTGTTTTCAGGAAGGATCATGAATCTGCGACGCAGATTATGCTGCACGTACATACAAAGGGCGTAGGTGTCTGCGGTGTATTCACGCGTGAAGTGGCTGAGACAAAAGTTCGCCAGGTGA
>Ga0316191_10004716_pt1 | contig 10195 bp, 5 predicted proteins | sample Eddworburr2cm_MG_FD_204928 | JGI IMG/M metagenome (GOLD analysis project Ga0316191, IMG submission 204928) | Coastal sediment microbial communities from Maine, United States - Eddy worm burrow 2 cm | ecosystem: Environmental > Aquatic > Marine > Coastal > Sediment | place: USA: Maine | collected... | reverse complement strand
AACAAAACTACAATTACCGCATTGAATGCAGAGGTCCTCGTCCCAAAGCGGCACGAGATCCGAAATATTGCTCTTTTCCCATTGCGCCGTGCCGCTCGGGTAGGTGCCGTCAACCGGTAGCTTACTAACGGGCAGGTCATCGCCGTGACCGCGCATCATCTCTGCGGTCACTTCGCGCACAAAAAGCGGAGCCTGATCCGGAACGACTTGTTCGAGTGGGCGATTGCTGGGACGATTTTTCGGAATAGCAACCTCGTAAAGATGATCGAGCGCCGCATCGACCGCCGCAAAATTTTTGTCGATAACCAGCTGACCCTTGGATTTATAGGTCTTCTCTATCGCCTGTTTGATCTGCTGTATGGCTTCTGCGCGCGGCAAGACACCCGATAATGCAAAGAAACATGCCTGCATAATCGTATTGATACGTTTACCCATACCGGCATCGCGCGCGACGCTATTGGCATCGATAACATGCAGATGTATGCCACGGTCGATGATTGTCTGCTGCACGGGTTGCGGCAGCATGTCCCAGACTTCGTCGGCTGCATACGGACTATCGAGCAGGAACACCGCACCGTTGGCCGCATGCCGCAGAACCTCTATTTTTTCAATGAGATCGAATTGATGGCAAGCAATGAAGTTTGCCGACTGGATTAGATACGGGGCATGAATCTCATCAGGCCCAAAGCGCAAATGCGATACCGTTCGCGACCCAGACTTTTTCGAGTCGTAAACAAAATAACCCTGGCAATAGAGATCAGTGTTTTCACCAATAATTTTAATGCTGTTTTTGTTGGCACCAACTGTGCCATCTGAACCAAGCCCAAAGAATAACGCTCGAGTGACCTTGTCACTCTCAATATGAAACTCCTGATCGTACTCGAGGCTCGTGTGCGTCACGTCATCATTGATACCGATCGTAAAATGACGCTTCGGCTGTGGCTTGGTGAGTTCGTCGTATACGGCATTTACCATCGCAGGAGTAAATTCTTTCGACGACAGGCCATAGCGTCCACCAATAACGCGCGGCATCGTGCTTCTCTCGCCGTCGCCGACAGCCTCGGCAAGTGCCGTTATTACATCCTGATACAGCGGCTCTCCGCCTGCGCCAATTTCTTTGGTTCGATCAAGCACAGCAATCGACTTTACGGTTTTTGGAATGGCCTGCAGGAGGTGCTCTGCCGAGAACGGCCGATACAGGCGGACATTAACCATGCCTACGCCTTTATTCGGCAAAGTATCCAGAGTCTGCATCACAGTGTCTGCGCCAGAGCCCATCAGGACAATGATACGTTCGGCTTTCGGATCGCCGTGATAATCAAACAGGTGATACTGCCGTCCTGTGAGTGACGCAAACTGGTCCATCGTCTCCTGCACAATACCGGGCGTCGCGGCGTAGTAGCTATTGACACTCTCACGACCCTGAAAATAAACGTCCGGATTCTGTGCAGTACCGCGGATAAACGGATTATCCGGGTTCAGAGCGCGTCTACGATGCTCGTAGATAAGCTTGTCATTGACCATCGCCCGTATCTGCTCGACAGACAGTTCATCGATTTTGCTCACTTCATGCGAGGTGCGAAAGCCGTCAAAAAAATGAATGAACGGTACGCGCGCCCTTAGCGTCGCGACATGAGTGACCAATGCCAGGTCCTGCGCCGCCTGCACTGACGACGCAGATATCAGGCCGAAACCGGTTGTTCGCGCCGCCATCACATCCTGGTGGTCGCCGAAAATCGATAACGCCTGCGCCGCAAGCGAACGAGATGCGACATGAAATACCGCGGATGTCAGTTCGCCGGCGATCTTGTACATATTCGGCAACATCAACATGAGGCCTTGCGAGGCCGTAAATGTCGTCGTCAGAGCACCTGTTTGCAGTGCGCCATGCGCCGTTCCTGCCGCGCCTCCTTCGCTCTGCATTTCGATAATGTCGGGTACATGACCCCAGATATTCCGCTTGCCCGCCGCAGCCCAAACGTCGGCAGACTCTGCCATCGGGGACGATGGCGTAATCGGGTAGATCGAACAAATTTCGCTAACCGAGTATGCAACTCGTGCGACCGCCTCGTTCGCATCAAACGTACGCTTGGTCGTCACGCGTTTTGCACCGCATCGACTCCGGGTTCGTCGATCATTTCAATAGCGTGACACGGGCATTGCTCAAAGCAAACTGCACAACCTGTGCACAGATCGAAGTTGTAGCGATAGCGTTTGCCGGGTCCGAGCTTGATGATTGCACCCTCCGGGCAGGCACCATAACAGCCGTCACACTCGAAGCAATTACCACAGGACAGGCATCGACCGGCCTCAAATAGTGCGTCGGACTCGCTTATGTTTTGCAGAATCTCGTCGAAACCTTCATGGCGATCGACAATCGGGATGCGATCTTGTTCTACCTGGGGCGCGGCGGTGCGATACCAGATATGCAGTTTCTCGTGACCAATGATCGGGTGCCTGGCCATGCGGCGATATTCGGTACCATTCAGGTATGCATCGATATGCCGCGCTGCGTGTTTGCCATGGCCGACCGCGATGGTGACCGAGCGATCACTGGGGACCATGTCGCCTCCGGCAAATATGCCTTCGTGTCCGGTCATCATGTTCTTGTCGACGACGACCGTATGATCCTGTTGGAATTCAATACCGGGAACTGATTCGAGAAACCCTGTATCAGTATCCTGGCCTACGGCGAGAATCAGTGAGTCTGCTTCCAGTGTTTCGAAGTCGCCTGTCGGTTGTGGACGCCCGTCTTCATCAAGCTCCATTACCTCGACCTTGAATGTCGAGCGATCGATCTCTTTGATCGTACGCAGCCACTTAATCTGTACGCCCTCTTCGATCGCCTCATCCGCCTCAAAATCATGCGCCGGCATACTGCTGCGATCGCGGCGGTAGATAATCATTGCCTCATCGACGCCGAGGCGCTTTGCGGTTCGTGCCGCATCCATCGCTGTATTGCCGCCGCCATAAATTGCAACACGCCGACCGAGCTTCGGTCGCTCGCCCTTATTGGAGCTGCTAAGAAAACTCACTGCATCGAGAATTTTCCCCGCTTCACGGTTCGGTATGTCTATCTTCTTACTGATATGTGCGCCGACAGCAACGAAAACAGCGTCGAAACCACCCTCTTCTTTTTCAGCAAGTACATCGTCGACGCGATGATCGAGCGTAATACGCACACCCATGTTTTCGATGCGGTCAATTTCTGCCTGCAACTCATCGCGCGGCATGCGATAAGCCGGAATTCCGAAGTGAATCATTCCACCGGCAACCGGCCCTGCCTCGCGAATCTCGACGTCATGACCCATGCGCACGAGATGGTAGGCTGCGGACAGGCCGCTCGGGCCGGCACCGACTACAAGTATCTTCTTACCGGTTTCTTCCGTTGGCTTTTCAAGTTGCCAGCCTTCTGTGAGCGCCAGATCGCCGAGAAATCGTTCAACAGCATGAATGCTGACCGCACTGTCGGTAAACGCTCGATTACACACGTCTTCGCAAGGGTGGTAGCAGACGCGACCGTGAATTGAAGGCAATGGGTTATTGGCGACAAGTTCACGCCATGCCGCCTCATAATTGCCTTCCTGTGCAAGCGCGAGCCAAGCCTGAATATTTTCCCCGGCCGGGCACGCGTCATTACATGGTGGTAAAAAATCGACGTACTGAGGACGGCGCGTACGCAGTGCGCCCGTGCCTCGGTCGTGCAGCGTCAGGTCCGCGCTCTTTGTCAGGTCTTGTCCAGTCATGATTCGGTCCCGATATTAAGGACGTGCAACCGCAGGCACATCAGGGCATCTACTAATAGGATCTGACCCAATCATCAGTCGTCACCTATACTCCTGTGATGAAATTACTTCGATCCACTGCCGCCGGCAACACAATCATAAAAATCAGACCTCACTACATCGTGGGAGTCTTGATCGCAATACTGCTGTCGGCCGTTCCGGTAACGGCCACGGAGGACGAAGCAAAGGACTACGAGATTCTGCTAATCGGCAATAGCCATAGCTCAAGAAACAATCTGCCCGGGCTGTTGGCCATACTAATCGAAACCGGGCTGCCATCAAAGACCGTACATGCGAGAACCGCCCCACGCTGGGGCTTTCTTGTTGACCACCTGCAGGACAACAAAACGCAAAAGTTGCTTCAGAGCCAAACCTGGACGCACGTCATCCTGCAAGCCCAGAAGTACTCGAGCTCCGGTCGCTACTTCTACCCGACTACTGCCGCTGAAGAGCTGATTCGTCGCGCCAAATTACAGGATGCTGTACCAATCATGTTTCCTGAATGGCCGAGACGAGGAAACACAGAAGAGGGCCAGCGTGTCCACAAACTTCATCAGCAGATTGCTGCCCGTGAACCAGCGTGCGTTGCTCCGGTGGGTTTAGCCTGGCAATTGGTTTTCGAGCAGAACCCGTCGCTAAAACTGCACGCTCCGGACGGCAATCATTCCAACCGACAAGGCGCGCTACTAACTGCGTATGTTCTCTACGAAGTCATAACGGGCAAACCCGCTGCCCAGCTGCCGTACGTCTCGAGTATCAAGGTTGGCTCGGAGGCACAGGAAATTTTGCGCAATAGCGCATCAGAGTCAATCAACGACCAGCCTTATTGCCCCTGAAGACCATATTGCCGTCGCGAATGATCTCGACGTACGGAAGGCCTGGGACAAGCTAGGCGGTTCTCGCTTTGCCGCCGGAATAACGACGACTCTTGCCACTGTGGTGTTTCGGCGCGCCGCTTCTTTTGTTCTTACCCGGTCCAGCGCGATGCGCATTCGACCGTTGTTGTCCACGCCCCTTGCTGATTGGCTCCGCTTTGATCCGTGGATCTGGCTCGTAGCCCGGAATAATCACTTTGTCGATATCACGCTTGAGCAGGCTCTCGATATCGCGCAATAGCTTCAGTTCATCAACGCACACGAGTGAAATGGCATGGCCGTCGAGACCTGCACGTGCTGTGCGACCGATGCGGTGCACATAATCTTCGGATACATGTGGTAACTCGAAGTTAACAACGTGCGGCAGGCGATCGATGTCCAACCCGCGCGCTGCGATATCTGTTGCAACCAATATTCGAACCTTGCCGTCCTTGAAGTCTTTCAGTGCTTTCGTCCGTGCACCCTGGGACTTGTTGCCATGAATGGCCGCAGCCATGAGGCCGTCGTCAGTAAGCTGTGTCGCCAAACGATTTGCAAGATGCTTGGTACGTGTAAAGACAAGTACCTGTCGCCAGTTGCCCTTGCCAATGAGTTCTGACAGGAGTTCGCGCTTGCGGCCTTTGTCTACCGGGTGTACGACCTGACTGACACGATCAGCAGTGGGTTTGTTAGCGGCAACCTGAATCTCAGCGGGAGCATCCAGGAAATTCGCTGCCAGACCTCGAATTTCTTTTGAAAACGTTGCCGAAAACATCAAATTCTGTCGCTTGGCCGGCATGAGTTGTATGATTTTTCGTATGTCGCGGATGAAGCCCATATCGAGCATGCGATCCGCTTCATCCAGCACGAGCACTTCGACTTTCGAGAGGTCGATCGTCTTCTGCTGGACATGGTCGAGCAAACGACCGGGCGTAGCGACGACGATATCGACACCTTCGCGCAAACGCGAAATCTGCGGTCGAATGCTGACACCGCCAAATATCTGCATGGAACGAATCGGCAAATTACAGCCGTAATTTCTTACGCTCTCGCTAACCTGTGCCGCGAGCTCACGTGTGGGCACGAGAATAAGTGCCCGGACGAATCTCCTGGCTGGTTTGCTTTGCTGCAATCGCTGTAACAATGGCAGTGTGAATCCGGCTGTTTTACCGGTGCCGGTTTGGGCACAGGCCAAGACATCACGACCTTCAAGAATAGGCGGAATTGCTTCGCGCTGAATGGGTGTTGCTTCGCTGTAACCCTGTTTTTCAACAGCACGAAGCAATTCGGCCGATAGGCCGAGTTGATTAAATAACATTTGGTGGTACTCCGAATACGTCTGACCCGCAGCAAGATAGTGCCATGCACGGTTCGGCCCAGACTGGAATTCTAATTGGTGGCTCTGAGAACGCGGAATTGCGGTGTCAAAGTGATTGGCGCGACCGATGTGCGCCAGGACGGAGCGGACTGTAACAGATGTGCAACAAAAAGAAAGGGTTATTCATCACAGTGGCAAGTAGCACACCGTGTTCGTTAGCAAAATCATGATGAATACCAGGCAGGTAACCATCGGGCCCAGGTAAATCCTGCCCGTCATCCTGAAGAAGTAGCGATTGAAGTACGGCAGCACGAACATCATCGGTACCACTGCGAACAGCAGATTCACGTACAACCAGCCGTCAGTCCAGTAAACGGTGCCGGTTACCATGAAGGTTACATACTGCACCACTACGATCAGGAATAGCCCAAGTGAATTGCCGATGCCGGCGACGAGCATGCTCTTCCATTCCGCCTGTCCCTTTGTTCGCATAGCCGCGTTTGCACGCAGCGAATTGGACAAGAAGAAAATGAAAAAGAACGGCACGTACATCATCAACAGCAGCAACTCGACTGGCCGAAAAATACGTACCCCCATGAACAGGAAGCGGTAGTCGACATGTAACACGTAGTAAATCGTAAACAGCAACAGGAAATAGAAAACAAACAGCGTCAAAGCGAGCCAGAATGTTCGTAGCAATTCTGAACGTCCGATCTTCGCACCCCACATGTCTGGCACGACGCCGTGTTGCTTACCGTGAAAGCGATAAGCCAACCAGAACATCAGGTAACCGACGAGCCCGTTGAGCACTGCCCACATCATTACCGCGTTATTCATGCGTTGTGGAAAAAACCAGGTCTGCTCGCGAGTAGATGCCGCGACAAAGAGCAGTTGCGACAATTCTGACATCGGTATGTAAGAGAAGCAGGCGATCAACGCCGCGACCGTGAACAGACCCCAGAACAGCGCCCTGCCCCTGCCCTGCGGTCGAGGCAGCGCCGCTGGAACCGGATGCACAAGTGCTGCGTAGAACGGAACCTGCAAAAGCAGTCGGCCCATGGGAACGAGCACAACAAACGCCGCAATCAATGCAATAAGACTAAACAATTCCTTCCAGTACCAGATCTGGTCGCGGCTTGAGAGCCCACTGTCCAGGGCGAAGACCTTCTCAAAATATTCAACCTGGTTAGCCGTTGCCTCGACGATGTACGGCTGGAATGGATGCAAGATCCTTTCATTGTGTACGACGCGTAAATTGCTTCGTCCGACATCGCCGTAGTACTTGCCGAGTATCACCTCGTCGATGTACGGCTCCCGCGATCCACGAGCGCCGTTAACGAGGCGCAATGCTTCGGGAGCTCGACGCATGTCTGCACTCTTTAACTCATTGCGATACGCGCCCTCATCGTAAAACGCGTAGCTCATTCCAACGTTGGAACGAACGTCTCGCAGAACCTCATCTGTCAGTGTCAGAACGTAGCCCGAGACAAATACCGAATGCAGCTTGCTTGGTTTGCCGCTGCGCTGCGCCTCCTTACCGAAGAAGTTCGCTCCTCGAATCGCCGCGTTGCCCCCTGCCGAGTGCCCGGTTGCTCCAATCCGCGACTTGTCGATGTAATTCAAGTTTGAAGTGCTGGCTGCATAGTCGACAACCGCGAACATTCCATAGCCCTCGGTTGTCGCCGCCATCCTGCTCATGGAGGAACTCGAGCCTCCCTGAGCATACGGGTCGATAGTAATGGCCACGATGCCGCGTCGCGCCAGCTCGATCGCGATGTTGGACAGTGACTCTTTGGAGCGCTGAAAGCCCGGCACGACGACCACTAATGGGGCTGGGTTCTCACTCGTTGCTGACTTTGGCTTGAAAAGGTCTGCGACCAGCCATTGTCCATTCTGGGTTGGTATCTTGATGTCCTGCACCTGGACGCGACCACCAGAACTTTGAACAAGCGAGGCTGCGACGCTCGCAAACATCACGATCGACAGTAAGGTCCACAGCAACTTGTTATTTGCAGTCATACGAACACAAGGCCTGATGAGGTCGTCCGACATCATCAGCGCTTCATGTACTGAAGTCAAAACGGCCCAATTCGATCGAAGCGTACAGGCGACACAGGAATAATCTACCGTCCCAGTACGCATTTTCCCTATAATGCGTCGATGCGCGAATTCTTCCGACAACTTCAGAAACGGCAGGTCATCAAAGTTGCCATTGCCTACCTGATTGTCGCCTGGCTAGCCCTGCAGTTGGCTGACGTCATTTTTCCGGCAATGCAATTGCCCGAATGGTCGACGTCCCTGGTACTCGGCCTTCTCATTGTCGGTTTCCCCCTGGCGCTGGTTTTGAGCTGGGTATTCGATATCACGCCCGACGGAATTCTCCGTGCTGAGCAAGACGCGCAAACTGATGATGCTGTGGCATCGGAGAGTGCCGTGTTGCCTGAAGGTCCATCGATCGCGGTGCTGCCGTTCAGGGATATGAGTGCCGAGAAGGACCAGGGGCATTTTTGTGACGGCCTGACCGAAGAACTACTAAACGTACTTACACGAATTCCAAAACTTCGCGTGGCATCGCGAACGTCCTCTTTTTCATTCAAGGGCAAGAAGACAGATCTAAAAACCGCTGCCAAAAAGTTGCAGGTTGCTCACATTCTCGAAGGTAGCGTGCGTAAGTCGGGAAACAAGATACGTGTTACCGCGCAGCTAATTGAAGCAGCAACCGACTCGCATCTTTGGTCTGAAACTTACGATCGTGACCTCGACGATATTTTTGCAATACAGGACGACCTCGCTGCAAAGATTCTCGATGCGCTACAGTGTCGGCTTGGCACGGAAACACTGCCCGACCCCACCACCGATAATCCTAAAGCCTACGAGTACTTTCTACGCGGTCGCGGCTACGCAATCAGCGGTAGTGACCGAGACATTGCGTTGTCACTGGAGATGTTTCAGAAAGCCGTCGACGCCGATCCTGCTTTCGTTCGCGCGTGGATTCACTTGGCCGAACAATGCGCCTTGAACGCGAATTTCTTTAGCAAAGATGAAAAGTGGCGTCAGCTCGCGGACGAGGCGGCAGCTAAGGCAATGCAGCTCGCGCCCGACCAGTCCAGTGCCTACGCGGCTCGTGCATACGCACACAGTGCCAGCGAGCGATTCGCCGAGTCCGAACGTGATCTGCACAAAGCACTTGAGCTTGACCCGACTTTTGGCAGGGCTTATCACCACCTCGCGCGTGCGGAATTTCACCAGGGGAAAATCAAGCAAGCAATCGACAGCTTCGAAAAGGCGGTGGAGTTTGACCCGGACGACTACGAGAGTCCGTTGCTCGCTGCGACAATGTATTTTACTGCTGGCGATGGCGATGGCGGTCGACGTGCGGCCAGAATCGGGGTCGAACGTGCCGAGCGAATTCTGGTGGATTACCCCGACAATCAACGCGCTTATTACCTCGGATCATCCGGCCTGTTTGTTCTCGGCCAACATGATCGCGCGAAGGAGTGGGCCGAACGAGCCCTGCAACTGAATCCGGATGACCCGGCAACTCGATATAACAGCGCCTGCTTTTTTTCAAAGCTCGGTGACGTCGAAAGGGCATTGGATTTGCTCGAAAACTCGGTCATATCGCGCACCTGGATTGAGAATGATGCGGATCTCGACCCGCTGCGAGATCATCCACGATTTGCAGCGATTGTCGCATCACTTCCTGGCTAGCTAGTCACGGCCCATCGACACCACCGAATGCGATACCGGTTAGCCTCGCCATGTCCGTCTTAAATGTCGTGAGGTCATCCTGACTGAAATCCTGTAAGTGCCGATGGCCAGCGGCCCTGGCAAGCACGGACATCAAATCGACCGAAGCGCGGAAAAACCTGTTCAGGCGTTCTGCAGCGATATCTACTGGCAGGCGCTCGCGAAGGTGTGGTTTCTGCGTCGCTATACCTACGGGGCAGTTGTTCGTGTGGCACGCACGCATGCCAACACAACCGATCGCCTGTATTGCAGCGTTCGATACAGCTATCGCATCTGCACCAAGTGCCATCGCTTTTGCGAAATCAGCGGGGTGACGCAAGCCACCGGTTATCACGAGCGTAACGCCGTCCGCATCGCAGGAGTCGAGATGCTTCCGAGCCCGCGCCAGTGCCGGGATGGTCGGCACCGAAATGTTGTCACGAAAAATCAACGGGGCGGCTCCCGTTCCACCGCCGCGACCATCGAGAATGATGTAGTCGACACCAATC
>Ga0316191_10004712_pt1 | contig 10200 bp, 10 predicted proteins | sample Eddworburr2cm_MG_FD_204928 | JGI IMG/M metagenome (GOLD analysis project Ga0316191, IMG submission 204928) | Coastal sediment microbial communities from Maine, United States - Eddy worm burrow 2 cm | ecosystem: Environmental > Aquatic > Marine > Coastal > Sediment | place: USA: Maine... | reverse complement strand
AATGATCGCCCCGCGAGGGTTATCGGCTTCGGTATAAATTGCCAGGAATTTGTGCCCGTTCGGCTGTTCGATCCACAGCGGGTCGCCAACCAGAATGGACGGCAGCACCTGCTCTGCCCAGCGATTTTCCCGCTCATAGTCCAGATCAATGGCAAATGCCGACGACACGAAAGTTGGCGGCGCTGGAAACCATGACGCCGAAACGAGCAGACCGAGAAAAATCAAAAAGCGGGTGATCATTGCTATCTGGCTCCAAAAAAAACGGCCGGCGAACGGCGGCGAGCTGAAACGTTGGCGATGCATAGGTAGACCTTGCTGCCGGCTCGACGTTCCAGGCGTGCTATTGGTGCATCGGCCAGACTGACGCGCATCACCCGCCAGGTGGAGTTCATGACTGGCTAACCGCGCCCCGGGAACATGCCGCGGGCGCCCCGCATCATTTTCTGCAATCCGCCTTTTCCCATCATTTTCATCATCTTCTGCATCTGGGAAAACTGGGATAGCAGGCGATTGACTTCCTGCACACTGGCACCGGATCCACTGGCGATGCGCCGTTTGCGAGAGGCCTTGATGATCTCCGGTTTGGCCCGTTCGCGGCGCGTCATCGAGTCGATAATGCCAATGGTACGAGTGACCACCCGTTCGTCCATTGTTGCGCCTTGCGCCGCTTGCGCGAACTGCGCCGGCAGCTTGTCAATGATGGCCCCCATGCCGCCCATGTTTTTCATTTGAAGCATCTGCCCGCGAAAATCTTCAAGATCAAAACCCTTGCCCGATTTGACCTTGCGCGCAAGCTTCTCGGCTTCGGCAATGTCAACGTTGCGCCTCGCGTCATCCACCAGCGAGAGAACGTCGCCCATGCCGAGTATGCGCTCTGCCAGGCGGTCGGGATAAAAAGGCTCCAGTCCAGACAACTTCTCGCCGGTGCCGACAAACTTGATCGGCTTACCGGTGACATGACGGACCGACAATGCGGCGCCACCACGGGCATCACCATCCATCTTCGTCAGGACAACGCCGGTCAACGGCAGGGCGTCACCAAATGCTTTGGCGACATTCACGGCGTCCTGACCCTGCATTGCGTCAACCACAAACAACGTTTCACTTGGAGCGAGCGCCTGGTGCAGAGCTTGTATTTCCTCCATCATTTCCCGATCGACTGCCAACCGGCCCGCAGTGTCGACAATGAGCACATCGTGAAAATGACGCTTGGCATGATCAAGGGCCGACAGCGCAATCGCCTGCGGCCTGGCCCCGGCTTCAGCGGCAAAGTAATCAACCTGGACTTGTTCCGCCAGAGTCTTGAGTTGCTCCATGGCCGCGGGCCGGTAGACGTCGCAACTGGCGAGTAAGACCTTTTTCTTCTGCTCCGAAAGCAACCGGGCGAGCTTACCGCTGGTAGTGGTCTTGCCCGCCCCCTGCAAACCCGCCATCAGGATAACCGCCGGAGGCCGCACGGCCAGCGCAAGTGCATCATTTTGCACCCCCATCAACGCCGTTAATTCTTCGCGTACCACACCGACGAACGCCTGCCCCGGCGTCAGACTTCCAAGAACCGACTCGCCTATTGCCTTTTCCCGGACGCGCTCGATGAAGTCCTTGACGACAGGCAGTGCAACGTCTGCCTCGAGCAACGCAACACGCACCTCGCGCAACGTGTCCTTGACATTGGCGTCGGTCAGGCGCGCCTGACCCTTGAGTGATTTGACAATGCCGGCGAACCGGCCTGTAAGCGTTTCCAGCATTTCGCAGAGATGGATGTTGAGGGGAACGGGATGATGTAGACTGCGCCTGACCTTCAGCCGCACATGAGCCTGATTCTACTTCATCTGATCGTGAGCCTCGCTTACGTGGCACTTGCCGCCTTTCTTTGGAAAGGTTTGCGGCAACGCGCGGAGACGCCGGTAAACACGGGCGCGCGCGCCACGCATTTGCTGGTTGCGATTCCACTGTTTATTCAATTGGGGCTGCTTTCAGCAACGATGCTGCGTCCCGACGGGCTTTATCTTGGCGCCGCCAATACCGTATCGCTTGTCATCGCAATTGCGGTTCTCATTTACTGGATTGCGGGATTTGCTTACCGTCTGGATGCGCTCAATGTATTGGTACTGCCAAGCGCTGCCATTCTTTCCGCAATGCCCTTGTTCGTGCCGGCGACACAGCCGCTCGCGAACACACAGTTGCTGGTATTCAAGGCGCACCTCCTGATTGCAATGCTGGCCTACAGTCTGTTTACAATCGCGTCACTGCATGTGCTTCTGATGGCAATCGCCGAAAAACACCTGCATTCGCACGATGTTCCGCCATTGCTCCAGACCCTGCCGCCGTTGCTGACAATGGAATCCGTGCTGTTCAAGATTCTTGGCAGTGGTTTCGTCTTCCTGACACTCACGCTGGCCACAGGCGTGCTGTTTTCGGAGGAGTTGTTCGGCAAACCTCTCACATTCACCCACAAAACCGTTTTCGGCTTTATCTCATGGTTTATTTTCGGCGGACTCCTGCTCGGCCGGACGTTGTATGGATGGCGTGGCCGCGTCGCGATGCGCTGGACGCTTACAGGCTTCATGGCGCTGGTGCTGGCCTATGTCGGAAGCCGGTTTGTGGCAGAAATAATCCTGCAACGTTGAAGAGCACCCAACACGCCTGCGCCGTGCCCTTGCTTCCCCAAAACCGGGCCATCCACCCGGCCCGACAATTGTTTCCCGAGGTTCTGACGCCGTGACCGATATCCCGATTCGCACACTGCTGATCATATTTTTTGTCCTTGTCGTCATGTCTGCTTTCTTTTCGAGTTCAGAGACGAGCATGATGGCGCTCAACCGCTACCGGTTGCGGCATCTTGCCAAAACAGGAAATCGCGGCGCAAGACGCACGGTCTACTTGTTGGAACGCACTGATCGTCTGCTCGGCTCGATATTGCTCGGCAATAACCTGGTCAACACTGCCGCAGCCGCTTTGGGTACCGCCATCGTGTTCCGCCTACTCGGGCAAAGCGAGCTCTCGCTGACCATCGCCACGTTGGCCGTGACCGCGATCTTTCTGGTCTTCAGTGAGATCACGCCCAAGATTATTGGCGCCAGCTACCCTGAAAAAATTGCATTTCCGGCCAGCCTGGTGCTCAAGCCACTGATGACGCTCACCCATCCCGTTGTCGTCGTTGCAAACCTTTTTGTTAACGGCTTGCTGCTCGTATTCAAGCTCAAGCCCGCAGGAGCGCAGGCACAAACGTTGAGCTCGGAGGAGCTGCGAACTCTGGTACTGGAGGGCGGGCATTTCCTGCCGCAGAACCACCAGACCATGCTGCTCAACCTGTTCGACCTGGAGTCAATCACGGTTGAAGACGTAATGACGCCACGGAGCAAGATCGAGGGAATTGACCTCGACGCCCCCGCCGACGAACTCCGTCGCGAGATCTCCACGTCCAATCACACCCGATTGCCGGTCTATCGTGGCCATCTCGACGAACTGGTCGGGGTCGTTCACATACGAAAGGTGCTGAACCGGTCAGACCGGACCGAAATCGACGCGCAGATCATCTCCGAAGTCATGAAAGAGCCGTATTTCGTGCCTATAGAAACAGGGCTGCTTGCCCAACTTCAGAATTTTCAGGACCAGCAGGACCGCATGGCACTCGTCGTTGATGAATACGGTGAGTTGATGGGATTACTGACGATTGAGGACATTCTGGAGGAAATTATCGGTGAATTTACAACTCAGTCACCACTCCAGACCGCCGATTGGAGACGCCTTGACGACGGCAGCGTCGTTGTGGATGGCGCTGCGTCATTGCGCGATCTCAACCGGCAGCTTGGCTACGATTTTCCCGTGGATGGCCCGAAGACGCTCAATGGACTGATACTCGAGCATCTGCAGGAAATTCCGGAACCGGGAACGTCACTCAAACTGGCTGGCTTCCCTGTCGAGATCCTTCAAACCCAGCACCGCTCGATCAAATCCGTACGGCTACCGCCGTTCGATAAACCTCAAAAAACCAATTAGTTATACACCCCACCTCGATCTTTACAAGAAATTCTCGAAAAGGCACTATGCAATCGGGAATCCTTGTGAAGTCGCACGAAGATTGCTTAAAGAAGAGACATTGGTTTGCACACGCCTCTGGCAGCAATACGGCGAACCAAAACAGCATGAAGGCATATTTTGACTTCCGGAGACAGCGCCTGAGGGGCAATCTCCGGCCGGACTCAGTATGCGGGTTTGATTTGCAGCATTCTCCCTGTTGGCGGTGGGAGAACAGACCCGGCTGACCTAAAGGCATTCAAAGGACACAAGCAATGGCAACTGCAACCGCATCGGCGCGACGAGGACAACAGGTCAAGGAGTACAACTACGTCTGGGAGGGCCGTGACAAAAGCGGCAAACTCGTCAAAGGTGATATGCGTGCCGGTGGTACGCACGTGGTGCTGGCCGCTTTGCGGCGGCAGGGCATTGCGCAACCAAAGGTCAAACGCCAGCGAGGAGGCATCGGCGGCAAAGTCACACAAAAGGACATTGCGTTTTTCACCCGTCAGCTGGCAACCATGATGAAATCCGGGGTGCCGCTGCTGCAGGCCTTTGACATCGTCGGCAAGGGACACGCCAATCCCGCTGTCGCAAAATTACTGATGGACATCAAGACCGATGTCGAGACCGGAACCAGCCTGAGCGGCTCGTTTCGCAAATACCCCATTCATTTCGACGCGCTGTATTGCAACCTTGTCGGCGCAGGCGAATCGGCAGGTATTCTGGACAGCCTTCTGGATCGCCTTGCCACATACCAGGAAAAGATTCTCGCGATCAAGAGCAAGATCAAGGCGGCCATGTTCTATCCGCTGTCGATTGTCGTCGTGGCCTTCGTCATTACGGCCATCATCATGCTTTTCGTCATCCCGGCGTTCAAGGAATTGTTCGAAAACTTTGGCGCGGACCTACCTACGCCCACACTAGTGGTAATGGCCATCTCGGATTTCTTTGTGCAGTACTGGTGGGCCATTTTCGGAGGCGTGGGTTTCGGCCTTTGGTTCTTCTTCTATACCTGGAAACGCTCGGTGAAAATGCAGCAGGTGCTGGATCGCCTGTTCCTGAAACTTCCAGTTTTCGGCGAGCTCATACGCAAAGCCACAATCGCACGCTGGACACGGACATTGTCGACCATGTTCGCGGCAGGCGTTCCACTGGTGGAGGCGCTCGATTCCGTTGCCGGCGCCGCCGGCAATTACGTTTACTACACAGCAACCAAACAGGTTCAGAGCGAGGTGCGAGGCGGCACCAGCCTTACTGTCGCCATGCAGGGCAGCGAAGTGTTTCCGAATATGGTGATCCAGATGGTATCTATCGGGGAGGAGTCAGGCTCTCTCGACGGTATGCTTGGAAAGGTAGCGGACTTCTTTGAACGGGAAGTTGACGATGCCGTTGACGCGTTGTCGAGCCTGATGGAGCCAATGATCATGGTTGTGCTTGGCGTTCTCATCGGCGGCATGGTGATCGCAATGTACCTGCCAATCTTCAAGATGGGTCAGGCAGTCTGAGCCAAAACACGCGACCAAGACGCCCGGGGACACTCGGGCGTTTTTTTTGAACCCGGCGCGAAGCTTCGCTGCTTTGGCCGACAAACGGTAAGTCCACCCGCACCATGAACGACGTGCTCAACCTATTGCAAGACAGCCCCTTTGCATTCACGGCGACCGCGACGGTCGTCGGATTAATGATCGGCAGCTTCCTCAACGTCGTCATTCACCGACTGCCAAGAATGATGCAGCGTGACTGGAATGAACAAGCTGCAATGATGCTGGAAGATGCCACACTCACCGACTGCGCAACGAAGCTGCGCGATGGATGCGAGGTCCCAGCTCGTTACAACCTGGTTGTACCGCGTTCTTGCTGTCCAAAATGCGGACATCAAATCCGGGCACACGAGAACGTTCCGGTACTGAGCTACCTGTTCCTGCGCGGCAGATGCGCGAAGTGTCACAACCCGATCAGCGTGCGCTATCCCGTGGTTGAGGCCGTTTGCGGCTTTGTTACGGGATATATTTCCTGGCATTTTGGCTTTGGTTTGGCGGCTGGTGCCGCGATGTTCTTCGCCTGGTCCTTGATTGCGTTGACCATGATCGACGTGGACACGCAGTTGCTACCGGACAGCATCACTTTGCCGTTGCTCTGGATGGGGCTGCTGGTGAACATCCCCGGAACGTACGCGCCATTGCATTCGGCCGTGATTGGTGCGATCGCCGGCTATCTGTCGCTGTGGTCTGTTTACTGGCTGTTCAAGCTGGTGACGGGCAAGGAAGGAATGGGTTTCGGTGATTTCAAACTGCTTGCCGCCATCGGGGCATGGTTGGGCTGGAAACTACTGCCGATGGTGATATTGCTTTCGTCCCTCGTCGGCGCTGTTGTCGGCATCCTGTTGATCGTTTCGCAGCGGCAAGGGCGCAACGTGCCGATTCCATTTGGACCTTATCTTGCTGCTGCCGGCCTGATCGCAATGCTATGGGGCGGTGATATCAACACCGTTTATCTCAACCTGTTTCGCTAAAACAATGGCTTTCACGGTCGGCCTCACGGGTGGAATCGGTTCCGGCAAATCAACGATCTCCGACCTGTTTTCTGCATTAGGTGCCGATATCATCGATACGGATGAGATTGCCCGCGCACTTACAGGCAGCGGGCAACCGGCCGTGCAAAAAATCAAAGAGCAGTTCGGGTCGGAAGTCGTTCAAGGTGACGGCGCTCTCGATCGAGAACGCATGCGCGCACTCGCTTTTTCAGATCCATCGGCCAGGGAAACCTTGCAGAACATACTGCATCCGCTGATTCGCGAAGAAGTACAGAGCAGGCTTTCCCGGACTAAAGCGCCATATGCAATCGTAGTCGTACCATTGTTGGTGGAATCGCGCGGGTACAAGTTCGCTGACCGCATCCTGGTTGTCGATTGTTCCGAAGAACAACAGGTTGAGCGCGTTATGCACCGTAGCGGGCTGGCAGAAAAACAGGTCAAGGCAATTATGGCGACACAGGCCAGCCGCAGTGACCGCCTCGCCGCTGCCAACGACGTGATTAGCAACGACAGCGGGATTGCCGAATTGCGTGCGAAAGTAGGGCAACTCCATCAAAAGTACCTGACACTCGCCAGATAAGCTTTGTTCGCCGAATGATTCGGCGATGGACTTTTCTTTTGGCATCGAATCGGCAATACTAGAAGCGACCCCGACAGAAGATTCATCGACGTGATCGTCTACGAGTTTCCCCTCAACGAGCGTGTGCGCACACTGCTCAGAATCGAGAGCCTGTATCAGCGCGCCGAGTATTTCAAATCCAGGGCTGACGCCCAGGAGCACCATGTCGCGATCCTGTCGCTGTTCGAAATTCTAGACGTAGCCGGACGGGCCGACTTGAAGTCCGAGCTCATGCAGGAGCTCGAACGCAAGAAGCACCAGCTCGATGCCCTCAAGGGAAACCCGTCTGTTGAGCAGAGTATGCTTGCTTCGATTATCGAAGAAACGGAGCAAGCGATCGCCGGGCTGTTCACCACATCCGGCAAGACAGGGCAGGAACTGAGGGAAAATGAATGGCTGATGGCGATCAGGCAGCGCACGGCGATACCAGGTGGCGTGTGCGAGTTTGACTTGCCTTCATACCATCATTGGATGCATTCATCAGCGGAGCACCGCAGGCAAGATCTCGAGCAGTGGCTTGCGCCGTTCGAACCGATGCGTGTCGGGGCCAACCTGATTCTCCGATTACTGAGAGAAAGCGGAAAGACATCGCCACAGACCGCTGAACAGGGAAAATTTCAGCAAATGCTGGCTGGAAGGCTAGCGCAGATGTTGAGACTGAAACTCGATGACGACTATGCTTGCGTCCCGGAAGTCAGCGCAAACAAGTATGCGATCAACATTCGCTTCGCCACTCACATGGGCTCACAACGAAAAACCAGCGAAGAGAATGTCGATTTTGAACTGACCTTTTGCAACCTGTGACCAGAAAATCCAACGGAAATCACGGGCCATTTGTTCACTGCCCGCAATGTGACAAACCCCTGACCTGGGACACGGGCAACCCGTATCGCCCGTTCTGCTCGGAGCGCTGCAAGATGATCGACCTGGGACAGTGGGCCTCCGAATCGTATCGAATACCGGCAGACGTCAATCAGTCCACTTCTTCGGATGACACCGATGCCTGAGCCGTATCGAACGCAACCTGGCGTGATCTGATCAAGTCCGGGTTAATCCAACCGGATTCAGTCAGCCCACGCACCCCTTTGCATTGCGATTCCATGTGCAGCGTGCCGCCATGCTGCTTCAAGGTCAGTGTGGCGCAAACCGCCAAGCGCAAATACCGGTATAGACATGCCCAGGGCAAGTTGGTGGAACCGCTCCCAGCCAAGCGGGGCCACATGCGGATGACTCATAGTCCGTTTGACCGGACCAAGCACCACAAAATCCAGTCCGAGTGCCTCGGCTTTTTCAACCTCCAGCTGATCGTGACAGGACGCGCCACACCAGCGTAAACCGGACGGACGGGTGTCAGCATCAAGCATTTGCGCGGCAGGCAGATGGACACCGTCGGCGGAAACTTCGACAGCAAGTTCGGCATCCGCGTTGATGATCACTTTGGCGCCCTGATCATGGCAACGTGCCACGACTTCGCCTGCGAATCGTTTCAGCGCATGCCGCTCGAGCTGTTTCTCCCTGACCTGAACCAGTCTCAGGCCACGGGACAACGCGGCTTCCAGTTGCTCAAGTGACCTCTGCTCACCGGACTCGCTGGCGTTGGTAATCGCATATTGCGCCGGCAATTCAAGCGCCTTGAGCACGAACGTATTGGCAGGCAACATCGGGCTGACGCTTGGCTCACCAGGTTTTTGCCAGACGAACGCCTGCGCCTCGCGCGATTGCGGCTCTCCCCGCCACCGGAGGACTCTTAGAAAATGCAATCGTACCGTTGCGTGCGGATAGCTGAATACCCGGGTCAGCCAGGGGTAAATTTGCAGCGCTGTGATACCGAGTTCTTCATCCAGTTCGCGCCGCAAGGCTTGCGGCGGCGTTTCTCCGGATTCGATCTTCCCTCCCGGAAATTCCCAGAACCCCTGGCAAATCTTGTCAGCAGGGCGCTGCGCCAGCAAGAACGAGCCGTCCGGGCGCTGTAATACTGCGGCAGCTACTTCAACGATCTTGTCCGCCAAACCTGTGGCTACTTGCGTTTTCGGCCAGACTGGATTTCCTGACGGCCCGCCCAGTCACGTGCGAACTGCCAGGCGATGCGACCGCTGCGCGACCCTCGCAGCAATGCCCATTGCAATGCGTCCTGGCGCACGTCGTCACCGAATTCCTTTGAACCCGTAAGCTTTGCGACCCAATAGCGAACGATAGCGAGGTATTCTTCCTGATCAAACGGATAGAACGAAATCCATAGCCCGAATCTCTCAGACAGCGAGATTTTTTCTTCCACGCTTTCGCCTGGATGAATTTCCTCGCCAAGGTACTTCGTTTCGAGATTTTCCTGCATGTATTCGGGCATGAGGTGCCGGCGATTGGAGGTCGCGTAGATCAGCACATTCTCGGATGTCGCAGAGATCGAGCCATCCAGTACGACCTTGAGCGCCTTGTATCCCGGTTCTTCCGCATCAAAAGACAAGTCATCGCAGAAAATAACGAAACGGTAGGGGGTATTCGCCACCATATCGACGATATCGGGAAGCTCATGCAGATCATGCTTCTCAACCTCGATCAGTCGTAATCCCTGTCTGGCGAACTTGTTGAGAACCGCTTTGACCAGCGATGACTTGCCGGTGCCCTTTGCACCGGTCAGGAGAACATTGTTCGCGGTAAATCCCTCAACAAACTGCTGCGTGTTCTGATCAACCAGCTGCTTCTGCTCGGATATACCCTGCAGATCACTCAGTCGTATTTTATGCGGATGCAGAACAGGTTGGAGAAACCCGCTGTTTCCCCGGCGCCGCCACCGGTACGCCGTCGCCGCCGACCAATCCGGTGGCTCCGGCAATTGCGGAAGAATCCGCTCGGCCCGGTCGAGTATGTTCTCGAGTTTGTCAAAAATACGCTCCCAGTCAGCCACTGCTAGCTCCGATACTCCGCGTTAATGGTTACATACTGGTGCGACAGGTCACACGTCCATACTGTCGTCGAGGCGGCACCTCGTTTCAATTGGATACGAACAGTGATCTCCTGTTGATCCATCACG
>Ga0316191_10004710_pt1 | contig 10202 bp, 9 predicted proteins | sample Eddworburr2cm_MG_FD_204928 | JGI IMG/M metagenome (GOLD analysis project Ga0316191, IMG submission 204928) | Coastal sediment microbial communities from Maine, United States - Eddy worm burrow 2 cm | ecosystem: Environmental > Aquatic > Marine > Coastal > Sediment | place: USA: Maine | collected... | reverse complement strand
CCGAGTTCAAGCAGCAACGCGTCGCCTCCGGCATGACCGAACGCGTCGTTGAACTCCTTGAACCGGTCCACGTCGATCATCATCAGCCCGACGGGTTTCCGGCTGCGCGCGGCGCGACTGATCTCTCGTTCGAGGGTCACCTCCATGTACCGAAGGTTGAACAACCCGGTGAGCGGGTCTCGAATCGACTGTTCACGGAGGGATTCGCGGAGCCGAGTGTTCGCGAGGGCCAACCTGAGGTGCTCGCACACCGATACCGCGAGTGCTTCGCTCGCTGCGCTCGAGGGCGGCGTATTCGAGATGCTCGGAGTCCCCGAGTCGGCGAGCACGAGGAGACCGGTTTCGTACCCTTGAACGATGAGAGGAATGCACAGGAGGGCTCTCACATCATCGGCTGCGTGGAGGCAGCGAGGGGAGTCGTCGGGGGTGAGGCTGCCGTGGCGCTTTCCACGGCGGATAGCCCAGCATCGCTGGGGTGCGAACGACCGGTCGCCCAGGCCATCGTCGCCCCAGGTACTCATCGCTTCGACCATGGCCCCGGATTCGCTCTGGAGGAAGAACCCGCCGGACAACGTGCCGAAGAGACGTTGGCAGAAGCTTGCAGCGATATCGAATACCCCGCGCGACGACTCGGCGGCCTGGAGATACTCCACCATTTCCCCGATGAGGATCAGCTCCTGATTGCGCCGTTCCAACTCAGCTTCCACGCGAACATGCCTGGTCACGTCTCGCCATACGACCGCCAGGCCGTCGCCGACTCTTTCGGCACGAACCTCGAAGGCCCGGGTGATTCGATCGCCATCTCCTGCGGTGTCCTCATACTCCACTGATTGCGTGAACAGCGGTTCCCCGGTCTCAACGACGTGGCAGAACTCGTCGAACAGATCTCGTCTGGTTCGTTCCACGAGGGGTTCGGCCGGGCGCGCTCCGACGCCACCGGGCAGGGCCACGCCGGTGACGGCACGCGCTCGCTCATTTGCGTAGTCCAGGCGGAATCCACTGATCTGGCCGGAACCGTCGCGGAGGGCGGTGAATGAGGCGAACGCATCCAAAAGGTGCTCGAACGAGTGCCGGATGCGTTCCTCGGTCCCGGCAGACTGGAGCATGGGTCCGTCACCGGTGATGTCGATGAAGGAGCCCCTCGACATGGGTCGCTCGCTGACTGACATCCTGAAATGCTCCGTTGTCACTACCGACGCTAGCGATGAATCCACCTGGTGGCGTGGGTGTTTGGGAATCCACGGAGCCACGTCGGTTGACCTGGATCGCCTACAGGTCTGGCGATCGAACCAGCGGGATGCCGACGGCAACGGCCCCGACCAGCACCACGACACCCATGGCCGTCATCATGGACTGTTCCGAGCCCCTGGCGAGGAGATAGCCGGCGAGGATCACGCCGATCGTGGGACCGAGGCCGAGGAACACTGCCGAGAAGACGCCCTGTCCCGTGGTTCCCAACCCCTTGGGTGAGAGTCTCGCGGCGCCCATGACGCCTGCAGCCAGCGGGAGCGAGAACGTGAATCCGTGGAGGAGTTGCGCCGCCAGTGCCCACTCGACCGAGGGCACCGACCCGAAGATCAAGAGTCGGATCCCCCCTGCGGCGATACCAAGCAGCATCGTCCCACCGACACCGAGGCGACCGAGTACCCGTCCGGCTGAGGAGAATGCCACGATCTCACTGAGTGTCGCGATTGCGAGTGCGACGCCCATCGTCAATGATGACGCCCCCAGAGAACGGAGGAGCAGGAACAAATACCCGATTGTCGTTCCGCCGACAATGCCCGCCACGAGCGTCCCGCTGAGCAGCGGAATCCAACCGTTCACGTTCGCGAGCGCGGCCCTGAACTCGTTGATGAACCGTGTCCGGCGGATGGACACCGGCATCTGCCGACTCATGACAACGAGGACCAGCATGCCGGCGGCGAAGAGGGCCGGAGCGAGTCTGAGTCCGAGACGGTCGATGCCCCACCCTGCGACGGGAGCGGCAAGACCCCATCCGAGCGCACCCCACAACCGGAGCCGTCCGTAGCGGCTGGTGTCGTCGATCGCCTCGACGGAAGCGGCATCGGTGAACGGGACGACGGGAGCGAGAGCGAGAGCGAACACGAACATGACCGCCACGGTTGCCACGTAGGCCGTCGCCACACCCAGGGCCAGCGCCGTGGTGCCGGATCCGACGAGGGCGAGGGCAAGCAGGGCACGGCCGCGTCCCGTCGAATCGGCGACGGCGCCCCACGTGGGTGCAGCAACGATCGACATCGCAGGCGGGAGGGCGAGCAGCCAGCCGATCTGACTGCCGCTGTATCCGGCGTCGTCGAAGATCAGCGGCAGGTTGGGGAGAAGCGTCGCGGCCGATGCGTAGTAGACGAAGTAGAAACCCGAGATGAGGCGTTGGTAGTCGGTCACAGCGCCGATACCGATCGAATCAGAGCGGACGTCACGTTGTGGTTCCGGAGCCTCTCGCCTCGCACAGATTCGGCCGGTGATCGGTCCGACACACCCCGTTGGGCGGTTGGATCGGAGCCGGATGGTACCTACCCAAAACGGCTGTAGCGCGCGCCGCGGCGAATGCGTCACGCCGGGTGCGAAGCAGCGTGGTTCGGATCCGTCGACGATTCGTGGAGCCGAGGCAATGTGAGCACGGAAGAACAGCCGGAATCGGGAAGGGGACGACGGCGCGTTCGGATGATCGTCACGGTTGGGGTCGTCGCCGCCGTGGGCTTCGCCGCGTACGTGTTGTGGAAGCGGCGCCAGTCGCGGCTCATCGCAACTCCAGAACGGAGGGTCTCCTCGAAGCGGCCGGTGCTCATCATCAACCCCGGAAGCGGTGGCGGGAAGGCCGCCAAGATCGACCTCGTCGGATCGGCAGCCAATCTCGAGATCAAGACGATTGTCCGCAGGAAGGGCCAGAAGCCTTGGGCCCTCGCCAAGAGCGCGGTCGACGACGGTTGCGATCACCTGATCATTGCAGGCGGGGATGGCTCCCAGGCCCGCATAGCGAAGGCCGTCGTGAAGCGAGACGTTGCGTTCGCGGTCAATCGTGTTGGTCGACACGTCGGCGGAGTGGGCCGGTCGACGTCCGAGGGGTAGCCTCGCTGCCCGGTCAGCCGTGCTCAGCAGACCGGTTGTGGCGAGATGCGAAGCGCCGTACGTAGAAGGTCTCGTCCCGATAGGGGGCTTCGACGAGATCGCCATCGGCGACGAGACCCTCGACGACACCCCATGGGGCACCGGTTCGGTCGAGGAGTTCATGGATGGCCGAGGCCCGCATCGGGTGTACGGCCGTGACACTGAGGATGTCGGCCCGAGGGTCGCCGCTGGACGCGAAGGCATCCCCCTCGTAGCCGACGAGATACTCGACATGCGGCACCTGTGCCGCGAGCGCGTGGTAGGCACGGTTCACGGTCTGCTCATCCGGCGCGGTGATGGCCGCATAGGGGGTCGGCCGGGTCGGAATCGAGAGGTATGCCGTGGCGAGATCGATGCTGCTGAGATATGCCCCAACGGCCTCAACCGTCTCGACGCCGTCGTTGAGACCGGACACCAACATGGTCTCCGATACGAGGCGGCCGGGGAACGTTGCGGCGAATCGGGTGATCCCATCAAGGACCATTGCGAAGTCGAGATCGGGGTGGGGCCGGTTGACACGCCGCCAGACATCGGCATCCGCGGCGTCGACCTTCACCGAGACCCAGTCGGCATCGTTGAGGGTCGCCCGAACGTCGTTCCGCCACAGCAGCGTGCCGTTGGTGATGACTGCGACTTTGATGCCGAGTGGGCGCAGCAACCGGATGATTGCTCCAAGGCACGCATCGAGGGTCGGCTCACCGTCGGGCACGAACGTGAGATAGTCGATGCGCTCTCCGCGAGATAGCACCCGCTCGACGTGGGCCGCAACGTCGTTGGCGAGTGCTTCGGGTTCGAAGAAGTCTCTGGGCTCGATGGCCCGATCGAACGTCGGACCCACCTGGCAGTACACACACGCGAAGGAACAGACCTTGGGTGGGATGTTGTTGATCCCGACGCTGCGCCCAAGACGCCGTGATGGGACCGGCCCGAATACGGGGGGCGGAGGCTCGCCAGCGCTGCAGATTGTCATGTGACGCTTCGGATCCACGTGGCCAGGTCACCAATGACTTCGTCCCGGTTCGTCTCGTTGAGCACTTCGTGGCGGCCACCGTCGTAGAGACGGACCGTTGCATCATCAGTAGGCATGGCGTTGACCGCCTGTAGCGACCGCTCGTAGGGGACGAAGGGGTCTGCGGTGCCGTGGAGCAGGAGAACCGGCATCGTGAGGCGGTCGAGGTTGCGGGCGTAGGTGTCGAGTGCCTCGACTTCGGCGACGAGCAACGGTCGCTTGTACTGGCCGTGATAGACCAGCGGGTCTCCCGCGTAGGCAGCGCCGGCTTCCGGATCGCGCGAGATGGCGTCCGGGTCGAACGGGACAAAGGGAAGGTCGGTGTCGGCGAGCACGTCACGAGCCCACTGCCAGTCACCGATCACCGCTCCGCAGAACGCGACCCCGGCCAACTCCTCGGGCCAACGCTGGGCGTAGCGAGCCGACAGCAACCCTCCCATTGAGTGTCCAACAAGGACGAGCGGGAGGTCGCCGTGGCTGCCGCGGGCGATAGCCGACAGCGTGTGGAGGTCTTCGATCGCATGGTCGAAATCGGTGATGACGGCTCGCTCGCCATCCGAGTGTCCGTGACCGATGTGATCGTCGGCATAGACGACGGCGCCTTCCGCGGTCAGGGCTGCTGCAACGTGTCCGTACCGCCCGCCATGCTCCGCATATCCGTGGACTATCTGCACGATGCGTCGCGGCTCGGCCGGCGGATCCCAACGTCGGTAGAAGACCTTGCCTTCGGTGCCTGCGAACGTGGCCTCGAACATCGGTCGACTCCTTTCAACCATTCCAGCATACGTTCGCCGCCCGCGTCTGGAACCGGGAGCGGTTTACTCGCTTCTGCAACCTCCGGACCAAGCACACCGCAGCCGGCCGGTCCGCTTCGGCCTTGACTTCTGGGCCTTGGGTCCGACGATCTCAACTAGTGTCGAAGGTGAGACGTTGCCCGACACGCGAAACGCGAGAAGCGAGAGTCATGACCACCGAACTCCATTTGGGTGCCGTGTTCGACGACCGTGCCGCCGCCGAGCTCGCGGTCCTCGAACTGCGCCGGCACGGCTGGGCAGATGACCACTTGGGAGTCGCGATCCGCCAAGCGGACACGTATGTGTTCGAGGAAGATGTGACCGCTGATATCTCCCACGGTATCGAGAAGGGCGTTGCCATTGCCGCACCCATCGGGGCGATCGCCGGGATGGCCATCATGGTCTTTGCCATCCCCGGCGCCGGCCTCCTCGGTATGGGCGGGATGTTGGCCGCGGGTGGGATCCCTGGAGCGCTCGCCGGGACGTACTTTGGTGCGCTGCTCGGTCTCTCCGCCGAGGAGCACGAACTGGACGAGGAGTTGGATTGGGAGCGAGTTCCGCTGGAGTTCGGACAGGTACTGGTTGTGGTCGCCGGCCATGACCACCCCGACGAAGTGGCGGATATCCTTCGGCGCAACAACGGTGATCTCGTCTCGAAGCCGCCCCATCTTGGCTGATCGTCGACGAGCATGATTCTCGAGACACCAGTCCAGGAGCGGCTCATTCGATCACGAAACTAGGTACAACACATGGAATCGTTCAACACCACACGCACCGTCACGATCACACGCAAACAGGAAATCTTCTTCTCGTGGATGTCGGATGTCCTGATCTACACGGTCGTGCTCAACCTGTTCGTCGAGTACGCGGACGCGGTCGTGATCGACTCGTTCACGATCTCGATCCTGACCGCCGTCCTCCTCAAGATCCTGCTCGACCTCGTGATGCGGTTCGAGCACACGGTGCACCACTTCTTCGTGCAGAAGGAAGGGGCGTTCTTCAAGGTGCTGGGGACGGTGTCGCTCTTCGCGATTCTCTTCCTCGGAAAGCTGCTCATCCTCGAGGTCGTGAACCTCGTGTTTGGCGACCACGTCGAGTTGGGACACTTCATCGAGGTCGTGGCCCTGGTGCTCGCCCTCATGATCACGCGACGCCTCTTCGAGGTCCTCTTCAGGAAGCTTGGCGCTCCGGCCGCGACTGAGGCGTAGGGCCGTGGCAGCAGTCTGCTGCAGTGCAACGGGAGCAAGCTGCGCACAGCCAATCGCAAGATCCGCGTAGCGCCGACGGTCGCGTGGTCGTACGTTCCATGGGACGGACCCACCCAAGGAGGCCCCATGCCCAGCGACCAGTTCACCGTCGAGTCGATCGGCCATGTGAAGATCGACAAGGAGGGGTTCGCGCTCATCATCGACGAGCCATATCGCCCGGCGCTCACCGAACTCGACGACTACAGCCATATCAACGTGCTCTGGTGGTGCCATCTGCTCGACGACCCGACGTACCGCGAGATGACGATCGCCGAGCGGCCCTACCGGAACGCGCCCGAGCAGATCGGCATCTTCGCCACCAGATCACCGGCGCGTCCGAATCCGATCGCGCTCTCCGCGGTCCCGGTGATGTCGATCGATGTGGACAGCGGTGTCGTACGTGTGCCCTGGATCGATGCCGAGGAAGGGACCCCCATTCTCGACATCAAGCCGTATCACCCTTCGGTGGACCGGATTCGCGAGATCTCCCTTCCTGCCTGGTGTGCCGACTGGCCCCAGTGGTACGAGGATTCAGCGACGTTCGACTGGGGGTCCGTGTTCGAGAACGCTCAGTAGTGCCTGAGGGGTTGAACGGGCAGACAGATGTCGACCCGTTGCTTGTCCGGATCGGGCGACTTGTCGTCGAGCGGGTATCGCTCGTAGGGGAGTCGGTCGTCCGGTTCGTAGCCGCTGTCTGGCAACCAGCCACCGGCCAGCGTGTACCAGGCCTCCGGGTAGTCCAGATGACCGAGATTGAAGCGTCCAACGGCGAACTGCCCGCCGGGGACGATCATCTGCCCGACATCACCGGATGTCTCCGTTCCGGGCGGAATCGTGATGCACGCGCTGACCCGCAGCTTGTCGTCCTCGGTGATGCTGGGGTTGTCGTGATAGACCGACAAGATCAGGCTGTCTGGTCGCACGAGATCCCGTGGCTGCGCCCATGCCACAAGCCGGTCGAATAGGTCGGCAAACACGTCTGCGAGTCCCTGGTAGCGGCCGGTGTGCCGAACGTAGGCGACGTGCAGATCGGGGATCTGTTCGATCGTGATCTCTGCGGTGCCGAGCGTGCCGGCGCGGACCTCCCATTGAGGGTCGCCATCGGCCGTCTGCAGCCCGGGGGTGGTGATTCCGTAGCGCTCGTCGACCAATCCGACGTTGCCGATGACGTCCATGATGGTGGTTCCCGGCTCCCGCTCGTACTGCCGGAAGCCGCTGTCCCGCCATTCGGTGGCGCTCATGCCGAACGTCTCCCTGAATGCCCGAGCGAAGGACGAGGGGTTGGTGAGTCCGCAGTCGATGGCGATGTCCGTGATCGCCCGTTGCGGGTGCTGGATCAAGAGGGCCGCCGCCCGCTCGATGCGCAGGCGGCTGATGAATCGGCTCAGGGTCTCGCCGACGAAGGTGCTGAACACGCGATGGAAGTGGTAGGGGGAGAAGTGCGCAACTTCGGCGAGGGTGGCGAGCGAGAGGTCGTCGGCCAGGTGGGTCTCGATGTAGTCGATGACCGCGTTCACTCGTTCGACGTAGATGGGACGGCTCTCGGCCGGCGACGGTGAGATGGTGTCGGTCGACATGGCTCCTCGCTCACGCGAGCGTAGCCCGCGACCAACTAGCTCCGGTCGTCAGGATCAGCTGTCTGCTCGAGCCAGGCCTGGTAGTGCTCGTGGAGCCGCCGAGCCATGGCCTCGGCGAATGCCGGATCGTTGATGTCGGTGTCCATCTCCACCAACTCCACCTTCGGATCGAGGTGGGTGCGAATGCTCTCGACGAGCGCCGCATCGGCCTCGGGATCGTGGAAGACCGCCCCGGTGATGGCATATGACGACCCGCCACGGAGCGGAACAAACAACGACACCGGCCCCGTGGCCCGGTTCAGCTTCTCGGCGAGCGTGCGGCCCAACTCAACGCTCTCTTCGACGTTGGTCCGCACGAGCGTGATGCTGGGGTTGTGGTCGTAGCAGTTGCGGTCTCGATAGGCGTCCGGCACGGCGCTCGGGGGAGTGAACGTGATCTGGTCGGTCGCTCCGATCGAGACCACTTGCGGCAGGCCGAGGTTTCCAGCAGCTTCAAGGCGGTCGGGGCCCGCCGTGAGGGTGCCACCCGCCACTTCGTCGGTGAGTTCCGTGGTGGTCACATCGAGCGCTGCGGTGATGTAGCCGCTTCTCATGAGGGCTTCCATCGACCGGCCACCGGTCCCGGTTGCGTGGAAGACGAGCACTTCGTATCCCAGATCCTGCAGCATGGCTCGCGCCGCGTTCACACAGGGTGTGGTTGTCCCATACATCGTCGCCCCGATGAGCGGGCGGCCGTCGACGGACGGGTCGCGGACCTCGTAGGCCTTTGCCATGCCTGCCAGACCAGCCGCGGCGTTCCCGAGGATGCTCGAAGAGATGGCGTTGATCCCTGCGATATCAACGACCGAGTACATCATCGCGATGTCGGATGTCCCGACGAAGGCGCTGACGTCGCCCGCACCCATGGTTGACACGAGGAGCTTCGGGAAGCCGATTGGGAGTCTCCGCATGGCGTAGCTGATGATTGAGGAACTGCCGGATCCTCCCATGCCGAGAATCCCGTGGACCTTCCCTTCCTCGCAGAGACGCAGGATCAGCGCACCCGCACCCTCGGCCATGGCGGTCACCGCGGCGCCGCGATCGCCGGCCGCCACCAGGGCGTCGATATCGGCACCGGCCTTGCGGGCTACTTCGGCCCTGCCGAATGTGACGGGGTAGTCGGGATCGCCGAGCACGCCGGCGTTGATCATCACAACGTCACAGCCGGCTTCGAGCACCCGATCCCGAAGGAACGCATACTCAATGCCCTTGGTGTCAAGCGCTCCGAGGAGCACAACGGTGGCCATCCGATCAGGCTCCTTCGGGTACGGGGGTCGCTGCCGTCGAACCTATGCGCGCCCGGACGCTACCTCGTCTTCACGGGTGCGTCCGGCCAACAGGATCAGGTCCTCATGTAGTTCGAACCACACGTTGTGGTAGCTGTCGAGCCGTGGCGAAGCGATGTAGTTGTGATCACCGCTCTCCACCAGGTCGGCGGCTCGTCTGAGCCTCGCGGTGTACGAGGCAAGTCGGGGGAGTTCGTCGTGCAGGTCGGCGAGCCAGGCTGAGGCGTCGACGTGGAGTGCAGCGAGATCCGCGAGCACGGCAGCGTCGTAGTCGGCGTCGGTGTGATCGTTCAGCACCGGAGCACCGTCGACCTCCATCATCTGCCACGCCGTGACGATCACTTTCATCCGCTGATCCAGCGGAATGAAGCCGTCGAGTCCCGCCGCTGCACGCTCCGCTCCCCACTCCTCGCGATCCGCCGCCAGGTACTCGGCAGCCATGGACTTGCCGTCGTCGGAGAGGCTGAACATGGAGCCCATCATCGAGACGAGGCCGTCGGCCGTCATCTGATCGAGGAGCGCCGAGGAGTCCTCGTCGGTGGTATCGAGTGCCGCAGCGGCCGCGTCGGGAGTAGCGAATCCTTTGATGCCGAGCAGTCTGATCATCGATTCGGCGCTGGCCGTACCAGCGTCGGACGCGTCACCGGCTTCGACGGAAGTGGGTGCTTCATCGTCGACCGGTGCGGCGATCTCGATTCCGATTTCGTTGGCCCACGACAAGAGCTGTGCCGCCTCCGGCACAACCTCCGTCTCGCCGACGAGTTCGCCGAGGAAGACGTTGCCGGTGCCGCCGTTGATGGTGAGCGAGTCGCCGATGGCTACTGCTTCGTCGCCGATGGTCACACTCGTCTCACCGATCTCGATGGCGGTTGCACCGACGACTGCGGGGATGCCCCAGCCGCGTGCGACCACGGCGGCGTGGGATGCGAGGCCACCGGTCGTCGTGAGAATGCCCGCCGCGGCTGCCATGCCGTGGACGTCATCCGGCGACGTCTCCCTGCGGACGAGAATGACCGACCGGCCATCGGCAGCGGCTGCAACGGCTGCATCCGGGGTCGTCACGATCGCACCGGCCGCGAGACCGGGCGACGCGGCGAGACCGGTCGCGACCGGGTGTGCAT
>Ga0316191_10004707_pt1 | contig 10204 bp, 7 predicted proteins | sample Eddworburr2cm_MG_FD_204928 | JGI IMG/M metagenome (GOLD analysis project Ga0316191, IMG submission 204928) | Coastal sediment microbial communities from Maine, United States - Eddy worm burrow 2 cm | ecosystem: Environmental > Aquatic > Marine > Coastal > Sediment | place: USA: Maine | collected... | reverse complement strand
GACTCCGACGTATAAGCAGGTATGGGGCCTGGCCGAAAACAGCGAACATACGGTCAAATCGTTTCGATTACAGGCCGATCATGGTTGGGCACTGGATATCGACGAGCTGAACGCCGGGGTGACGGATAAGACCCGGCTGATCGCAATCGTTAATCCGAACAATCCGACTGGCCACATCATGACCGATGCGGAAATGGATGCGGTGGTCGCGGCAGCGGACAGGGTCGGTGCATGGATACTTGCGGATGAGGTTTATCGGGGCGCCGAGCGACTGCAGGAAGAAGAGACGAAGTCTTTTTACGGGCGCTACGATAAGGTGCTTGCGATCGGCAGTATGAGTAAGGCGTATGGATTGCCTGGTCTGCGAGTTGGCTGGATCGTTGGTCCGCCGCAGATGGTCGATGACCTGTGGCGGCGCCATGAATACACGACGATTACCGCAAGCATGTTGAGCAACATCCTTGCCACGCATGCATTGACGCCGGATGTGCGCCCGAGGCTGCTGGAGCGCACCAGGAACTACATCCGTAACGGGTTCCCGGTGCTTGAGAAATGGATGAACAGTCAGGACGATTTGTTCAGCTACACACCGCCCGAGGCATCCGCTGTTACGTTCATCAGGTACCACCTCGACATCAATTCAACGGAGCTGATGGAATTACTTTGTCGTGAGGCGAGCGTATTTGTTGGCGCAGGCGACTCATTCGGTATGGATCATCATTTGCGAGTGGCGTTTGGCCAGGAACGAGCCGTACTCGAAGATGCGTTCGCAAGAATCGAGACGACGCTGAAGTCGATTGCCTGATGCAGATTCTGACGCTCGAGCAGATCAAAGAGGCGCTGCCGTCTGTCAATTTGATCGCCGAGATTGAAAAGGGATTTGTCGCCTACAGCAGGGGCGAGTCAGTTGTGCCACCTGTTGGAGAGCTGGTGCTGCAGGACCCGCCTGGTGATGTACATATCAAATACGGCTATTTGAAGGGCGACGACTACTACGTCATCAAGATCGCCTCCGGGTTCTATGAAAACTCCAGGCTTGGTCTGCCGTCGAGCAACGGAATGATGTTGCTGTTCAGCCAGAAGACCGGTCAACCGGAAGCCGTGATGCTTGACGAGGGACACCTTACGGATATTCGCACGGCGGTTGCGGGCGCAATCGCAGCCAAGTATCTCGCGCCTTCCAAAGTGGCGCGCATCGGCGTTGTTGGCACCGGCATGCAGGCAAGGCTGCAGCTCGAACACCTTATGTCGGTTACCGCTTGTCGCGAAGTGCTCGTGTGGGGCAGGAGCGAGGCCAGCCTCAAAACTTATGCTGCCGATATGGGCAGGCTGGGATTCGCTGTTGCAAAGACGACCGATGCCGGCGACATAGAGAACACCTGCAACCTGATTATCACGACGACACCGGCGACATCGCCAATACTGGTGGGAAGCCTGTTGCCGGGAACGCACGTAACCGCAATGGGATCAGATACGCATGAAAAACAGGAGATCGAGTCGTCAATACTCGGGAGTGCTGACCTCCTGGTTGCTGACAGTATTGTGCAATGTCTCGAACGCGGAGAAATTCACCAGGCACTGAAGACTAATGCGATTAAAGAGTCCGATATTGTTGAACTGGGCAGCATCATTGCCGGTGATGCCGAGGGCCGAAATTCGGATGAACAAATAACGATAGCGGATCTGACCGGCGTTGCCGTTCAGGATATACAGATTACGAAAGCGATATTCGAAGCCTTGAAATAAGGGGTCAGCGCCAGGCTCTGACCCCAAACCTCATTCGTATCTCAATGCAAGCACCGGTCTCGCCGTTGCAGCACGACTGGCCTGAAGTGCGATGGTCAGCCACGCGACCGCGAGTGCCGCTAATGCGCTGGCGACAAACAGCCATGCCCATTCGGCGAACGGTGCCTGGTATACGAAGCGGTTGAGCCAGTCCTTCATAAAGAAGTAGGCGAGCGGCCAGGCGATGACATTCGCGAGCAGCACCAGCTTGGTAAAGTCAGTTGTTAGCAATATTACGATGTCTTTCACCGACGCGCCCATGACCTTGCGAATGCCGATTTCCTTGGTGCGCCTTTCGGTCGTGAAGGACGCCAGCCCGAACAGACCGAGAGTCGCTACGAAAATTGCAAAGGCCGAGAAGACGCCGAACATTTGTGCCTGGCGGCCTTCCGATCGATAGAGTGCATCGAATCGATCATCCAGGAATTGCCAGAATATGGGTTCATTCGGCAATAGCCTTTTCCAGGTTTCCTCGAAGTGCGCGATCGCGGCCCGATGGTCGCCGGCAGCCAGCTTAACTGAAATGTTTCGGGCGTAATTCGGACTGGGTTCTTCGTAGACGGTCGCTTTCATCTCATCACGAAGAGATGAGAAATGGATGTCCGGAACGACGCCAACGATTGTCCGGTCAATAAATTTATCCAGCTCACGGCTCTCCGGTGTGCGAATTACTTTACCGATTGCCTCCTCTGGAGACCAGCCGAAGCGAAGCGCGGCGGAGACGTTGAGGATCGCAGCAGCATTCACGACCGGATTGTCGTCGCTCGGTTGCTCAATGCGCATTTCGTTCTGACGAAAAGGCCGGCCGGCGACGAATTCAATGTCGTAGTGATCGAACCATTGGTAGTCAATTTTTATGTTTGCAATGCCCAGGAAATTTTCCATGGCAATCTGTTCGCCTTCGGCGATATAGCCTTGACCATCGTTGTTGCCCATGCTCGGGACACGCGACGAATAAACGGCTGACAGGATATCCGGATGTGACTCCAGCTCTGCTTTCAGCGGTTCATAGACTTCCCACAGATCGACAAAGTAGGGCAACTCACTGGTCAGGTTGCGTGATTTGTCGAAACCGAGGTCCATATTTTGCGCATATCGCATTTGCGCCATGACGACTCCCGTTGCGATCAGCAACGCGATGGACGTTGCAAACTGGAAAACGACGAGCGATTTTCGTAGCAGCGCCGAACCGGTCCCGGATGCAGGTCCCTTAAGAACTTCTACCGGTCGGAATTTTGACAGGTAAAGTGCCGGGTAGCTTCCGGCAAACAAACCTACAATAATCATGCTGGCCAACAGCAGGCCGAGCGATCCGGGGTCCGCAAGAGAAAATGCCAGCGGCTTTTCCAGGTAAGCAGAGAAGCTGGGCAGTGCGATCTCAACAATGGCCACTGCAAGCAGCATCGCCATGGCCGTCAACATGATCGACTCACCCATGAACTGCGTGATCAGCTGTTGGCGATTCGCACCTACTACCTTCCGCACACCAACCTCGCGTGCACGCTGGGTCGAACGTGCCGTGGTCAGGTTCATGAAATTGATACAGGCAATCAACAGCACAAACAACGCGATCGCTGAAAATGTATAGACGCTGCCTATGCTTCCGTTGACCCTCCACTCACTTTCACGATCCGAAGTCAGGTGAATGTCAGGTAACAGCTGCAAACCCAACGCCGAGCTGGTCTCTGCATCCGCGCTCCAGTGTCTGACAAGAAAGTCATTGAACTGTGCTTCCAGGTTCGCAGGGTCATATCCCGCTGGCAATCGAATATAGGTGAAGTAGTTGTTGCTGCCCCAACTTTCGAGCTCTTCCGGACCAACCATCAGGGGGATCGCAGCCATTGAGCCAATGAGCTGGAATTCCATGTGCGTATTATCGGGCAAATCCCTGATAACTGCGGCGACAGTGACATCGACCTGGTTCATCAGGTTCAGCGTCTGGCCGACGGGATCCTCGTTGCCAAAGTAACGCTGAGCTGCGCGCTCCGTCAGGACAATGTTCGTGGGATTGACTAGCGCGGTTTCGGCGTCGCCAGACACAAATTCGAGATCAAAAAAGTCAAATATGTTTGGATCCGCCACTATAAACTGCGTTTCCCGAAAACGGGTCTCACCTCTTGAAATCGTTGCTTCTGTCTGAAGAAGTCGTATCGCGTCTTCGACCTCCGCAAAGTCCTGCTGCAATAGCGGAGCAATTGGAGGCGCGACTCTCGCAAGCTTCAGATTGTTACCAAAGAAGTCTCGTGTAACTCGATAGGTGCGATCGGCATTCTGCCAGTGCTTGTCGTAAGACAACTCGTACCGAACGAACATCGTAATGATGATGCAGCACGCAAGACCGATCGCAAGACCTACGATGTTGATCACGCTGAAGAGCGGGTTGCCAACAATATTACGCCACGCGATCTTGATGTAGTTGCTAAGCATGACGAGCCTCGCTTGATTTTTGCATGCCAACAATATTTTCGGTTAGTACCCGACCGTCGAGCATGTTGACGATGCGCCCGGCGTGTTCGGCGTGACTCTGGTCATGCGTTACCATGATGATCGTCGTGCCCTCGCCATTCAGCTGGTTCAGAAGTTCAAGTACCTCTTCACCGTTAGTCGTGTCCAGGTTTCCGGTCGGCTCATCTGCGAGAATCAATTTCGGGTTGGTTACAACAGCACGGGCGACCGCAACGCGTTGTTGCTGACCGCCTGAAAGCTGTTGTGGTCGGTGGTCGGCCCGATGGGCAATACCTACGCGCTCCAGGACTTCTTTGACTCGCTGTTTGCGCTCGCTCGGGGCTACCTGCTGGTAAAGCAATGGCAACATGACGTTGTCGGCAACCGACAATTCATCGACGAGGTTGAAACTCTGGAAGATGAATCCAATATTTCGCTTCCGAATATCGGCAAGTTGCCTTTCCGAGTAGCCAGCGACATCCTCGCCCAGAAATCCATACCGCCCGGAGTCTGGTGTGTCGAGCATGCCAAGAATATTCAGGAGCGTCGATTTCCCGCAACCGGAAGGACCCATGATGGCGATGAACTCGCCTTCATTCACCTCCAGGTTGATGTGATTCAGTGCCGTCGTCTCGACGGCCGACGTACGATATGCCTTTGTCAGGTCATGTATTTCGATCATTATCTGCTCCTGATTCAAAATTTTTGTTCTTATCGATCGATGAACAAGCGATCGACTTCAATGAAATTCGCGTACGACGAAATGATGACTTCGTCGCCAGGGATCAGGCCACCATCGACCTCTATCATGTTCGGATTCCGACGACCGAGCTGAACAGTTCGGCGAGTGGCGGTTTTTCCGTCCGGACTAAGCACGAATACCCATGCACCACCGGTGTCATTAAAAAACGGTCCATTCGCCAGAAGGACGGCTTGCTCGTTGCTGTCGCCAAGCACAAGCCTGAGTTGCAGGGTTTGGCCGCGACGAATATCAGTCGGGGCTTCGCCAGTGAACCGAAGATCGACTTCGAACTGGGAGGCCTGAACCTCGGGATATATCTTGCTGACTTCCAGCAGGTAGTCGCGACCGTTGATTTCCAGTTGCGCCTGCTGGCCGATTCGCACCCGATTCAGGTAAAACTCGTTAACGAGAGCAGTCGCTTTGAATCGCTCGACGTCATCGATCTGACCGAGTCGCTCGCCTCTCGCTTTCGATTCTCCAATCTCAGCGTCCATCGATGTGAGTTGGCCGGCACGCGGTGCGCGAATCAACAAGTTGTCCAGGTTTCCCCGGGCGAGTTTCAGATTTTTTTCGAGTTGCTGGACTGAGCTGTTGAGTTGCTGGATCTGGGCGAGGCGGACTATTTCGTCCTGTGCCTGGCTTTCCTCGGTTACAACGCGGCGCTTCTTCCAGTACTCAAGTTCATCACTGCTGTTCTCGTAATCGGTTTTCGATATGAACTGGTTACCCTCCAGTTCCTCGTAACGATTCACCAGCCGGGTAAGCCGAATGATTTGATAGTCTATTTCGATCAGATCGCTTTTCAGCTTCAGCCGATTTTGTTCTATCGCGAGCTGCGTATTGCGAAGGTTGTTGAGCTGTTCACTCACTTCGGCTTCGCGCGCAATAACATCCAGCTGCAGTGACGTGTTGGACAAGTCGATTAGTGGCTGGCCCTCTTCGACGAATGCGCCTTCTTCAACGAGGATGGCCTCAACCCGGCCACCCTCGATGGCGTCGAGATAAACCGTCTTCTCAGGCTCAACGGCGGCGCGCAAAGGAATGTAGTCCTCGTACATCCCGTTGCTGACTTCGGCGGTCCGAATTCGTTGTCCGTCCAGCGTGAACGAAGTCGATGGATCGGAGGCGAGGAAGATGAGCGCCAGCAGTGCGATGACACCCGCCACGGCGCCACCGATAATCAATGGCCTCCGGGAGGTCGTTTCAATCTTCCGGTCCATACCCGGCTGGTTTGAATGCTGTGATGTGCTGTTCATGCACCATAAGTTGCAATCCACGTGCCAACTCCGCTGGCAATGAAATCAACAGCTTAGTTAGAAGCGCGGGGCCGGGGGTGTGCGATTTCGAAAATAAGTGATCGATTTCGGACACTTGCAGCGATACAGTCGGGCGATGAGTACGAATGGCACGATTTTGGTTGTTGACGATGATCCGGATGTATTGACGGCGGCGCGGCTTCTGTTGCGGCAACATTTCGACCGGGTACTGACAACGGAAGACCCCGGCGAGATCGAGCCACTGATGGCGAAATCCCAGATCGATGCATTCCTGATTGACATGAACTTTGCTCTTGGCAGGAACACCGGCGCCGAGGGCCTCAAATGGCTTGAGCGGATACTTACTCTCGATCCGGATGCAGTTGTCGTTCTGATGACGGCCTTTGGCGATCTGAATACGGCAGTGCAGGCGATGCGCGATGGAGCCGCAGATTTCATTCTGAAGCCATGGCAGAACGACAAACTTGTCGCAACCCTGAACGTGGCGACGAAGCTCAGACGGAGCAGGGCCAGGGTCAATGCCTTGAGTGTGTTGCCGCCCGCTGACGAAATGATCGCCGTGTCGCCACAAATGCAAAGAGTGATGCAAATCGTGGCGCGGGTCGCGCCAACTGACGTCAATATTCTGATTCGGGGCGAGAACGGCACTGGCAAGGAACTCGTTGCTCAGGCGGTACACAGGCAATCATCGCGATCAGACAAGGTGTTGGTTACGGTCGATCTCGGAGCCGTAGCAGAGAGCCTTTTCGAGAGCGAATTGTTCGGTCACAAGAAAGGAGCGTTCACGGATGCCGTCAGTGATCGTGCTGGAAGATTTCAGGCTGCAGATCACGGCACGCTCTTTCTCGATGAAGTCGGCAATCTTCCACCTGCCTCACAATCGAAATTATTGCGCGTTCTCGAAAGCAGGGAAGTATTGCCGCTTGGAAGTGATCAAACGGTACCGATCGATGTGCGTCTTGTTGCGGCTACAAACCAGCCCCTGGAGCAACTCGTTAGCGATGGCCTGTTTCGCGAAGACTTGTTGTACCGGATCAATACGATTCAAATCGAATTGCCGCCGCTACGCGATCGCACCGAAGATATTGAAGCGCTCGTTGATCACTTCGTAGCAATATATTCCCGAAAATACCGCCTTACAGGCAAAAGAGTCGGCCCCGGCGCAATGGCGGCATTGCGCTCTTACCACTGGCCAGGAAACATCAGGGAGCTTTCGCATGCCGTGGAAAGGGCGCTGATACTTAGCGATCACGACGAGCTGGATACTGCGGACTTCCAGCTAAATACAGGCACCGAGGCGGTTGGCCCGGATTCCCTGAACCTTGAGGCTGGCGAGCGGCGCCTGGTCACCGAGGCTCTGGAAAAAGCGGGCGGCAATATTTCGCACGCGGCCGCTTTGCTTGGCATCACTCGCGCGGCGCTTTATCGGCGTATCGAGAAATTTCAACTGTGAAGGGACACCACAGGGCGAAATTCCGGCTTGCGATGGCGGTTCAGGTCGCATTGCTCGTGGCGACCGTTCTGCTGCTCACGTGGTCGATCATAGCTACCGATTACCTGGCGGTTCCGATAGTTATTGGCATTCTGGCGTTACTGCAGGCGGTCTTGTTAATGCGCCATGTTGAGTCACATGTGGATGCACTGGAGGACTTTTTTTCTGCGGTTAATTACGAGGACTTTACGCGACGATTTGTCGAGGACGATATCGACTCGGAGCTGAAAAAGACCTTCAACCAGGTTCTCGCAAGATTCCAGGATGCTCGTGCGGAGCGCGAGGTAACAGCCGGATATCTAGAGACGGTGGTGCGGCATGTGCCGGTTCCGTTTATTGCCGCAAAGACAGACGGCTCGCTAACGATTGTCAATAATCCGGCGCGGCGCCTGACCGGTCTGCCCACCTTGAATCACCTGGACCAACTTGCCGAACTGGATCCCGCGTTGCCGGAACTCATGCGTTCGATAAGTTCGGGCGGTCAGCAGCTGATTCAGACCCGCTTGCGTGGTGTACCTGCCGAGTTGCGGGTTTCGGTATCGGAAATACGTATGGAAGCTGGAGTAGAGCGTCTCTACTCCATTGAGAACCTTTCCGGCGAGTTGACTGCGCGCGAAGCCAGCGCGTGGCGCAATTTGATTCGCGTACTGACGCACGAGATCATGAATACACTGACGCCCGTTACGTCACTCGCTCAGACGACAAAGGAACTACTTGATAATCCGGACGCAAAGGAAGATATACGCGAAGCGGTGCTGACAATCGCGCGTCGCAGCGAAGGGCTCACAGACTTCGTGTTGCGCTATCGGGAACTCCTGGAAGTTCCACAGCCAGTTCTATCGATGGTGAGCGTTTCAGAATCGCTTCATGCCGTTCAGTCTCTGATGGCCAGCGAGTTGCAAAGGGTACTGGTTACTGTCGGTGTATCGCCCGCGTCGCTCGAGGTCTCTGCAGATAGAACCTTGCTGGACCAGGTGCTCGTGAACCTGGTTCGCAATTCTCTCGATGCTTTGGAGGGAGTTAAAGATCCGCGGCTGGAGCTGCACGGGCGCTTAAATTTCGGACGTGTCGTCATCAGCGTGAAGGACAACGGTCCGGGAATAGATGCTGAGACAATCGAGCAGATCTTCGTGCCGTTTTTTACAACCAAACGTGAAGGCAGCGGGATCGGCTTAAGTCTTTGTCGACAGATAGTCACAGCGCACGGGGGCGAGATTGCGGTCGAAAGCGATGCGAGTGGTACGATCGTGAGTTTGGTTTTCTAGGAGTATCAGTGATGAGGCTTGCTCTCCTGGTTGTCGCGGCTCTCTGGTTCGTCACTATTTCCGGCACGACTGCAATTGCGTCTCCATTATTCGATGAACAGACTCCACTGGCGCTGACGATCGAAGTGCCGATGCGTGAGCTCATCAGGAAACGACTCGAAAACCCTGTGTACGATGCCGTAGTTCGATATAAGGGTTCGTCCGGGGAGGAGACAGTGTTGCGGGCACAGCTGACGTCCCGTGGAAACGCGAGACTCGACGTGTGCGAATTTCCGCCGTTGAGGTTGATGCTGAAGAAAGGCGATGCGAAAGGGACCATATTCGAAGGGCAGACTCGCCTGAAAATGGTTACACAATGTAGTAAGCGAAACGATGCGGAAAAATGGCTCCTGCAAGAGCTCGGCATTTATCGTGCTTATAATAATGTTACTGATTTCTCGTACCGAACCAGGCGTCTTGACGTTACTTACCGTGACAGCGAATCCTCACGGCGTGAGGAAACCCAGGTAGCGTTCTTTATCGAGCCAACCGATGCTCTCGCCACTCGCCTGAAGAAGGATTCGATCCGACCGCCGTTGATCGAGCCGGATCAATATAGCCAGGTAGAACTGACGAAGAATATGCTGTTTCAGCTTTTGATCGCGAACACGGATTTTTCGGCCAAGCGAGGTCCGAGCGGCGAAGGTTGTTGTCATAACGGTCGCGTATTGACAGAGCCTGGCGCGCAGAAAGGCTGGGTTATTGTGCCGTATGACTTTGACCAGGCGGGAATAATCAACACCGACTATGCGTTGCCTGACCGCAGGCTGGGGATAAGGACGGTCAATGTTCGCCTGTATCGCGGGTTTTGCTGGCAGAATGACGCATTGCCGGCGGTAATAGACGTGTTTCAGAATCGCCGCGATGCGATCACGGCGGCGCTGATTCCGTCCGAGCTCTCGTCAACCAGGCAGAAGAGGATTAGGCGGTTTGTTGATGGATTTTATGACATCCTCGATGACCCGACGGAACTGCGAAGCAGAATTGCGGACAAATGTAGAGGCGCTGCCACTTTTCCAATCAGGAAGACGACTCTCTCTGATAACCAGATTTGAGGCGGCAATCAGTCGCTCAATCGCCAACTTACAATCGAATGCATGGAGTTTTGACATGATGAAACGTTTTTACCGGGTCGCAGCTTGCCTGGCGCTGGGACTGC
>Ga0316191_10004705_pt1 | contig 10206 bp, 7 predicted proteins | sample Eddworburr2cm_MG_FD_204928 | JGI IMG/M metagenome (GOLD analysis project Ga0316191, IMG submission 204928) | Coastal sediment microbial communities from Maine, United States - Eddy worm burrow 2 cm | ecosystem: Environmental > Aquatic > Marine > Coastal > Sediment | place: USA: Maine | collected... | reverse complement strand
TCGGCCGCGACGTCCATTTTCGAGACGTCTGCCAGCGTCACCCGTACCTGGGCGTCGTCCGGCAGCGCAATTCGCTGCAGGTAGAAAACGTTGCCTGTTACCGCGGCCATCGGTGTTGCCTCTTTGTTCATCGCGGATTCCGCGCTGTCGTCAGCCGCCCCGCAGGCGCCCAGCGCAACGGAAACGATGACGACAAGCATGTGAGCGAGCCCCTTCTGCATGATGTTTGATTTCTCCCAGGTCGGCCGGACAATTGCGAGGGCCCGATTCTATCCCGTTCGAGCTGCGCTTTTGCAAATCACGGTCTACAGTCGTCGCGCCAGCGTGCGGCGCCGGTCGCGGGTCGATGATTGCGAGCGCGGGAAGTGCAGTGCAGGTCGAAATTCCTTCACCCCGGTTATCCGTGCCAGCGTTGCCTTGACCGTTGCGACATCGTCGTCGAAGTCGCCATGATGACGTGCGTGCGACGCATCCTTGTGCCCGATCGCGTTCATGTTGGGTGCAAGCACGTATTCGGCGAATCGTCGCTGCAACAGGGTCTGCAGGCCGCGGTCGCGCGCGACGAATTTGTCCAGTCCGAGTATCGGCTCGCCGTGCTCGCGCATGACCGGGATGCGTTGCCTGTCCTCAAAGGCATTCGACACCAGGTACAGCAGCGACTTGTTGTACAGGCGGGCACAATGGTCGTCGCGCTCGGTATCGTCATTGAGATTGAACAGCGCGAACGTCGAGAGTTTGCGTGCATCGATGGCTGGAAAGTATGTCTGCCTGAATAATGACATCGTGCATGCGGGCGCCCACAGGCTGCAGTGGCCGATGTGGAGTCCGTAACCCTGCGCACCTTGCATGGGGCCGCCATCGATGTTGCCGTCGCTGCACAGTAGCTGGATGAGCGGCGCGCAGAAGATGCTCCCGGCGCTGTGTCCCGCGACATGGATTTCGAGGTGGGGTTCGCGCGCGGCAAGTGCCGCGATTTCGGCAGCGACAAGTCGTGCGCCGCCGTCGTCGCGCGTGCTTGCGCGCAGCGCGTTCTCTTTCATTTCATCCCACTGCAGCTTGCCGGATAACACCCGGGCCAGCGGTTCGAGCGCGTCGTCAACCCGGTCCAGCATGAAATCCTTGGCGTCGCCGAGTATGCCTTCGCTGCGCCGGCGCCGCAGCGAGTCGTCGAGGATATTCCTGATCGTGCTCCAGAAGTCCGTGTTCCAGATAAACGCGACCGGATACACCTGCGACCCACGCAGTGCCTCGAGATAGTTCTCCACTCTCTGGATGGCATTCTTTTCGGCGACGAGGCCGCCATGCGCGTACAGCAACAGGCGCTTGCGCCGCCAGTTTTTGGTGATGCGGGGGAAATGTCTGCGGAAGATGTCCTCGACAACGCGCCGGTCATTGCCGAACGTCCCGTTTTGCCGCAATGCGCCGTCGTTGCCGATGCTGATGAGGTGCGGACGAATATCCTCGAACGCGAGACTGGTCGTCGCGATGCCGGTGCTGCGGCCGGCCACGATGTCGCTGTCCAGCATTCGAATGGGTGCGCCGAGCCTGGCAACCCAGACGTCCATGCCGTTGTCGAGCCAGTCGGAATAGGAGATCTGACCGAATCCGCCTTTGCCCCAGGCCGGACCCCAGGAGTTCTGAATCCAGAAGCCATCCTCGTCATAGGCAACGATCGCAAACGCGTGCCCGCCGAGCAGGCGCCGGTGTTGCGGAATATTGCCGTCGCCACCGACCCGGTTCCACCCGCTATGGACAATTGCCGTGGCAAACAGAATCCCGACTTCCGCAAGTGCCGCATGCATCGCCACCAGGTCCTTGTGATTGACCCGGAAATAGGCGCCGAGGGGCCGTTGCGCGGCGTTGCGGCTGCGCCTGACACCGAGCCGCATATCGCGCTCGCCCTCGACGTGCGGCCAGAGCGATTCGGCGCAAACGCCGTGTTTGTGCCAGCCTTTCATGGCGCCGCGTGCGCTCGATCCTTCGTATTCCTCGCCCGGCCATTCGTCATAGCGTCTTGCCATTTCATAAAGCATCCGCGCGCTGACGTTCTCCTGGTCGGGGTCGATTCGCCGGTTTCTCAGCAGGTAATGACACACCGCAGCCAGTGCGAATCCGGTGCAGGCGCCTTCCGTGCCCTGATCCAGTACCGGCGGGTCGCATTTCAGATACTGGTCGAGCGGGACGCGCGGAGGAACCTCCACCAGCGTTGGCTGAAACATCTGGTCGCGAAAATCGATACCATCGGGGCGCGCATCAAACCGCCGCCGCGCGGCCTTGTTTGGGGTACCTGAGCGCTTTTTCGCCATGCTCTTGCTCCGGACAGGCGCGGACCGGCGTGGTCCGCACAAATAACGCACATGGTAAAAAGGTAGTCGAGCAGCTCGACTGCCACCAGTGCGGGCGGATGATTGCCAGCGCGAGCGTCGAATTGGCGGCGCAAGCCACCGTGTCCATAACGTCCTGCGGGGGCTGGGGCAATCAAGGTGTGACGATACTTTTTCCCCCGCCCTCGCGTCGGGAATGGTCTGTGGTGGAGAGTTTTGTGGGGCCTCGAACTTGAACAGGCAGCGCTTTACCGGTGGCCGGCTGATTGTCGCGGTGACATCGCTCCTGTTGGCGCCGCCGTCGTTTGCGGTCGAACCGACGCTGGATTCCTACCGCCGCGGTCTTGAACTGGTCCAGCAGAGTCTGTCGGCCATCGGCGGTGAGGCTGCGTTGGCTGCCGGCATTACGCTGCATGGCGAAGGTGTCGTCGATCTGGCGACCCGCCTGCAGGGAATGAGTCCGGTCGACCCCGGGCAATTCGCCGTGCGCGAGAGACTGACCCTCGACTCCGTTTCCGGCCAGGCGGCGTTCGAGTCGGATTCCCATGTAAACGCCGATGTGGTTGAGCGAGTACGTTTTCTGTTCGAGCCGGACAGGCCGGCGTTGCTGGCGGACTTCGTCAACGCGGCTGCTTTCTGGCTCCCGGCTGTCGACAGTATCGAAGAACGACGCCGCTATGCGCGCATGGTGCCTCAGATGCTGCTGCTCGATGCGCTCGATCATCGTCAGACGATTCGTTACCTGGGTCGCCGCAGCATCGATGGTCTCGACCGCGACACCGTTACCTACTCGCTGCCGGAGGGCGTCAGCCTGAGTCTGTATATCGACCCGGGCACGCGGCGGCCGGTAGCGGTCGAATACCTGCTGGACATGCCTGCCCGCGGCGATACGACCGTGCGCTGGAAATATGATGCGTGGCGCACTGTCGCCACGATTGGCGCTTACCCACAGGGTTACGAGATCACGCTCGGCGGGCGGTTGCTGAAAAAGGTCCGCTACACATTTATCCGGGCCGGCGTCGATCGCGACCTGCTGCGGTTGCCGGACCATTTTGTGTTGCCCGCGTTGCCCGACGTTGACGGCGATCGCGTGGAGCCGGCGCAGCCGCGGATTCGCGAGCTGGCGGATGGCGTTTACGTCGTGCCCAATATTCGGGCGGGGTTTCACCCGTTGATCGTCGAGTTCGCTGATTTTCTGGCCGTGGTCGATGCTCCGGCCGGGTATTTCGAATTGCAGCAACTTCCCGCGAGGAACTGGGCAACCGGCGAAACCTCGAGTTCGGTCGGCCAAAGGCTGCTCGAGGTGATGCAGCGGGATTTTCCCGGCAAGCCGCCTCGTTACGTCGTACTGACCCATCACCACGGCGATCATGCCGGAGGAATCCGGCCTTTCATCGCCGCGGGAGCGACCGTTATCGCCGCGCCGCAGACACTGCCGGTCATCGAGCGCACGGTGGCGGCGCGGGTCAGCCTGAATCCCGATGCACTGAGCGGCCGCGAGGAACTCGCGAAAAGCGAACCGGTCGTTGCCGAGAAACGGATCGCCGACGCCGGCAACGAAATGCTGGTGATCAATGTCGGCGCCAATCCCCATGTCGAGGGGATGCTGGTGGTGTGGCTGCCGCGGCAGAAATTGCTGTACCAGTCTGATCTTTACATGCCGGCGCCGATTGAGCGATTCCCGGACCGGGCGCGGGTGCCGGTAATGCGCTGGTTCGTGAACTGGCTCGACGCTTCGGGGCTGATGCCCGATCAGATCCGCTCTATGCACGGCCCCGGCGCGGTGACGCCGCAGCAGCTCGATATCATCCGAACGATGCCGGGAGACGAAGACCCGACACGAGAATGACGGTTTTGCACCAGTAAAGACGCTATGCGGAGTTCGCTGATATGAAAACCTACAAAGCTGTTCTTGCCCTCGCCGCCCTGCTGGCCGCGTTTGCGGCGCAGGGTGCGTTCGCCCAGGATATCGGCGCACGCCTCGACGCCGCGATCGCCGGCGAACATCGCAGCGCCCAGAACCGTGCGCGCGACGTCTATCGTCATCCTAAGGAAACGCTTCTGTTCATGGGGCTCGAACCCGATCTGACGGTGGTCGAGATCTGGCCGGGTGGTGGCTGGTACAGCGATATCCTGGCTCCCGTATTGAAACCCGACGGTATCTATTACGCCGCATCCTTCGCGTCGTCCGCCGACAATTCACAGCAGTGGCGGATAGACGCGCACAAGCGCTATATGAAAAAGCTCGAGGCCAGCCCGGGGGCGTTCGATCATGTCGTCGTGACAGAGCTGTCCGTGCCCGAGCGCACGACGGTCGCCCCGCCGGGAAGCGTCGATATGGTGCTGACGTTTCGCAATGTCCACAACTGGATGAAAGGCGAATATGCAGAAGAGATGTTCGCGGTGTTCGATCGCATGATCAAACCCGGTGGCGTGCTTGGCATCGTCGAGCATCGCGCAAAGCCCGGAACTTCGATCGACGCGATGAAGCAGAGTGGTTATGTGACCGAGGCGCATGTCATCGCGTTGGCCGAGGCAGCGGGCTTCGTGCTCGAGGCAAGATCGGATATCAATGCCAACCCCGCCGATACCACCGATCATCCGGCCGGGGTCTGGACATTGCCACCCAGTCTGCGCCACTGCCGTGGCATGGATGACGGCCCGGCCAAAGACTCCTGCGTCAATGTGTACACCGACATTGGTGAGTCGGACCGCATGACATTGAGATTCCGCAAGCCGGTGGGCTGACCCGCGTAGCTGCGCCAATTCGCGATTCCATGGTGTTAAGCGGAGCGATCAGGCAGGCCCGATGTCTGCTAAGCTCCGCCGAGGAGTGGCCGCCGACGAGTGGGCATGGGCGATTTTCTCAATGAGCTGAAACGCCGGAACGTTGTCAGGATCGGGTTGCTTTACGCGGTCAGCAGCTGGGTCCTGCTTCAGGTTGCCGATGTTCTGGTGGGTCTTTTGGGTCTGCCCGACTGGACCTTGCGTCTCGTTGGTATGCTGCTGCTGCTGGGTTTTCCGCTTGCGTTGATTTTTGCGTGGGTTTACGAGTTGACCCCCGAGGGGATCAAGCGCGAGCGCGATGTCGACCGCAGCGCTTCGATTACTTCGCACACCGGGCAACGGCTCAACATTGTCATCATCGTCCTGCTTGCGATGGCGGTGACCCTGCTCGCTTTGCAAAACTTCGCCGGAGGTGATGCAAAGCCGGCGGAGGAAGAGCAGGCGGCCGCGCCGGTTTCCGCGGCTGCACCCATTGCCGGCGTGACCGATGAATCGCCGTCAATCGCGGTCCTGCCGTTCGTCAATATGAGTGGCGATACGGAAAACGAATATTTCTCCGACGGTCTGTCCGAGGAATTGCTGAACGTGCTGGCGCGCGTGCCCCATCTCAGGGTGGCGGCGCGTACGTCCTCGTTCCATTTCAAGAACAAAACCGGCGATGTCGCCGAGATCGGCCGCGAGCTCGGTGTTGCCAATGTACTCGAGGGCAGCGTCCGTAAAAGTGGCGAGACCGTGCGGGTGACCGTGCAGCTGATCAAGGTCGAGGATGGTTTCCACCTTTGGTCGGATACGTATGATCGCCGGCTCGACGATATTTTCGCGATCCAGGACGACATCGCGAGCCACGTGGTCGCGGCGCTGACGGCAGCGTTGCTCGGTGACGACGACGTGGCGGCGAAGCGCGCAGGCGAGACCCTTTCCGTCGCTACGGCTGGTACCGATAAATTCGCCGCGTATGACCGCCTGCTGCTGGCCCGCCAGTACCATAATCGCGGCAGTTTCGAATCGCTTGCCATCGCGACAGAGTATTACCTCGAGGCGATTGCGCTCGACCCCGGGTACCGCGACGCCTGGATCGAATACGGAAGGGTCGTATCCAGCCAGTGGAATACCGGCTCGATCTCGCCCGCTGACGCCGCTCGCGAGATGAAGCGGGCCGCGGACGAGGTAGCGGCGATCGACGCCGCGGCTGGCGTCAGGCGCGGTGATCTGATTGAGCTGCAAGCCATGACCCGGATCGTCGAGCGCTCGGGCGGAGAGATGTCGATCGATGGCTGGCAAAATGTCGCGGAGGAGGCGATCGGTCGGCTGGAGGAAGCGCGCCGGCTAAGCCCCAACGACAGTAGCATTTACCAGTCCCTGGCGCAGACTTATCACAATGCCGGGCAAATGGAAGCGGCGCTGGAAGTATTGAATCAGGCACGCGTCATCGATCCGTATTCGGTCCGCATCGCCGGCCGCCTGTCCGCGCTCTATAACTTCTCATTGAATCGTCCGGACCTGGCGCTCGAGGAGGCCCGGCGGATCCAGCGGATCGAGCCGGATAACCCGGATGGCTACAGCCGAGAGGCGGCGGTCCACATGCGGTTCGGCGATCTGCCAGCGGCCTACCGGGCACGCGTGAAGTCGATCGAGCTGGATCCCGATGATCACGAACTGCGCGGGTGGCTTTCGGCGCTTTACCTCGGTGTGGGCATGGTCGACGAGGCGCGAGTCGCGTTGGAACAGGCCGAGGCGATCGGTCCCGGCGAACCGGTGACACTGATGACCCGGGCGAGTTACGAGTTTTATGCGGGCAATTTCGATGCTGCGCTCGCGATCGCCGAGCGTGCGATCGCCGAGCGCTTGCCGGGCCGCCACGGTTCGGAGTTCACCTTCAACGCGATCGTGATAATGGAAGCTTATAAAAATGGTGAATACGATGACGCGCTCGAGGCCGCGCAGCGCATGAGCGGTTCAATCGACCTTGACAACCCTGCATTCAGCAACGAGTACTCAGCCTATATAGCGCTGCAGTTCGCTATGCCGTCATTGAGCGCGAAGGGCAACGAAGAGAGAGTCGGAAAGGTGCTGGATGCCGTCACGCGGTGTATGACCGGCACCTGCTCGGACCCGCGGCTGGAGTGGGAGAAACGTCATGACGATGCGCTGGTTGAGTACTATCGCGGCAACCGCGCCGCGGCGGTGGCGAGATACGCCGACATGGTCGACATGGCGCCGCTGCAGGACTACTGGTGGTGGATGTTCGAGCGCGACCCGATGCGCGCCGATATTCTGAGTGACCCGGGCGTGGCTGAGGCGGTGGATCGCTACCGGCAGCGCCTCGCGGTTGCCCGCACCGAGATCGAACGCGCGATGGCCGAGGGTTCTGAAAGTGCGGTTGCGGAGCCGGCAGTCGTGGCACGGGCGCGGGCGCAGCTCGCGGCGAAACTCTCGCTGCCGGCGGCGTCGATCCGCCTCGACGAACTCGAGACCGTTACCTGGCCCGACGGCAGTATCGGTTGCCCGGAGCCGGAGATGGTCTACACGCAGGCACTCGTCCCCGGTATCCGAATCGTCCTAAGCGTGGCGGGTGTCGCCTATCATTACCATGCGCGCGAAGGCGGCGAGCCGTTCCTGTGCGAAACCCCGGGCAAGGCCCTGCCGCCGGGGTAGTGTCAGCGATGCCGCCCGGGCTCAGGCCCCGCCAAGCAGCTGCCGGACCGGCTCCGCCAGCACAAAGGCGCCCCATGCCAGGAATCCGATTCCGCTCAGCGAGCCGAGGCCGTGTCCCTGCGGCAGTACTTTCTCGAGCAAGACGAGCACCGCCAGACCGACTATCCACAACATGTTCATGACACCGCCGTAAAACAGCAGGCCCATCACGACCCAGCAGCAACCGACGCAATACGCGCCGTGCTCGAGCCCCATCCTGAACGCGCCCGTGCGGCCTGGGCGCCAGTGCGCGGTGATGAACTCGATCGGTCCACGGCAATGGCGCAGGCAGGCGTGTTTGAGCGGGGTCAGCTGGTAGATGCCGGCGGCGACGAGAAGAAGGCCGCCGAGCCAGCGGTTGGCGCTCGCCATTGCCATGGTCAGCCAGCCCGATTGCTCGAGGCCCCACTGCAGCAGTGTCGCGACCAGGCTGAAGCCGCCCCAGGCGACGAGATAACCGGAGGCAAACACGAAGGTCGGGACATACGGCGCGTCGCGCTCCCGACTTTTGCGGTTGACGAGCGCGAACAACAGGATCATTGGCGCGGCGCTCGGCAGCATCATGGCGATCATCATGATCCACCACATCAGGAACATGACGAGCGCGTAGGAGGGGGTCCATGCCATGGGCATGACCATGTTCATGTCCATGGCCATCGAGGACATGTCCATGCCGGCACCGGACAACAGGTAGAGCCATGCTAGCGCGGTGATCAGCACCAGCGCGATGACGATCACGAGGCGGTCGCGGCGGGCGACGGCTTCGACCAGCGAATCGCTCAAACGACGGGAACCCCGCTCTCTGCGCTAAGCCGCGGGATCAGCCGACCGGACCGCTCGCCGTCATGTGGATTTCACAGATATGACCGTGGCCGTCGGTCCAGTCGAGCGGCACAGGGCCGGTGCCCGTCGTGTGGCTGCTGACAAACTCCGCCTCGCGGTATTCGAAACCGTGCGGCAACATCACCCTGGCGCGATGGCTCTCGCCGGTGATCGGATTGGCGATCGGCGTGGCGTGGGCGTCGATGTACCCGGGTATCGAGAAGTGCCCCGTCCACTTCTCGTAATCGACCTCGAAGTTGATTGCTGCAAAAACGGGCTCGTGGACGGTGACGAGCGTGGAGGCGAACACATTGAACATCGTCGCGCCCGGCTGCGAAGTCTGCCCCGAAAGAATGCCAAGCAGCGCTTCGCGTTGTGCGGCATCTGCGCGTTCGTCAATGATCATCAGCCCTTCGCCGTTGCCGAGATGGATCGCCTCGGGCCATGCGAACATCGCGGCCCACAACAGGCCATCGAGCTTCACGTCGCCGAAATGGCCTTCATCGATACGCATCGCGACGCCGGCGCGGCAGTCGCCGTGGGTCGGCAGCGAATTGAACTGACAGGGGCAACCCCAGTTGCAGTTGCAGGTGGATACTTCGGGACCACGTATTTTCCAGTCGAACTCGGTCATGGCGGATTCCTTGCGCAGGTTTTGCAGCAAGTATAGTCCACGATCTGGGCGCCGCTTTCGCATCACCCGGATATTGCGTAATTTGAGTATGATCGGCGCGAAGCGGGCGAGAGGCGAATTCTCAGCGAGGAGCGACAACGATGTTCAGAAGGATTTTTGCCGAGATAACCGGTGCGCGCCTGGCGCGGCTGCCGTATTTCGGCTACACGGCTCTCCTTACCGTCGTTCTTGTTGTCATTGTGTTTGCGATAGTGGCAGGTATCGCCGGCCTCGAAAATCTGGCTGAGGGCAACATCACGGAAATCGAGAAGCGCTTTGCCGAAACGGGCGGGGGCCCGCTGGTGATCGCGTTCATGCTGTTCATGCTGGCCCTGTTGTTCGCCCATTTCAACCTGATGGCGAAGCGCCTGCGCGATATCGGATTTCCGGGCTGGCCGGGGGTGCTGGTCGTTTTCGTGGGCATTGCGATCGTCAGCGCGGTGATTGGCGAAAACTATGCCGGCCCGATCAATACACTGATCTGGCTCGCGCTCGTGCTGATTCCCGGCAATGCGTTCGGTCACCGGGGTGGAGAAACGCCGGGCGGCGACTAGTCAGAACGGCGTTTTCGCGTCTGGTCTGGTCCGGCTCAGCCGGCCGGGTTTTTCTTTTTTGTGACTACCGCCTGTGCGGTGGATTTCATATTGCGGCGGATCTTACGTTTCTCCGCGGCGGTCATTGTCAGCTTCCCACGATTCTCGTGGCTATTCATGCGCAGGTCGTCGGCACGTTGAATCACGTCTTCGATCAGGCCATCGACATTCATGCCGTCACGGTAGTGCTCCTGCAGGTATTTCGCCCATTCCCGATCGAATAACTGCGACTCCGGATCTCGCGCGCACAGCGCCACCAGTTTCTGCATGTCTTGCGAAGCACCCTGTGTCGCCGGGTTGCTGATACCCCCTC
>Ga0316191_10004704_pt1 | contig 10206 bp, 6 predicted proteins | sample Eddworburr2cm_MG_FD_204928 | JGI IMG/M metagenome (GOLD analysis project Ga0316191, IMG submission 204928) | Coastal sediment microbial communities from Maine, United States - Eddy worm burrow 2 cm | ecosystem: Environmental > Aquatic > Marine > Coastal > Sediment | place: USA: Maine | collected... | reverse complement strand
CCATTCCGCGGCCTGCTGCTTGGCTTGTTCTTTATGTCGATGGGTATGTCGCTGGAGCTGGCACAGTTCCTTGCAGAACCACTGCTTTGTGCCGGTCTGGTGCTGATGCTGATGCTGACCAAGGCCGCGCTGCTGTGGCCGCTGGCCAACCTGTTCGGGCACAAGGGCGCGGTCGGGCTGGCGGTAGCGCTGTTGCTTGCGCAAAGCGGAGAATTTGCGCTGGTGCTTTTCGCGGTGGCTCTCGATGCCGCTTTACTGAATGAAACATTGTTTCAACAATTGCTCGTTGTCGTGGTGCTGAGCATGCTGGCGACCCCGCCGCTTGCCGCACTGGCGTACCGGCTTGCCGCTGCCCACAGGGAGGAGCCTGCCGGCGAGGAAATCACAGAGGAAGACGAGACATCCGCGCCAATCGTGATTGCCGGTTTCGGGCGGGTAGGGCGCCGGATAGGAAAGATACTTGAAATGCGGGACGTGCCTTACGTTGCCGTCGACAACGCTGCCGCTATCGTCAAGCGGGAACGCAGCGCGGGCCGATCCGTGTTCTACGGGGATGTCCGACAGCCCGACGTGCTGAAAAGTCTGGGTGTGGGCGGGGCTGACCTGGTGATCGTCACAATGGATGACTTTCAAGCGACAGAACAGCTGGTGTCTTCACTGCGCCGTGCCTTTCCGCAGCTGCATATACTGGCGCGTGGACAGGACCAGGAACGCTGCCAGCGCCTGTTACAACAAGGCGCACAGCTTGCCGTTTCCGAGAATCTGGAAGCAAGTATTGCGCTGGCTAACGCGGCACTGCTGAAGGTCAAGGGAGCTGATGTCGAGAACGATGCCACCATTGACCGTTTTCGCAAAGCCTATTACTCGGGCAACAAGGGTGAAGCACCACAGGAGTCGAAGCAGAACTGAAGCCAGCCAGCCAGGCGCTAACAGAATCCTCACCGGGTTGTCATATTACTGTCAAATCTGACTGGCAGACTCGAAGCTGAATACTCCGGACAAGAGGAGCATTCAGTGATGCTGGACCATATATTGCAGTGTGTACAGGCCTTCGAGCGCGAACACAGCGCTTCGCCCGACGTCGTCTACATTAATCCGTTTTACTATGCGGCGCTGCGTCGCTACCATCCAGATGTATTTCTATCGGGTGAAACTTTCCCGCTGGGCTTCCGGCTTGTCATCGTTCCCGGCAACCTGCTGCCCCACCCCGAGGCAGCGCTGCTGAGTGGCACGCTACCCTTCAGCCATGTCGCCTGAGCAGCCTTGAGAACGGGCAGATGAATATCTTCAGGTATGTTGCCGGCTGGTTACAGGCTAAACCGCATTTTTACTATGCCTGCATCAGCAACTCCGGTGTCTGTTATGCCGTGGTGCGCCTTAAGATCCAGTTGCAGCGCCCGGGCGTCATAGCGGTGGATACGCTGGATGCTTCGTTAATCGGCCAGCGCTGGATCAGGGGCCAGTGGATAAGGCGGCATCCCCGGCATGCCGCGCGCCCTCTAATACAGAACGGCTATTGCATGAATTCAGCTGTAGTGACATCGTCAGGAGTGAACTGGTGCGTACCATTATCTCGCGCTATGAAAATTGCGATGCCACGGCGTGTAGCTGATGGATGCCCGCCTGCGCCGGTCAGATGATTCAATCAGATCTTCCTCAATCATTATCTAATGCGACAATAATCATTCTGTCACATTGAGCATTTAAGGTTTTGCCATCGACAGGTTACTGCAATGGTAATAATACTTTCATGAGTTCTTCACCAGGCCTTGGCACGAGAGTACCGGGGTAGCGGGCGAAGCAAAGATAAATCCTGCGGGGGAGAATCCTTAAGGAAAATGTACATCAAGGAATGATCCAACAAGGCCGCGACCATAGTGACCGGGAATGATCAGGTTATCTGAACCTTTTCGAGCGTTGCCGAGGCACGCCAGGCATGTCACGAGTGGGACAGTCCTGTACATATGGGTAAACAGGGCGGCCATGGGGATGAAAACGAGGACCTGACTGTCACCTGTCAACTGGCCTGAGCCCCGCAGTCCTGGCGACTAGTCTTGACAATTAATCCAGGGTGAGCACCCGGATCAGGTCGGTCCCGCCGGCCGTTTGGTGTTGACCGGCAGTGGACACCACGAGGTCACCTGTTTTCAGGTACCCCAGCGCCTTCGCCTGTTTCACGGCAAAGTCTAGACGCGCGTGGTCCGTGGGTTCGCCGTCATAGAGGAGTGGAATGACACCCCAGTTCATGGACAGTTTGCGTGCCACCGTTGTGGAAGAGGTGATGGCGAGGATAGGGCTTGCCGGTCGGTACTTGGAGATCAGGCGCGAGGTAAAGCCGGTCTCGGTAAGGCTGATGATCGCTGCCGCCTTGAGGTGAGCCGACATGCTGACGGCTGCCTGACTGACTGCCTCAGTGACAAAGTTCGAGGGATGCGGCTTGATTCTCTGCAGGTAGCCGTATTCACTCAGCGAGGCTTCCGCACGCCGGGCGATGGTGGACATGGTAGTGACTGATTCCACCGGATATTTACCGACAGCGGTTTCACCCGAGAGCATCACCGCCGAGGTGCCATCGAGGATGGCATTGGCCACATCGCTGGCCTCGGCACGTGTCGGTTTCGGGTTGATTTCCATGGAGGCCAGCATTTGTGTCGCGGTAATGACAGGCTTGCCGTTGCTCACTGTCATGCGGATGATCTTTTTCTGGGTGGCGGGTACATCTGCCAGAGGCAACTCCACGCCCATATCACCGCGCGCAACCATGATGCCATCGGCGGCACTGACGATCTCTTCCAGGTTCTCCACACCGGCCTTGTTCTCGATCTTGGCGATTAGGGGGATATTCATGCCTTTTTCTACGAGGATTTCCCGCATCTTGTAGATATCATCCGCGGACTGGATGAAGGAGGCCGCGATGTAGTCGACATCGTTCTCGGCGGCAAAGCCAAGCTCCCTGACGACGTCCTCGCGGTTCTCGGGGCTGACGGCACTGAGCGTAAGCCGGGTATCGGGCAGGTTCACGCTCTTGCTGTTACCCAGCCAGCCGCCGTGGATGACGCGGCAGATGATTGAAGAATCAGCCACTGAGGTGACTTCAAGTTCTATGGCACCGTCATCCAGCAGGATCGGTGTACCTCTGCTGACTTCCTCAAACAGCTTCCGGTAGGTAATGCTGACCCCGTGTTCATCGCCATTCCGCTGATCGGTAAACAGGGTGAAATCGGAGCCCGGTAACAGCTCAGCCTTGTCATTATTCAGCAGGCCGGTGCGAATCTCGATTCCCCGGGTATCAATCATGATGGCAATGCTGGTGCCAACCTGGGCTGACGCCTGGCGTAGCACGTTGATCTGTTCATGGTGAGCGGCAAGGGTGCCGTGCGAGAGGTTCAGGCGTGCCACGTTCATGCCGGCCCTGATCATGGCTGCAAGCTGCTCGAGTGACCCGCATGCAGGGCCAATGGTGGCAACAATTTTTGTCTTTCTTTGTACGGGGAGTTCGCTGTGCTGGTTTGTCATACGGAATGTGCCGGTTGCTGAATCGTTATAATTGGAGGTTCGCGGTATTCTACCGCGTTATCCACCCCGGCAGTATGTTTTAGAGTCCCCGTATAGGGGATCCGTAAACCCCCGCCTTTAGGCGGCGGATCATTATGTATGCAAAAGATACTCAGTAGAATTCTAACAGCATCCAAAAAGAAGAGTTCCTTCTCCCTCCGGGAGAAGGGCAGGAAGAGGGGGTATTAAATCAGGTTATTGCCTGTATTTTATCCCCGGCCCCTCGCTTCGCTCTCCCCAACCCTCTCCCTGTGGGAGAGGGGGTTTAATCAGCCGGAGGGCCGATCAATCCGGCTTCCAGCCGTAACCCGAAGCCACCGGCTTTAGCCGGTGGTTGTTCACGCGGACTTGGATGAGAACCTCGGGTTCGACTAATGAGCGCTGGTTATCAGGCTGATAGAGTGTCTGCGAGTGAAGCCTGGTAACCTCGCGGCTGGTGAATTCACAGTTCAACTGAATATCCAAATCTTTTGGCCCATGGCTCGAGTAGTGGCACTACTCCTTTCATCTGGTCGTGATAGTTTTTCCATCGACCGATTGCCTGTGTGTATAGCTCTTGTGTCACCTGATTATAGCTTGGGGTCTTGATTATCCCTCTCGACAAAGCCGTCTGCTGATAGTTTAGTAAATTATCATGCCACTCCAGGCCCAGAAAGTTCAGCAGCGGTTCCGCTGTACCCTGCAAGTCCCGGACTAAATCCTCATATTTTAGAATGCCAACATCAAGATCCAGTGCGTTGTTGTACTCAACCCATAGATTCATAACGGCATCATACAGTCTGGCAGATTGTTGCAAGGTCAGGAAGTTTGCCATTGCATCGTTCAATTGAAAGTTTTGCATGAAACAACTCAGCACACAGTCGCACGGATGCCGTAATGCCAGAATGAACCTGGAATCAGGGAAAACTCGATGAATCAAACCTGCGTCAGTTATATTCAGGGGTAGTTTGTCGATGATGAGCTTGTGCGAATCATCAGGTTTAATCTGGGAACAAAGTTCTTCGGAATATGCTTCCCTCAGCCCGGCTATCTGGTTGTCATCCAGGCGAGTTAGAAGATCAATTGTAGCGAGACCTCCTATGCGCTTGCGCAGGGACTCAACCATGTGCTTTTCTTCAACCACCAGTGCTTCGGGATGTGATCGTAAGATTGTATCGAGAAGTGTGGTGCCCGATCGGGGAAACCCGACAAGAAATGCGAGCGAATACGGGCTGGATGGTGCTGGCCTTGCGGGCCATTTTATTTTCGCGGCATTCGCCCAGGATTCTGAGGTTTTTAATACTCGATCAAGGTAACGCTGGGCGCTAAATTGTTGGGAGGCAGAAGATTGTCTGACAATATCATTGGTCATCTCGAACTGGGTAAATGCGTTGGAAAACTCGCCAAGCCTGTCATAGGTCTTTGAAAGCAGTTCTGAGTGACGCCGCCTTGTGCGCGGCAAGAGTCTTTCAGGGGTAACAAGTTCCAGGAAATCACGAGCGGCTTCAAACCGCTTTTCCCTGCTGGCAAGCAGAGCCATGAGAGACAGAAGTTCCGGGTCATTTTCTGGAAGTGCCTCCTGTGCGTGCTGCAAAGCGTTTTTTAGTTCGCTAACCCTATTGTGTTTTTCGTAGAGGTCACACAGGTTGGTGTGTGCGATTCCAAGAGCAGGCTTGAGCTCGATCGCCTTCTCATAGCTCTGCACCGCTTCCTTCAGCAGTCCAAGATCACTGAGTGCATTGCCACGATTACTGTAAGCCTCTGCATAATCAGGCTTGAGCTCGATCGCCTGCTCATAGCTCTGCAGTGCTTCCTGAGGTAGCCCAAGATCTCTGAGTGCATTGCCACGGTTGCTGTAAGCCTCTGCATAATCAGGCTTCAGCTGGATCGCTTTTTCACAGCTCTGCAGCGCTTCCTGGGGTAGCCCAAGATCTCTGAGCGCATTGCCACGGTTGCCGTAAGCCTCTGCAAAATCAGGCTTGAACTCGATTGCCTTCTCACAGCTCTCCACTGCATCTTCCAGTCGCCCTAACTTATGAAGTGCATTGCCACGGTTACTGTGAGCATCTGCATAATCAGGCCTTAGCTGGATTGCTTTCTCATAGCTTTCCAGCGCTTCGTTCAATTGCCCGGGCTCACAGAGTGCATTGCCACGATTATTGTAAGCCTCTGCATAATCAGGCTTCATCTCGATCGCCTTGTTGAATGTTTGCACGGCCTCCTGAAACTTGCCTTGCTCCTGGAGGGCCACGCCTAATACATTGATAATAAAAAATGCTTGTGGATAGGTTTGCAGCAGTTCTCTGCAAGCCTGTTCTGTCTTCGCCAGCTGTCCTGTGTGATACAGATTCAACAGGGCATTAATCTGGTCATGTGAAGGATTTGCGGTCTGCGCCTGCAGGGATGGATCGTGTGGTAATTCTTTTTGCAGCTTTCTAAGTGCTTTTTTTGCAATCAGGTGGTTTGGCTGCTGCTGTAATACCGCGCTGTAGAGTTGCAGCGCTAAAGTCGTATTACCTTGTTTGGTTGCTATTTTTGCCCGTGACAGGGCTTGTTTGATCGTTAATCTTTGAGGGAGGGTCACGTTTTTCCTTCGCGATGCTTGACATCTAATGGGTGAATTTCAACGCCATTAAATAGCGAGTACTCTTTTAATGCAACGCATTACAAACCAGTCAGGGTCATCTGGTTACCGGGGGTGTTGCATCAATCGTGGCACGGATTCCGGTAACAGGGTTTCTTCGTTGTGCTGCACACCTTTAGAGGACTGTTCCGTGATCCGTGTCGATTGCTGGAATAGTTCCGGTTATCCATTCGCCTCGGTCAAGGGCGTTCGCTGGAGGGCACGTTTTGCCACTATTAATAGTCTGTGGTGGGTAAGCAACGTGTGTCAATGGATGCAAATCCAGCAGTCCTCGGAGTGTTGGCTAGTGTGGCCAATTCTGGCAGTGACTGGCCGCCGATGGGTCATATTTCCATAACCCACTGTAATTAAATGGAAATATTATGGTTTTTCCGAGGCGCAACGGGTGCAGACGTGAGAGTCGGGCCTTGTGGTGTGACAATAAAGCAACACATTAAGGCGGTCTGTGGTTTTTTTGGAAATAAGTGTTGCATTCTTGCAGTTTGTTGTTGTATATTGCTCGCGTGCAATGACAAGTGACTTTGTTTGACTCTACTTCAACTCTGTAAGGGGAATATCATGATTAAGAAAATCTTACCGGTAATGATTGGCGCCGCCCTCGTGGGTGGTATGTCCAGTACTGCAATTGCCGATGTGACTGCAATGGGCCACATCGACACCTCCTTTGTCAGCAGCAAGAATAAAAACCGCAGCGGCGACACCCTCAACAACCTGACCTGTACGACCTGTTCCTTTGGTTTCAAGGGCAGCGAAGACCTGGGTAACGGCCTGAGTGCAATCTTCAAGATTGACTTCCAGTACGATACTACCGAGCGTAACAGGGGCCTCACCGATCGCGACCAGTGGGCTGGTGTAAACAGCAACTGGGGTAAGCTGCGTATCGGTACCATTTCGACTGTTTACAAATCTCACGGTGCCATGCTTGACCCGATCTACCGCACCTCGATCCAGGGTCGTGACTGGGGTCTGCAGTCCAACCTGCACACGGGTGCTGGCGATACCGAGGCACAGGGTCGTGCCACCAACACCATTCGTTATGACAGCCCGACCTTTGCTGGTTTCCAGGCTGCTGCTCACTACACCGTGCAGAATGAGGACGATAACAACTCGAGTGCTAATAGCCCCTGGGGTATCGGTGGCCACTGGCAGGGTGGTGGTTTCCTCGTCTTTGCTGACTACATCACCAGCGATGCCGGTGGTGACGACGACGCCTGGAAGGTCGGTGGCCGCTGGGGCTTTGACAAGTTCGCCATCTTTGGTCAGTACGAAGGAGATGGGGGTGCGATCAGTGGTCGGGACCGCATTATCGTTGGTACCGATGCTGATGGGGACGAAAGCACAATTCGCGGCACGGGTGATGGCGCCGACACCTGGTTCGTCGGTGGTACTGCCGGTTTTGGCAACAACCTGATCTATGCGGCCTATGGTCAGGGTGGAGACAAGGGTGTAGTTACCGACAGTCAAGATCCTCTCTTGATTGGCGAAACAGCTGATACCTCCTATAAATCTTGGGAAATCGTCGGCGTACACAGCATGAGCAAGCGTACCAAGCTCTATACTGGTTACGTTCAGCAGGATTTTGATAAGGGCGACGGCGACAAGGTCAGCGCCTTTACGCTGGGTATGAAGCACACGTTCTAATCGGCACTATCGAGCAGAACCGGGAAACGGGGCCATCTGGCCCCGTTTTCTTTTCTGTTGTTCAATAGCAACATAATGGAAGTTAGTGTTGCATTTTTGCCGACGTTTGAGTAAATTCCTACTTATATTCGAAGGTTTGTCAAGTGAGTCGTATTTTGAAGTTTCCGGGGGAACGCAGCATGATGAAAAAACAATTACCGATCCTGATGGCTGCGGCCCTGGCAGGTGGTATGAGCATTGCCTCTGCAGACGTGGTGGTGATGGGCCACATCGACACCAGTCTGGATTTCCGGGATACCGATGGTGGTGCGGATACGACCAATATGGACTGCACCACCTGTTCCGTTGGTTTCAAGGGCAGCGAAGACCTGGGGAATGGCCTCAAGGCAATGTTCAAGATTGACTTCCAGTACGACACCACCGAGCGCGACAAAGGACTCACCGATCGTGACCAGTGGCTGGGACTGGGCGGGGTGTTTGGGCAACTGCGTGCGGGTACTATCTCGACCGTTTACAAGTCACACGGTGCCATGCTGGATCCCATCTATCGCACAGCACTGCAGCAACGTGATCGTGGCCTGCAGTCTGACTTGCACCGTGGCGCAGGCGAGGAGGGTCAGGGGCGTGCAACCAACACACTGCGTTATGACACGCCGACCTGGAATGGACTCGGTGCCGGCGCACACTACACTGTGCAGACTGAAACCGATGCAGACAGCAATGCCGATAGTCCCTGGGGTATTGGTGGTCAGTGGCAGGCCGGGGCGTTTCTTGTCTTCGCGGACTACATTACCAGCGATGCAGGCGGCGATGATTCTGCCTGGAAGGTGGGTGGCAAGTACGACCTGAGCATATTCTCCTTTTTCGCGCAGTACGAGGGGGATAATGGCCTGATCAGTGCCCGTGGCGACAACCAGACCGATGGTTCCGGTGACGGCGCCAATACCTGGATGCTGGGCGCAACCGCCACGCTGGGTAACTCCATGGCCTATTTTGGCTGGGGACGTGGTGAGGAGGGTAGCAGTGGCAGTACGGCATCCTACTACAATGCCTGGCAACTTGTTGGGACTCACAACATGAGCAGGCGTACTATGCTCTACGGTGGATACAGTGAACTCCGCTGCGATGAACAGGATAACAATGCCTGTTCGGCTATTGGTGACAACAAGGATGACTCTAAAGACAGAAAGCTGTCCTTTGGTATGAAGCATACTTTCTAGAAGCCATTATTTTATTGTTGTAACAACGGGGCCTGCGGGCCCCGTTTTACTATGGGTCAGTTGCCTGTGCTGTCTATTCAATAACCCTCTGGATTCCTCATGAAAAACAACAGCCATTTTCTTTTTGATAGACACAAGAGGGATGTGCGCGTGTCCCTTGTGCTGGTTCTGGTGGTTCAGCTGGTGCTGCTGACCGCGTGCGCCACGCTCCACCCTGAAGAAGCACCGGCCGTGGTCAAGGAGCGAGCCCATAGTGGTGGCAGCGTGGTCGCATTCAGTCAGTCCGGTGACCTGCTGGCATCGGGAGGCTGGGAAGGCACGGTGCGTTTGTGGCAACTGCCGCAGGGTCGGGAGGTGCGTCACTGGCTTGCGCACAGCGACTCTGTCAATGGTATTGCCTTCCTGGAATCGGATCGCGAAATCGTCACCGCCGGCTATGACGGCTTGTTAACGAGGCGAGCAATTGACGGGCAATTGCTGGGACAGGTCAGGACACCATCCCCGGTTACGCACATGGTCGCGGATATTAAGACCGACCGACTGCTGACCGGTCACGTTGATGGCTCGGTGCGTCTCTGGAAGGCAGCAGATTTTAGCTTGTTGAAGGAGCAGCGGTTGCACCAGGGTGCGGTCAAGGCCGTTGCCATTGATTCCGGTACTGCACGCTATGCTTCCAGCAGCGCGGATGGAACCGTGGTGCTGTGGTCAGAAGACGCGATGCCACGGCAACTCGAGACACCGCCCGCCGATGCCTGGACCCTGGCATTCTCACCGGACGGGGAAACGTTGTCCGGTGGTAGCTGGTTCCGCCTGTATCGATGGGATCTTGAAGATGGCACGTTAACGACGATCACCACCGAGCATCGCGGCATCATTAAATCCATAGAATACATCAATGATGGCAACGAGCTGGCAACCATCAGTCGCCAGACAGACAGTTCTGTGTATTTCCTGGATGCAGAGAGTGGCGAGGTGCGACGCCGCTTCCAGCGACATGATCTGTGTGGCGGCGATATCGCCGTCTCACCGGGCGGCCGCTACCTGGCGACAACCAGTGATGATGCAAGCGTGCGTTTCTGGTTGCTGGAGAGTGATAGCGAAGCAAGTGAGTAAAGCCTGTCGCGGACGCGGTCCGCTCCTACGCCAACAGTTATACTTGTAGGAGCG
>Ga0316191_10004700_pt1 | contig 10208 bp, 6 predicted proteins | sample Eddworburr2cm_MG_FD_204928 | JGI IMG/M metagenome (GOLD analysis project Ga0316191, IMG submission 204928) | Coastal sediment microbial communities from Maine, United States - Eddy worm burrow 2 cm | ecosystem: Environmental > Aquatic > Marine > Coastal > Sediment | place: USA: Maine | collected... | reverse complement strand
AAAAGCCAAATTGCAGAATGACCAATATTTTTCTGGGTAAACTTGCCCTTCGACCTTCCTGCAATTTTCCTTTTAAGACTTTTACCGGCTTGAAGGAAGATAAATAAAAGGCTGGATAACTTCCAGCGAGCAGACCTGTAAATGATATCATTGCCAGTGACAAAATCCAGAATTCCAGAGACTTGAAGTTAATAAAAAGAGCTTTGTCTACAAGGTTATTATAAAATGGTAAAATTAGAAAAGTAGCCAATATGGCTATGAGATATGCGATAAATGAAATAAGTAATGATTCAGAAATGAATTGAATGACCAGGTCTGAGCGTTTTGAGCCAATACTTTTCCTTATTCCCACTTCCTTTGCGCGACTTTCTGAACGTGCTGTTGCAAGGTTCATGAAGTTTATGCAAGCTATTACTAAAATGAATATGGCGATCAAACTGAACATTTTTACAAAATCGATCATGCCACCTTTTTCTTCTCCATTTTCGAAACTGAAATGTAATCTCCAGCGCAAAAGAGGATATAGAAACAGTTCAGGTTTCATCTGATCTTCACCTTCACTATGAGCTTGCAGCATAGGATTAATGGATTTATTGACAGCATCTAGGTGCATAGGATTCGATAATTCAACAAATACCTGAAAAGAATAATTGCCCCAGTTTTCTTCATTTTCAACAACCCAGGGATCAACCGATCTTCTGTGTTTCCATGAAATTAGATAATCAAACTCGAATGATGAATTCTCGGGTATGTCTTTCAATATGCCAGTGACCTTTAAGTCACCGCGTTCATCAACCCTGATAACTTTATTGATTGGATCTTCCTCGCCAAAAAACTTTTTAGCAGTTTCTTCAGTAATAACAATACTTGAAGCATCATTCAAAACATCAGCAGCATTTCCATATAAGAGTGGAAATTCGAACATGGTCAGAAACTCTTCACTGACAAAATAACCTCTGAGGTATAATTTTTTTTCTCCATGCACCAGTAAATGATCACCTCCCCAGTCTGCAACAACTGAATTTCTGATATATGAATGGGCTGTTTTTATCGCTTCATATGAGGGTAGGGGTACAGATTGCCATGTATTTATCGTATTATCAAACTCAGAATTGACCATCAATTGATATAAACGATCTGCTTTAGGATGAAATTTATCGAAAGACAACTCATCATTCACCCAAAGTAGAATCAGTATACTGCAAGTAATACCGATTGCTAATCCTGTAATATTTATAATTGAGTAGATTTTTTTCTTAAGGAGATTTCGGAGTGAAACGATAAAATAGTTTCGTAGCATATTATCTTGAATTTCTAATAGGGATTATAGATGCCCATTTAAACAAATCAATCATTACCAGTAATGACAACAATTAAAGATAAAAGTTGCATACAGAATACGTTTTATATCCATGACTTTCAATTCGGTAAAAAGTTACAATTATCCATAAATTTATTTAAGGGCCTCTTCTAATAGATGATCACTTCTCTAGCTTAGTTTCAATCAAGTAAATAATTTGTTCGGATAAGTTAAAAGCATTAATCCCCTATGCATCAATGATGATCTGAGATTTTTTATTTATGTTTATATTGTATTATTAATTATTGAGTCATGAAACGAAGACATTTTTTAAAACAGGGAACCATTGGTAGTGCAGCACTTTATTCATCAATCCACATTCCCGGATTTTCACAGGAGAAAAAAATCAAAGTTGGAGTAATTGGTGTTGGTTGGTATGGGATGGTCATTACGAAGGCAGCTTTTAAAGTCGGGGGTATTGAGGTTTTAGCTATATGCGATGTGGATACAGAACATTTAAAGAAAAGCGCAGATGATATTGAAAAACTTCAGGGAAATAGACCTTCTACTTACAAAGAATATGAAGAGTTATTAGATCATAAGGGGCTCGAGGCTATATTTATTGGAACACAACCTCATTGGCATGCCTTACAGTTTATTGCAGCATGTAAAAAAGGATATGATATTTATTGTGAAAAGCCTCTCGCATACGATGTCTATGAAGGATTAGCCATGGTAAAAGCTGCCCAGGAAGCGGGTAATATTGTTCAGATTGGCTTCCAGAGAAGGCAAAGTAAAGCCTTTGCCAGAACTAAAGAAATGATTCGGGAAGGCACTGCTGGAAATATACACCAGATTGGTGCTCAAATACATTATAATCCTATACTCGAGGATAATACCATACAGGCCCCACCTGCCTCATTGGATTGGGAAACATGGTGTGGGCCAGCACCAAAATTACCTTACAGCCCCAGCATTGGTCATATAGCTTGGAGACTTGAAAAGGAATATGGAAATGGCCACTTTGTTGACTGGGGCATACACCATATCGACATCATCAGACATATCATGGATCTGGATATGCCGCAAAGCTTTTATACTACAGGTGGACTTGAAGTGCTGAAAGGTAAAATTACAACACCTGATACCCTTACTGCAAAGATGAACTTTGATACAATCCCTCTTAACTGGCAACACAGATTATGGGGATCAGGAGACTTGAATACGCAGTTTAACAACGGAATATTCTTCTACGGAGAAAAGGGGACAATTTTCGCTTCTGATAGAAAAATTGTAATAATGCCGGCTGGTAAAGAGCAAGAGCAAGAAGTTATTGAAGTTCCTGGTGAAGATATGGCAGTGGGGCATATGGCCGACTTTTTGAACGCTGTGAAGCAAAAAGATGAAAATCTAATCAGTTGTCCGATAGAAGATGCCTTCAAATCAACTGCTACGGTACAGTTGGCAATGATTTCATATAATACCGATAGCATTATAAAATGGGATCAACAGAGCCATTCCATCGTTAACAATCCGGAAGCGTCAAAATTATTGGCCAGGGAATACCGGGGAGAATATAAACGACCCTCTTCAAGCTGAAATTCAGATTTAATTATGAATATATTATTTATAAATCTAAGAAATAATTAATAATTTCATAGATTTTGCCATCTCTACCGATCCTTCTATTATATATAATTGAAATATAATTTCAATACCGAAAGACAAGCATCTTACAGCATTGAAGTAACTAGAAATAGGTAGTTAAAATGAATCAGTCATTTAGCTTTAAACTAGTGAGAATTTAATTTTTCTATCTTTATTTTTTATCTTGAAAAAATGATTTTCAGGTTTAGCTTTTTCAATTTCTTCATGGAATCTATAACATCTATTAATCTGTTTGCGATATGTCAAAGTATTTTTTTAATATGGTAGACCAAATTAAAGATCGAATTTGCTTCATCATCTTCATAAGTTTCTTTTTATTCACGTGCTTTGGGTGTAATGAACCAAAAAATACCACAGAAAATAAAGATTCCACAGCATTAAATAACCCTTTGTCAATCGATAAAGATTTATCTAATAAAAAGATCGGTTATAGTTCCCCCTCACAAAACGCTCCCTTCTACGTCGTCCTCTCAAGCTATGTAAAAAAATATACAGAAGACTATGGGATGCAGTTCATAATGACTGATGGACAGGATGACATCATAAAACAGATTACATCAATTGAGGATATGATAACAACAGGGCTAGATGTATTGATTCTTAATCCTCTGGATTATAAAGCACTTGTCCCTGCGGTCAATGCGGCTTCCGAAGCTGGCATAGAAATATTCATTGTTGACAGCCAGATCGATGCTTCAGCCAACTATATAACAAGCGTACAGGCATCTAATGAAGGGAATGGTGAACTGCTTGGTGAATGGGTAATCAAGAAACTAAAGGGCAGGAATATAAAGGCAGCTCTAATAAGTGGGAGCCAGGGGAATCCGGTTGGAAAAGAAAAAAGACTTGGCTTTGTAAGAGGATTTGTCGAATCACAATTAATGACTGAGGGAAGATCGAATTTGGCCATTGTAGCACAAGGCTGGGGAAACTGGTCGCTTTTAGGAGGAATGGAAGCTATGGATGATATATTAGTAGCCCATCCTGACATTAATCTGTTGGTTGCAGAAAATGATGCCATGGGAATGGGTGCTTTAAAAGTGATTCAGGAAACAGGTAGATCCGGAGAAATAACAGTTGTTGGGTTTGATGGACAAAAAGAGGCTTATGAATTGATACAAAAGGGTCAATTTGGTGCTACTGCTTTAAATAGCCCGGAAGAATTAGCCCGGTTGGTAGTCGAATCAGTGGTCAAATATTTAAATGGGGAATCGATCAACAAAATCATTTATACACCGGCAGTATTGATCACCGAAGAAAATGTAAATGATTATTATAATCCAGATGCTTTATTTTAAAAAAGAATGAGGCTTATATATGCAAAAACATGAATCTAATTAATGAACTGCGTCGAACTGATAAATATTAGCAAATCTTTTGGCGGCATTTCGGCACTTTCAAAAGTTAACCTGGATGTCAGGAAAGGGGAAGTTCATGCCTTGGTCGGTGAAAATGGAGCGGGGAAGTCAACGCTCATGAAAATTTTGTCAGGTGCGTGTTCCAAAGATGAAGGAAAAATACTTATCGAAAATGAAGAGGTTTTAATTAAAAATACTCAGGATAGCAAAAAACTTGGAATTGGAATTATTTATCAGGAATTTTCTCTGGTCCCCGACTTAAACGTTGCAGAAAACATCTTTTTACATCACCTGGGAGCAAATCGGCTCTGGATGGATCGAAAAAAGATACAGAAAGAGGCAATCAGATTAATCAATAGTCTGGGATTTGATATTAATCCTTCTACAAAAGTTCGGAAGCTAAGTGTAGCCCATCAGCAAATAGTTGAAATAGCAAAAGCATTGTCAGAAAAAGTGAATGTCTTAATTCTTGATGAACCTTCAGCGGTTCTGGGCCCCTTTGAAATACAAAAGCTTTTCGACACAATCAAACGATTGAAAAATGAAAATGTCGCCATAATTTATATTTCACATCATCTGGATGAAATATTCCAGATAGCTGATAGGGTAACTGTCTTAAAAGATGGTATTTCAAGTGAAAGTATGATAATATCAGAAATTGATAAGGATGCTATAATCAGGCAAATGCTCGGAAGATCATTGGATGCCATGTATCCTGATCGGCAATCAGCTATAAATAAGGAGATCCTGAGGATAGAAAACATTCGGATAAATGATAAAGTAAAGGATGTATCTTTTTCAGTTAGATCCGGGGAGATATTGGGTTTGGCAGGACTAGTAGGTAGTGGAAGGACTGAAACAGCAAGGGCTATATTTTCAGCTGACAAAAAAGATAGCGGACAAATCTTTTTACAAGGAAAGAAGTTGAATTCTAATTCCCCCCGTAAAGCCATTAAAGCCGGAATTGGCATGGTACCGGAAGACAGAAAGAATCAAGGCATCATATTAAACCTGTCGATCAGCCAAAATATCAGTTTAACAAATCTCGATAAAATGACGAATAAAATGGGATTTTTAAACTCTCTCGAAGAAAATAAACTGTCAGATGGTCTGATCAGGAAATTATCAATTAAAACACCCGGATCCCAAATTGAAACTGAAAAATTAAGTGGTGGGAATCAACAGAAAGTGGTATTGGCAAAATGGATCAGTCGTAATTGTGAAGTACTAATCATTGATGAACCCACCAGGGGAGTAGATATAGGCGCGAAGGTTGAAATATATAACCTGATAAATGAACTGGCAAATAAGGGTATCGCAATTATTTTAATATCCTCAGAGACCTCTGAATTGATGGGTATTTGCGACCGCATTATCGTAATGAGAAATGGGGCAATTCAGGGAGAACTTGATAAAGAGGGTTTCTCAGAAGAGCAAATTTTACGACTTTCAATTGGAGCTTGAATTAGATAAATGATGAATAATTAAATAAACAGAGTTGGTCATCTAACAATAAGCAAAAGATAATAACATAGATGAAAGGGAAATTAAATGCTTGGTTTCATTTCGTTATAGAATATAACACCATTTTAATATTTCTGGTCATGCTGGTATTATCAGCAATGGTATCAGAGGCTTTCTTCACATATTCAAATTTATATAACCTGCTAAGGCAGGTCACTCCCGTAGGTATAATAAGCATGGGGATGCTACTTGTTATTCTTACTGGGGGCATTGACCTCTCGGTTGGCTCAATAGTAGCCATGGTGGGCGTTCTTTGCGCATTGTTCACACATACGATGCCTTTAAGTATGGCGCTTCTGGCCGCTTTGGTATGTGGAATTCTAGTGGGGGGATTATCGGGATATTTAGTCGCCTATCATAAAATGGCTCCTTTCATTGCAACCCTCGCCTTGATGTCTATCATTAGAGGACTTGGATTTATATTTTCGAAAGGAGCACCTGTTATTGTTGCTGAAAGTGCTTCAGTACTGACAGACTTCGGTAGTGGAAGCTTTCTGGGATTACCAAATCCAGGATGGGTATTGATTATTGTGTTTGTCATTACAGCTGTTTTATTGAAGTATAATGCATTTGGGCGGATTGTCATTGCAATAGGAAGTAATGAGGAAGCAGTCCGTTTATCGGGCCTAAAGGTTAAAGCCTACAAATTCAGTGTATACGCAATCGCCGGCGGGTTATCAGCCATCTCCGGAATAATACTGACTGCCAGAACTTCAGTAGGCGCACCCGTAACCGGTGTTGCCATGGAACTTGATGTTATTGCTGCAGTAGTAATTGGAGGCGCCAGCTTAATGGGAGGGAGGGGATCTGCAATAAACACACTTCTTGGTGTATTGATTTTAGGAATGATCGGAAATATTATGAATTTATTGACTATACCAGCATATTCCCAGCAGGTAATCAAAGGATTGATAATAATTTTGGCTGTATTGCTACAAAGGTTCCAGGATAAGTAAAATTGATATATGAATGAATTGATAAGACTCGTTGAAAACAATCTTTCCCTGATTCGGGAAAGAATTGAGGTCCCTGACTATGAAAGAAAGGAGATAAAAGCTGGAATTGTTCATATTGGGGTAGGAAATTTCCACAGAACACATCAGGCCTATTATACCAACCAGGTTTTGTCAAAGCAAATGGATAACTGGGGGATTTGTGGTGTGGGTTTAATGAAAGAGGACTTCGAAAGATATAATACCTTTAATCAACAAGATGGGTTGTATACTTTGATCTCAAAAGAATCAAAAGGTTCCTTTCAAGCCACGGTAATCGGGTCTATCATTGAATATCTTTACGGACCTATGAATCCGATGGCTGTGATTCAAAAAATGTCAGATCCTGGCATTAAAATAATATCTTTGACTATTACGGAAGGGGGGTATAATTTCTATTCAAATACGGGAGAATTTATTTTTTCAGATCCCTTAATTCAATGGGATATGACTCATCCTGACGATCCCAAAACCGTTTTTGGCTTTCTTACACAGGCATTAAAAAGTAGGATGCTGAGTGAAATATCCGGATTAACGATACTGTCCTGCGATAACATCCAGCAGAATGGTGATGTATGTAAAAAAATGCTGCTTTCCTATATAACTGAAGCTGAACCTGGAATTGTTGAATGGGTTTTGAAGAATTGCACATTTCCTAATTGTATGGTAGACAGGATCACTCCAATTTCAGATATTTCAGATATTGAATATTTAAAAACGCATTATCAAATTGAAGATCAATGGCCGGTTGTGGCTGAACCATTTATACAATGGGTAATAGAGGATAACTTCATAAACGGGCGACCTAAATGGGAATGGGCAGGTGCACAATTTGTAAACGATGTTGCTCCATATGAACGCATGAAAATCAGGTTACTTAATGCTGGTCATACCCTTCTGGGATTATTGGGTACTTTGCTTGGATACAAAACCGTAGATGAAACGATCTCGGATCCGGCATGTAAAACAATACTTAGAAAGTTCATGGATGTGGAAGTAACACCAAATCTTGGTTTAATTGAAGGGATTGATTTAGAAGAATATAAAGATAGTCTGATCCAACGATTTTCAAATCCGGAAATAAGTGATCAGTTAACCAGAATATGTTCAGAAAGCTCCACTAAAATTCCAAAATTTGTCATTCCAACCATTCAGGATCAATTAAAAAGGGGTGGTTCGATTCAATATGGCGCCTTAATAATTGCCTGCTGGTACAGGTATATCGAATTATCGGAATCTTCGTCATATAATATTGAAATACAAGATATTATGTATAAAGAATTAAAGCAAATTATAATATCATCTGACAAAAAGGACCCAACAGTTTTTCTGGAAATTAAGCCTGTTTTTGGCGATCTACAACATAATGACATTTTTGTAAAAACTTATCATAAATTAATTCTTCAATTACGTATTGATGATGTGAGGAATGTAATAAGAAATTTAAACCACGAGGGAGATATCCATGGACAAAAAATCCAAATGTAATGTTGGGTAGATTACCTTTTATTTTTTCTGGATAGTAATAAAACATCTGGCAAGTATCCTGTTTTATTATATGCTGGATTAATCAATAGGGCGATAATTGAAAAAAGATTGTAATTGATTATTCGCAAGATAATTGAATTGATCAACTTAAAAGCAAATGAACATATTGATATTAAAAACATGAGACAGGTTATTATGATTGCTCCAGGGGTGATTGAACAACGGGAAGTGCCATCTCCCGGAAAACCTGGACCAAAGGAAGTTCTACTAAAAATAGAGAGAATCGGTGTATGCGGAAGCGATATGCATGTGTTTCATGGAGAACATCCTGCTACGCCATATCCTGTTGTACAGGGGCATGAATATTCGGCCTCTATTGAAGCAGTAGGTGAAGAAGTTGTCAAGGCGGCGCCAGGCATGAAAGCTACAGCACGCCCCCAATTAGTGTGTGGCACATGTGCGCCATGTAGAAGGGGGCAATACAATGCCTGCCAGAATCTAAAGGTACAGGGATTTCAGGCCCCAGGAGTGGCTCAGGATTATTTTCTTGTTCCAGAAGACAGATTGATTGTATTACCTGATACTCTGACTATGGAACAGGGAGCAATGGTGGAACCTGCGGCAGTGGGCGCCCATTCGACCAGCCGGACAACTGGAATAAAAGGAAAAAATGTGGTGGTTGCCGGTGCAGGTACAATCGGAAATATGGTAGCCCAATTTGCAAAAGCAAGAGGAGCGAATAAAGTACTAATTACGGATATTAGTGATTACAGGTTGAGAAAAGCAAAAGAATGCGGTATAGACCACACATTGAATGTTGAAAGTATCAGTTTTGAAGAGGGCTCCAAATCTGTATTTGGAGAAGATGGATTTCAGGTTGGATTCGAGGCAGCCGGTGTTCAAAACACTCTGAATTATCTTATGTCCAATATTGAGAAGGGGGGTGATATAGTTATTCTTGGAGTATATTCAAATAATCCTACTGTCAATATGTATTTCCTGGGAGAGCACGAGCTGAATGTGTTTGGTTCTATGATGTACAAGCATGAAGATTATGAAGCTGCAGTTGAACTAATAGACACAGGTAAAATTAACATTCACCCATTAATCTCTAAACATTTTCCATTGGAATCATATTATGATGCCTATAAATACATAGAGGCCCAAGGCGACAGGACAATGAAAGTAATGATTGATCTTTGACTATTCAATAAAGAAATACTCCAAAACTCATAACATCCGGCCTTAATATTGGTTATAAAGTATATGTTTCAATTGCTGATGAAAAATTCATTTTACAATCAAGGGATTAGAGTACATTTGATCTTTTCGCTTTTGGTGTTAAGTATCTATGGCTGTCAGGATGACCCTGTAGGCGGGACAGTCACTGGTCCTGGAACTCTTCCACAAGTAAATCCCTACGACTGGAGTTTGCAAAATACTGAAGCGTTTGTTGACTTGAAAGATGTTTTTTTCATAGACCAATCAACCGGCTGGGTGGTTGGAGATTTCAATACCATACTTACAACAACAATGGGAGGAGATGACTGGCCGCAAGCTCCGATTAATGATTATGATGGAAACTTTCGAAGCGTCCATATGATCAATAGCGATAAAGGTTGGATCACTGGTGACATGAATGGAAATCTAGAAGACGGGAGCATATATTTATCAATTAATGGTGGCGCTTATCCGGAACCGCAAACTTTAACCATGTACCCATTGAACACAATATACAGCTTTGATGATGAATATGTGTGGTCGGGGGGAGATAATGGTCAGTTATTGTTCACGCATGACGGAGGCATTAATTGGCAAGAGTCAGATATAAACCTAGAATTAGCAATTTTTGGCATTCATTTTATTGACAAGGATAAT
>Ga0316191_10004699_pt1 | contig 10208 bp, 6 predicted proteins | sample Eddworburr2cm_MG_FD_204928 | JGI IMG/M metagenome (GOLD analysis project Ga0316191, IMG submission 204928) | Coastal sediment microbial communities from Maine, United States - Eddy worm burrow 2 cm | ecosystem: Environmental > Aquatic > Marine > Coastal > Sediment | place: USA: Maine | collected... | reverse complement strand
GTGGCTTACTTATTGCTGTTGATCCCCGGAATAAAAGCCATTTTCAAGAAGTTTTAGAAAAAAATGATTTAGATCTGCTTCCAATAGGCCGTATTGTTAATATAAGAAATGAAGTAATCCATATTTTTTAATAGCTTCTAAATTAGAATAAGGTGTAAAGCGACCTGGAATTAAACAATCCATCAATAAACAAATAATTAATCACTACAGGGATTTTAGAAAAAGTATAAAACCCGCCTAAATATTGACAAAGATATTTGGATGATGTGTAATGATAAAGGCTGTTATTGATTCAGGACTGATGGCAATAATACTTTATCTACCTGATGTATCATGTCATTTACTCCCTGAATGTCGCGGATATTAATCCTGGCGATCTTTTTATTTTCATTCCGAAATTTAGCAAAGGAAACTTGAATCGGTGCAAATATTGTGTAAGGGACTTACTCTTCCATTATGTATCTCAAACGAGTCTTTTCCATAGCATACATAAAATCTTCAAAAATGGGTAATGCATATCCTACTTCTAACAAATCTGGATGGGAATTATCAAAAGACCTTGGAACGGGTGGGAGCTTCCTGTGTTGTAGGAATACAGGAGGAAAGAAATAAAATATAAAAAAGCATATAGAATCTAGCTTTTATTGCTGTTTTCAATGTTTTTGGATTTTAAATTGAATTTGGTCTAATATTTTTATTCAAGGAATTGAATAAAAATAAAACTGATTATTTGAAAATTATTCCTGAAGTATGCCAATAGGCCGCCGATTCATCCCTTCAATATCAGTAAGATCATCACCCAGGTCAATCCTTGCATCCTCTGCAAATTTCTGAAGGTTTTCCGCGATTTCCGGATATTGATCTATCACATTATACCTTTCGCCAGGATCCCTTCGTAAATCATACAGTGCCAATTCAGCCCGAACTTGTTTATAAGGACCAGGCCATCCATCATTACCGGGAAGTACATCCTCGTAAGAACGATGATCATGCGGAAAGACCATTTTCCAGTCATCAATCCTAACCGCCTCCAAGCTGTTCCTTCTATAGTAGTATAAAAAGTTTTCTCTTGGATTGGCATCAAAATCTCCTTTTAATAAAGAGAGTATTGATACCCCATCGATTTTATGATCAGGTAATTGAGTAGAGGTGATCTCAGCAAGGGTTGGAAGAATATCGATTGTGGAGGCCATATTATTACATATTACTCCTTCCGGTACAATACCTGGCCATTTAACGATGCATGGTACTTTTTGTCCACCTTCAAAACTTGTCCCTTTACCTTCTCTCAAACCTCCTGTTGAACCGGCATGGTTTCCAAAATTCAGCCAGGGCCCGTTATCGGTAGTAAATATGACAATGGTATTTTCTTCCAGCCCATGTGTTTTCAAAGCTTTCAGTATTTCACCAACTGACCAGTCAATTTCCATCATTACATCCCCATACATGCCCTGCTCACTTTTGCCGGCGAATTTTTCAGATACCCCTAATGGGACATGCGGCATGGAATGTGGGACATACAAAAAGAATGGTTGGTCCTTATGATTTTCAATAAATTGAACAGCCCTTTCGGTATACCAGGTCGTTAATTGATTCTGACCCTTGAGATCATGAATTTCTTTTATTACCTCATTGCCTTCTATCAACGGCAAAGGCGGGTGCCGGAATTTATTCGGTGTAGCAGCCGAATCGGTCACTGGTTTCCCATCATAATTGACCGGCCACATGTCATTACTATAAGGGATTCCAAAATATTCATCAAATCCATGCTGCAGGGGAAGAAATTGTTTATGGTGTCCAAGATGCCATTTACCAAATATTCCTGTAGCATAATGTTTTTGTTTAAGCAACTCAGCTATAGTTACCTCATCTTGATTGATTCCAACTTTTGCCCAAGGCATAAAAGCCCCGCTTACTCCTATCCTGTTGGGATAACAACCCGTCAATAAACCAGCCCTGGAAGCACTGCAAACTGCCTGCGCTGAATAGAAATCAGTAAATCGCATTCCTTCGGATGCCATTTTATCCAGGTTAGGCGTGGTGTACCCTCTGGCACCGTAAACCCCAACATCTCCATAACCCTGGTCGTCTGTAAATATGATGACCACATTCGGAAGTTTATCATTTTTAATATCGCCATTATTTGCCTGGCATGAAAAGAGTATATATGAAATTGAAAAAACAAAAACTACCCGGTGCAAAAAACCCATGTTAAATTTATTTATTTTCAAGACTTGTTGAGCTGTGGTCTTCTTCTGGATCCATAAAACTGGAGCTTTCGGATCCTTCTTCAAAACGCTTCATCCCGACCTTTTTAATTTCGATATCATCGACCTTATGTAATTTTGTATACCTTGGATGATGGGATTCTTTGTAAGGATCATTTCGAGCAGCATTATAACAACAGATCAAGGACCACCTTGGATTTGGAGATTTATTCTGATCAGAGCGATGCAAAAGATTACTATGGAAAAAAATAGTATCGCCTGGCTCCATTTCGCAGTAAATTAATTCCAGTCGCTTCAATGCTTCATCCACTCTTTCCTGATCAGCTCCTGCCTGGTCACCAGTTAAAATATGTTCAACCCGGCCCATTAAATGAGAGCCTTTGATTACCTGAAGGCAGCCATTTTCCTTTGTTGCTTTGTCGACAGCTATAAATACGCTGACAAGGTCAGGGAAAAGCACCCCATTTTGATACCAGTAGCCATAATCCTGATGCCATGCCCATGCGCCACCAATCTTTGGATCTTTTAAGATCATTTTTGAATGATAGTGATATACTTCACCCCCTAATAGTTTTTCAACATTATCTACAATTCTATGCGACCGGGCAAACATACCATAAATATTATCGCCAGGATGGTTCCAAAGCGATAACCTCACAGTGCCACCTTCACCATCTGCACGGCCGAAGCTATGTTTGTCAAGTTCTCTGTCTTCTACCGCCGTTCTTTTTAATAAATTGATTTCCTCCTTATCAAATAAAGATCGAATAAGAATAAAACCATCTTTATTAAAGTCATGCAACTGTTCTTGTGATATGTCTTTTGTCATGAGGGTATATTTAAATATGTTACAGATTTAATAGTCTGTTAAATTACTAAAATTCTAGAAAACACAGTTTTATTATTTATCAATTTGCATTACTAAAATCAGCTTGTAATAAATTGATTAGATAGTTTCTTTTATTTTATTATCAAATCCATTTTAAAACCAGGTTGAAATAAACCTGGAAAACTGCAAAATAATTATGGCATAAGAAAATGGCAGGGTAAAATGAATTCACCTGAAAGACACACTTTTTGATTTTAGAAGTATGATAATAAAAAGTTATGAAAGGCCATCCATCTTTTTTCTGGATTCTAATGTAAGAATTTCATTCGTAACGCAAGGCTTCAACCGGATTTTTAAGCGCTGCTCTCAAGGTGTGGTAACTGATAGTTAAAAATGCTACCAAAAAAGCAACCAGGCCCGAAATAATAAATATAAGAAATCCGATTCCGGTCTGATATGCAAAATTTTCGAGCCATAAATTGCCTGTGAAGTAAGCAATTGGTATGGAAAGGACATAAGCAATAAGTATAAGTTTGGAAAAATCTTTGGTTAGTAATGAGATCAACTCAAATACGGAAGCACCATTGACTTTTCGTATCCCAATCTCTTTTTTCCTGTTTTCTGTCGCATATGAGGAAAGGCCCAGTAAGCCCAAACAAGCTATAAAAATAGCTAGTAATGAAAAATACTGGATTGTATTGCTGAATTTATGTTCCTTCTGATACAGGGTATTAAAATTATCATCCATAAAAGAATATCGGAAAGGAGTGTTTTCAAATTGTTCATTCCACACGTTCTCGATCTCAACAATTGTGGCCTTCAGATTATCCGATTCAACCTTGACACACAGCTTCCCGCCTCCGAAACGTATGACCAGAGGTTTAATCTTTTCATATAATGGGCGGTAGTGAAAATCTTTAACAACACCTATAACAGTACCTGTTTGCATAACAGATCCATCGTTTGAATTCAATTGGTCTATGGATCTACCAATGACATCCTCATCCCAAGCTAAGGCCTGAACAGCAGATTCATTCAATATGAATCCGGCAGAATCCACAGAGCTTCCTATCTGAAAACTGTGCCCATCTAAAAACTCTATATCCATAATATTTTCAATATCATGCCAGGCTGCCATTGAACTGAACCATTGCTGTTCCTCTGCGGGTGAGCCGCTTTCAACAAAGGCATTCTCCATAATCATGCTTTCCCCTGGTATACTCCCGCCAAACATTGATACTGCTTTTATTTCTGTGTTTTTTTCCAACTCATTTTTAAAGCTCCCATACCTGTTGAAAAAATTAAAATTCATATCAGCGATCAATATCTGTTTTGTATCGAAGCCCAGGTTTTTATTTTGAATATAATTCAATTGTTTATATACTATTCCTATACAAATCATTAGAGAAATGGAGACGATGAACTGGCTAATGACCAGTATTTTACGTAAAAGGCCACTCCCGGAATTTTTAGAAATACTTCCTTTCATCACTTCAGTGGGATTGAAAGAAGAAAGTACCAGTGCCGGATAACTTCCGGACAAAAATCCAACAACGATAACCAGAAGGATCAACCCTGCAAGCAGTTCACCATTATATAATAAATCAAGTGCGATTTGTTTTTCGGTCAGATTATTAAACCAGGGCAATATCAGAATAATTAGAATGATAGCTATTCCCATGGCCAATATACAAGTTAAATAAGCTTCACCAATAAATTGAGATATTAGCATGCTTCTATTCGCCCCCATTACTTTTCTTAAACCTACTTCCTTCGCCCTTTTTGTTGATCTGGAGGTAGAAAGGTTCATGAAATTAATTACTGCGATCAAAAGGATCAAAATAGCTATAGCAGAAAACAAATAGACATGGGAAATATTACCGTTGGGCTCAAATTCAAGCTCCAGGTTGGAAGTTAAATGAATGTCCGAAGCATTCTGTACATTTAAAACCACACCTTTATCGACCAGTACTTCGGGGTAATGTCTTTTTACAAACTCAGGCATTTCTGATCTTATGCGATCAATATCCGCCTCATCTTCAACAGTGAAATACATCCATGCAGCAACCCATACCCATTGCGTATCAAAAAAAGCAGGATTATTAAAGAAAGATTTGAAAGTTTCAAATGAAGCAATCATATCAAATTGAAGATGGGTATTATAAGGAAGATCTTCAATCACAGCGATCACCTCCAGATCCCGAAAATCATTCAGGTTTAATCTCTTTCCAATTGCCTCATCATCACCAAAATACTTTTTTGCAGTACTTTCCGTTAAAATCAATTCATTCGGACCCAGTAAGGCAGTCTTTGGATCGCCAGTTATAAATGTAAGATTATATATTTCTAAAAAGCTGTGGTCAGCATAGACGAATTCATCCTCATAATACACATCCTCTCCGTATTTTATCAAAATTGTATTCCCCCAGCTTGACGGACGAAAGACCCATGATGCGTGTGTGATCTCCGGAAAATCTTCCAGCATCGTGTTCTTTGTAGGAAACGGAACAGTTGCAGATCTTGAAAGATGATTACCCATTGGAAAATCCTGTGTCAGCCGAAATATCTTCCCATTGTTACTAAATCCTTTTTCAAAGCTGAGCTCATCCTGTACAAAAAGAAGAATAAGTATGCAGGCAGCAAGACCCAGTGCAAGACCAATGGTATTAATGAGTGAATAGTATTTCTGGCCTATAAAGTTGCGGATTGTAACCTTCAGATAATTTCGGATCATAGTATTGAGTTTTGAACAAAATTTAAAATAGAAAATTATATTCGAGAATAATATTTACAATATGTTTATGGCGAATATTTCTTTTAAATGGTGATATACTTTTGTATTGCTAGAAAATGAATGGTTATTATTCTCAAGACTTTAAAATGCTTCCAGGTGTATTGGATTTGTATTTTTTTCAAATTACACTGCAGTTTCAATATTCATTATGAGTAATGAAAATTGAAAGCAGTATCGAAAGTATTCTAAATATCAGTATTGGCTGGCATATTAAGCGATAGACAGAATTAAATGTGACCGGATTATATCCAAATGGATAAACAATTTTTTCAATATAATAACATCAAAATAAAATACATCAGAAAAATAGTTTTTAATCCAGCATGTGAACAAATAAACCGCTGGCAAGTTTTGGCTCAAACCAGGTAACTTTGGGAGGCATTATCTTTCCGCTATCGGCAATATCCATCAGTTGGTCCATGGTTACAGGATAAAGAGCAAAAGCGACTTTCATTTCACCATTATTCACTCTTTTTTCCAGTTCACCAAGGCCCCTGGTTCCTCCTACGAAATCAATCCTTTTATCAGTTCTGAGGTCTTCAATGCCCAGTATAGGCTTAAGAATCTGATCCGACAAAATGGTTACATCAAGTACTCCAATCGGGTCCTGGTCTTCATAGGTTCCTTCTTTTGCACGTAAAATAAACCAGTTCCCTTCCAGAAACATTCCAAATTCGTGTAGTTTTTGAGGTTTATATTGGGCAGGCCCATTGGATTTGATCTCAAAACTCTGACCTAATAAATCCAGGAAGGTTTCCCGGCTAAGCCCGTTCAGGTCTTTTACGATGCGGTTATAATCAATAATCTGCAACTGGTTATCTGGGAAATGCACCGCCATAAAATAGTTGTATTCCTCAACCCCCTGATGATACCGGTTCTTGTTCTTAAGTTCTCTTCCAACCAGGGCTGCTGCTGCTGTTCGGTGGTGCCCATCAGCCACATATGTATGATCAATCTTTTCAAAATGATCACTTATTGCATCAATCAAGTTTTTTTCACACACTTTCCAAACCACATGACGTACACCGTCTTGTGCCACAAAGTCGTATTCGGGTAAGTTCTTTTTGATTTCTTCAACAAGCTTATCAAGGGCTTTTACAGACCGGAATGCGAAAAATACAGGTTCAGCATTCATATTGGTTACGCGGACATGGTTTTTCCTGTCTTCCTCCTTATCCGGTCGCGTCAATTCATGTTTTAGGATAATTTCATTAAAATAATCTTCAATTCCCGCACAGCCAACTATTCCCGTCTGTTGCCTTTTGTCCTTTTCAAGCATGTAGATATAATAACATTCCGTTTCATCCTGTACCATGATATTATTTTCACATAAGGCCTTGAAATTTTCACGGCCCTTTATGTACACTGCCTGTGCATATGGATCCTGCTCGTCCGGAAAATCAATCTCCGGTTTCACAATATGCAGAAACGACAAGTCATTACCTCTGGATTCAATTCTTGCTTCCTTGGTATTGATCACATCATAGGGTTTTGAAGCGACAAGAGCCGCTTTATCCTTTACAGGACGGATTGCTTTAAAGGGTTTTAATATGGCCATTTATTTCTATTCTGAAAATATCGCTCTTACTCTGATTACACCTTCGATAGATTTTATTTTCTTTATTTGATCTTCGGTAACCTTCTGATCAACATCAATAATATTATATGCAAGCCCCACGTGGTGTCTGTTGAGCATTTCCTCGATATTGATGTTTTCATTGGCCAGCACAGTAGTGATCTGACCGACCATTTTCGGGATATTCTGGTTCACGATACATAAGCGGCAGCTGCCATTTCGTGGCATATCAGCTTCGGGAAAATTAACGGAGTTTCTGATGTTCCCATTTTCAAGATAATCCCTGACCTGGTTTACAGCCATTACTGCACAATTCGATTCCGATTCAGGCGTACTTGCGCCAAGATGAGGAATCCCAATGATTTTTTCATGCTTAAGCATGTTTTCATTTGGGAAATCCGTTACCAGACAAGCTACTTTTCCTGAATCCAGTGCTTCTATAAGATCGTTTTCATGGATCAACCCTCCACGGGCAAAATTCAAGATCCGGACCCCATCTTTCATCATTTTGAACTTTGACTTATCGATCATGTTTTTGGTTTCATCGGTTAGGGGCAGGTGGAGGCTAACATAATCGGAATGGCTGAATAAATGCTCAAATCCTTTTGCCTTCTTTACATACTGGGACAATCCCCATGCAGCATCGACGGAGATATAGGGATCGAATCCAATCACTTTCATTCCCAGACTTTCGGCAGCATTGGCCACCAACCTACCTATAGCCCCCAGACCTATAATCCCCAATGTTTTCCCTGCAATTTCAGGCCCTACAAAACTGGACTTTCCCTTTTCAACAAGCTTAGGCACTTCATCTCCCTCACCTATTAAAGTTCGGGCCCATTCTATGCCTCCAACGATATCTCTGGATGAGAGGAACAGACTGGCCAGAACAAGTTCTTTCACTGCATTGGCATTGGCGCCAGGGGTATTGAAAACCACAACGCCATTTTCACTGCATTTATCAACTGGAATATTATTCACACCGGCCCCTGCTCTTCCAATGGCGAGCAAACTTTCCGGCAGTTCCATATCATGCATTTTAAAGCTTCTGACCAATATGGCGTCAGGATTTGAAATTTCTGATGCCGATTCATAATTATCTAATGGCAATAATGATAAACCAGCAGAGGATATCTTATTTAATGTTTGTATTTTGAACATGCTAAAAAATATTAAGAATTGTCAACTTCAAACTTCTTCATGAATTCAACTAGTTTTTTAACACCTTCCGGTGGCATGGCATTATAAATACTAGCCCTCATACCACCTACAGTCCTGTGCCCTTTTAGTGTACTAAGACCAACCTCAATAGCTTCTTTGATAAATTTTGCATTTAGCTCTTCATTTGGAAGGACAAAAGGTACATTCATGATCGAACGAAAAGCACCTTCAACTGTTGAATTAAAAATTTTGGAATCATCTAAAAAATCATATAACCATGAGGCTTTCTCCCTGTTAACCTCCTCAATAGCGCGTACACCTCCAAGGTCAAGCAACCATTCAAATACTTTCCCTGCAATATATATTGCAAAACATGGAGGTGTATTATACCTGGATCCTGCATTGGCATGTGTTTCGTAATTGAACATAACAGGGGTTCCTTCCTGGGCATTCCCGATCAGATCCTCGCGGACAATTACGATGGCCATACCCGCCGGACCGACATTTTTCTGGGCACCGGCATATATTACTCCAAATTTAGAAACATCATAAACCTGACCTAGTATGTTTGATGACATATCTGCGACCATAGGAACATCACCAGTATCAGGCAACACTGGATAGACTGTACCATAAATTGTATTGTTTGTTGTTATATGAACATAATCCGCATTCGGATCGAACATATCCTTTGTGATCTCAGGAATATAATTAAACATTTTGTCTTCAGAACTTGCAACAACACGTATATCGCCATACCGCTTTCCTTCAGCTATGGCTTTTTTAGACCATTGGCCAGTGTTAATATAATCTGCTTTTCTGCTTGATGTTAAAAGATTAAGAGGAACCATTGCGAACTGGCTGGAAGCGCCACCCTGGAGAAATAATACTTTGTAATTTTCCGGAATATTCATCAATGTTCTTAAGTCAGCTTCTGCCTTTTCAATTACTTCAGTAAATGCAGCCGAACGGTGACTTATTTCCATTACAGACATACCCGTCCCTTTGAAATCAAGTAGTTCTTTTTGTGCGATCTCAAGAACAGTTTCCGGTAAAGTTGCAGGTCCCGCTGAGAAATTAAATACTCTGCCCATTATATATAGTTTAAAAATTTAAAAATTTCGGAAATGATTTATTCGATTTGTAAAAAACAGTGCCAAGTTATTAAAATATGATGACTTTTTCCTTAAAAAAATGTGAAAGAATTGAGTGAAAAATTTAATATTTAATTGGATGGCGAGATTATTTAATTTCATTCCCGATTGAACTATCTTTGGGGATATTTTTCTTAACCATTGTCGAAAACCAAATCCATATTTATTTGTCAGAATTGCGGTGTCCAATCTCCAAAGTGGCAGGGTAAATGTCCTTCCTGTAGTGAATGGAATACTTTTGTAGAAGAGCTGGTAAGAAAGGATGAGAATAAAGGCAGGGTGAAACGATCGTCTGGTGAATCAAGCCTGCGTGTGAAACCGGAACTACTCAGGGATATTGAGAAGAAAAATTTTAAAAGGATAAGTACATCAGATCCTGAATTTGACAGAGTACTGGGTGGAGGAATTGTACCTGGATCTGTTATTCTGATTGGCGGTGATCCAGGGATTGGTAAATCAACATTGA
>Ga0316191_10004698_pt1 | contig 10208 bp, 6 predicted proteins | sample Eddworburr2cm_MG_FD_204928 | JGI IMG/M metagenome (GOLD analysis project Ga0316191, IMG submission 204928) | Coastal sediment microbial communities from Maine, United States - Eddy worm burrow 2 cm | ecosystem: Environmental > Aquatic > Marine > Coastal > Sediment | place: USA: Maine | collected... | reverse complement strand
AGTCCGCGAGCCGCGGTGCGGCCTAACGTCGAGAACAACGCCGGCAGCGGCAGTCCGAGCTCGGACAGCGTCGAGTCGACCAGTTCCTTCACGTCCTCGCGACCCGAAGCATAGGCAATCACGAAGCGCGACAGCGGACCGACCTCCATCGCATGACCTTTCCAGCGCGGCGCTTTCAACCACGAGTACTTGGCGCCTTCATCGATCTCCTCGATCCTGGTTTTGGTGCCCTTGAGATTCGGGCCGAGCTCGAAGTTCGGCTCGGTCACGCCTTCCCACGGATGCAGACCGCGATTCTCGTCGTCATAGCTGTACCAGGAATGGTTGACGAACTCCTGGATCTGCTCGACATCGCGGGTATCGACCTCGTGCACGGTGCTGAGATCGCCGTCGATGATCGCGCCGGCGGGCAGCATCAGGCTTTCGTCGTCCCACTGGTTCGGGATGGTCGGGAAGTCACCATAGGAAAGCATGTTCTTGCCGGCCAGACCGCCGCCGTAACCCCAGTCCTTGTAGAACGAGGCGATCGCCTTGAGATCAGGAATATAGACCTGGTCGATAAACTCGATCGACTGGTTGATGATGTCCGAGACCATGTTGAGCCAGACCATATGCACGGTGCCGGTGGCACCGACCTGGTCGACGTTGATCGAGCAGGGCACGCCGCCGACGATCCAGTTCGGATGAGGGTTACGGCCACCAAAGATCGTATGAATCTTGACGATCTCCTTCTGGAAATCGAGTGCTTCCAGGTAGTGGGTAACCGCCATCAGGTTAGCTTCGGGCGGCAAACGATACGCGTCGCTGCCCCAGTAGGCATTCGCGAACGGCCCCAGTTGCCCGGACTCGACGAAGCGCTTCAGCTTGTTCTGTACATCGCGAAAATATCCAGGCGAGGAATTGCGCCAGCTCGAGATGCTCTGCTGCAATTGCGATGTTGCCTTCGGATCGGCACTCAACGCACTAACGACATCGACCCAGTCCAGGGCGTGCAGGTGATAGAAATGCACGAGGTGATCCTGGGTGTACTGCGCCAGCATCATCAGGTTGCGGATCGAGTTGGCGTTGCGCGGGATTTCGATACCCAGCGCATCCTCGACGGTACGAACCGAGGCAAGCGCATGCACGCCGGTGCACACGCCACAGATACGCTCGACGAAGGCCCAGGCATCACGCGGATCGCGGCCTTTAAGAATGACCTCCAAACCGCGCCACATGTTGCCGGTCGATACCGCATTGCGAATGGTGTTGCTCTCGTCGAGGTTGACCTCGATGCGCAAATGACCCTCGATGCGGCAAATCGGATCTACGACCACCCGCTGACCGCTATCGTCGAGGGAGAAGCCGTTGGGGGTAACTGTACTAGCCATTGCTGCTCTCCTCAGACTGTTTGCGCGTCATACGGCTGACTACCGAGGCGGCGGCATGGGCCGCGACGCCTATCGCCGCCGCACCTGCCAGAACCCCGCCTACCTTGTCGGCCGTGGCTTCGGCACCCGCCGAGAATCCGGCGGTGGTGACAGCGCTGTAGAAGGAACCCTTGTCCCAGAAATCGTTTTCCGCACAACCGATGCAGCCATGCCCGGATTTCACCGGCCACGACAGACCATCGTTCCACTCGACCGTCGAACACGCGTTGTACGTGGTCGGCCCCTTGCACCCGACCTTGTACAGGCAGTAACCCTTGCGCGCGCCTTCGTCATCGAAGCGTTCGACGAACTGCCCGGCATCGAAATGCGGGCGCCGATAGCATTTATCGTGCAGCCGCTGGCTGTAGAACATCTTCGGCCTGCCCTGGCGATCGAGCGGCGGCAGCCGATCAAAGGCGATCATATAGGTGAGCACGCCGGTCATGACTTCGGCGATCGGCGGGCAACCCGGTACCTTGACGATCGGCTTGTCGCGAATGACCTTGTGAATCGGCACGGCGCGGGTCGGATTCGGTTTGGCGGCCTGCACGCAGCCCCATGATGCACAGGAGCCCCACGCGACAATCGCCTTACAGTGGTCGGCCATGTGCTTGAGCTTCTCGACGTAGGGAATGCCGCCCTGGATGCAGTACATACCGTCCTCGTTGAGCGGCGGGTTGCCCTCGCAGGCAAGCACGTACTGACCGTCATACTTCTCGATGGTCTGTTCGAGCAGTTCCTCGGCCTGGTGTCCGGCGGCTGCCATCAGCGTGTCATCGTAGTCGAGCGAGATCATCGACAGAATGACATCGCCGGCGAGCGGGTTGCCGGAACGGATGAACGACTCGGTGCAGCAGGTGCACTCGAGCCCGTGCAGCCATATGACCGGCGTTCGGGGTTTGGTTTCGAGGGCGTGGGCAAGCTTGCCCGCGAATTCCGGCCCCATCCCCAGCCCGGCAGCGGTCAGGCTACAAAATTTGAGAAAACTACGACGAGTAATGCCATGCTGGCGCATGACCTCGTACAGGGTTTCGTGTACAGCCATGGCGTTGCCCTCTTTATTGGACCCTTGCTTGTTATTCGCTGACCGCGACACCCGCATGTCTTTCATCCCGCAAACGCCGCGGGGACCAATTACGAACGGAATCCGGGTCAGCCCACCCTGCCGTCACAGGGTTTGTGCATGCACTCTTTTTAGTTCGTCGAATAATGCAGCGTCACCGCATTACTGGGCATCGTGGTTGATACGTACCCTTATCTGCGCAGATAACTACACGGCTTCAGCGGTACTGCAACGCAACATCTACCGTGTCTGCTGTCTCGCGGCGGTGGCTTGCTCCCCCCGAGGCAAGTTCCGAACCACCGGATCTTTGCGCAAGCCGCTGCTCAATCGGGTACAGGTACGGAAACGGGAGCTGGAAGCGCAAAAAAACCGGCGCTCCCGATTGCGCCCAAGTAAAATCAGGCGGTGAATAGAACTACCGCAGACCCTGTTGCCGCGGCCACGCTCAGCGCGGATGTGCGAACCGTGATGGATGCGATCGCAGCCGGCGGCGTCGCTATCGCGCCGCTCGATGTCGCGTATGCCATTGTGGCCGCGACCGCGGACGGAATCCGCCGCATTTACGCCGCCAAGCAAAGATCCTGGGACAAACCCGGCGGCATGTTTGCAAACGCCGCACTGTCGCGTGACATCCATGTGATGGATGCGGATCGCCACGAAATGGTGCGCTGCCTGATCGAAGAGGAGAACCTGCCGTTTTCGATCGTCGCCCCGTTTCGCCGCGACCACCTTTTTATCAACGCGGCAGATCCGTGGGTCGTGGAAGCCTCAAGCAAAAGCGGCACGCTGGACATGCTGTTCAATGCCGGACAGTTTCACAACGAGATGGCGCGACAATCCCAGGCCCTTCGAATGCCCGTTTTCGGTTCCTCGGCCAACATGTCGCTGAAGGGCAGCAAATACCGTCTCGCCGATATAGAAACGGAAGTCCGGGAGGCTGCGGATGTCAGCTTTGACTACGGCACCTCGCTGTATGCAAATGACGAGGGTCTCTCGAGCACGATCATCGACTTCAGCGACTTTTCGGTAATTCGCGTCGGCCATGTGTTCGGACGGCTGCGCCGGGTGTTTGCGGAACGCTTCGACGTCGAGCTGCGCACCTGAGCGAGCCGCCCGCATCCCCTGCCCGGGATGCGAAGCGGAAAAAAAGCGCCGGCTCAAGGCCGGCGCAGTTGTATCGAACGGGCTTTCCCGGGTAGCGGATGCGCCGCTCAGAAGCGGTAAGTCAGCTCCAGCCCCCAGCGATCCTTGGTACCGACGTGGATAAACGAGCCGCCGAACTCCGGCGCAGGAATGACTTCTTCCAGGTAATCCTCGTCCGTGATGTTGGTGCCGTAGATCACCGCCGACCAGTTCTCGCCTTCGACACCCAGGCGCAGATCGATCGTGTAGTAATCGTCGCGTTCGGTATCGCCGTAGTCGGCAACACCGAGACCCGGGAAGCCGAGATCGAACAACGTGCGCTGACTGCCCTGGACCGTATGGAACCAGGTCGGGCCAACGAGTGTGTAATAGACACCGGCGATAAGATCCAGGCCGCTGCGGCCAATCGGGTAGTCGAACAACGCCGCCACATTGCCGTTGTACTCAGGCGTATAGGGCGACTCATTGCCCTCGGTCTGCGGGCGCGAGCTGTTGTCCTGGATCTCGCTGTCGGTGTAGTTGAACCCGGCACTGAGGCTGAACCAGTCGGTCGCGGCCCAGTTTGCGCCCACTTCGAAGCCCTGAATTTCGACCTCGTCGATGTTGGACACGGTGCGCAGCAGTCCGAACGGTCCGACCAGGAACTCAAAGAACTGCATATCGTCGACCTTGGTGTAGTAATACGCACCCTCGAGCGACAGCCTGCCATCCATCAGCTCGGACTTGATCCCGATTTCGAACGCGCTCGAGGTTTCCTCGTCGAACTCGTCCTGGATGAATACAGGGTAGTAGAATTGCGACTGCGGGTCGTCCGGATTGCCGAGCAGGCCGTTGTAGAAGAAGTCGACGGTCGCCGCGCTGCCGGAATTATTGAAACCCCCGCTCTTGAAACCGACACCCCACGAGGTGTATGCCGTCCACTCGTAGTTGATGTCCCAGCGCAGGCTCACCTTCGGCTGCAGCTTGTCCCAGGACTCCTTTTTGCTTGGCAGCGCCGAGTTGACCGGGTCGGTGAAGAGCTGACCCGGGTTAAGCGGAAAGCCGCCGCTGCCGTCCGGAACATAAATGGTGGTCACCCCGGCCGGCACCTTGTTATTAACCTCTCGATCCTCGACGTCGTAACGCAGAGCCAGCGCCGCCTCCACTGTCGGGATCACGTCATAAGCGAGCTGTCCGAACACCGCCCAGACGTCGGTGTCGAACTCGTCCCAAACCAGCGATTCGGTCCAGTTCGGGTTGCCCTGCGGCACATAAAGGCTCTCGGTCACACCAGTTCCGGTATCGACGCCGAGGTTGACCCCGACTTCGCGTTCCAGCGTCAGGAAGTAACCACCTGCCAGCCACCGCAGGCGCTGATCGCCCGGCGAGGCAAAACGGATCTCGGCGCTGAAGTCGTTCTGGTTGCGCTCCTGGTACTGCGTTCCGTCACAGGCGGTCGGCGTATAGGGCCCGAACAACGAATCCTCGGGCGTCGGCGCAAGAATCTGCGGCGCCGCCAGCACAACCCCGTCGTTGAACTGGTCCGCCACCGTCTGTTCGCAGGTGGGGTCGTCATTGAAAAACCCGAACGCGCCGCTGGTACCGTCGGCCGAGAACGAGTTGTCGATGTCGCTGTAAAACGACCACGCAGTCATTGTCGCCCAGTCCATGTCGTAGTCGACCTTGACCGACAACGACCTCGAAGTCTGGTCGTTCTGCGGATCGATGTTGTTCTGGAAATCAAAATCGTGATCGTTGACGTCCTCGAACCATTTATCACCGCCGGGCAAACCGATGCCGGCAAAGCCCGGCAACGCAAACGCCGCGTTGAACGAGATCGCAGACGCATCGACCTCACCGTAGGACGCCTTGACGTCGACGCTGAGCTCGTCGGTCGGGTCCCAGACGAAACGCCCGTTCACCGCCCAGTCCTCGAAATCATCGACCGAATCGTCGCCGCTGAAACTGTTGCTGTAATAACCGTCGCTCTCGCGCCAGACCCCATCGACCGACCAGCCGGCCGTGTTGCCGACCGGTCCCGCCAGGTAGGCATTGCCGTAGTAAGTGGAGTCCCCGGCTACCGAGCCTTTGAGACGAGCCTCGAATTCGTCACCGGGCTTCTCGGTGGTAACGATGATCGCGCCGGCCGCGGCATTGCGCCCGTACAACGCAGACTGCGGGCCTTTCAGGATTTCGATCTGCTGCAGGTTGGTATATTCGCGGTTAAAAGCTGCTGTATTTGTTTGCAGAATGCCGTCCACGATAAACGCGAAACTGTTCTCGGCATCGCGGGCACCGTTGATGCCGCGAATATTGACCTGAGTGTCGCCCACTTCGGCCGCATTGACCATGCTTACGCCGGGGGTCAGTTTGACGAAATCCGCTGCCCGCTCGACACCGGCCCGTTCGAGATCACTCGCCGTGAGCACGGTGATGCTAGCCGGCACATCCTGCAACGCCTCCTCGCGCTGGCGTGCCGTGACGACGATTTCTTCTACCGCGGCCTGGGCATAAACCGTGCCCGGTGCACCCGCGGTAGCGGCGATTGCGGCCGCAATGGCCAGCGCTAGCGGTTTGGTTCGGCTTTGATTCACGCGTTCTCCCTCTCGATGAATTCTCGACTTGTCATGGGCCAGACGGTGGCCCCGCTATTTCCCTGGCGACGCCTGATCGGCGCCCTGAACAATCAGCATTGACACCATGGCGACCTGCGGGACTGCACATCTGCCGCGACACCGGCAGCGCTGGCGCACGCCGTTTACGGATGGGTGGCCAACAAAGCAAAAACGCAACAATTTGCCATAATTACAACAAAACGCTCCGATTGTATACAAAATCACCAGATTTTCGATCGATAGTCGCCGTTTTCAGCCCCATCCCTTCACGACTGTATTCAATCTGGATTCGACCCACTGGACAGAACCGACCCCGCCTGTCGCTCGAAAGCCGAGATTGCATCGTTTTGCGCAAGCAAAAACCCAAGCTGATCGATACCCTGCAACAGGCAATAACGTGCAAACGGCTCCATCTCGAAAGCCACTTCGCGGTCACCCGGCAACCTGAGCGCGCAGTCCTCGAGGTCGATATCGATCTCGGCCCCGGGATGGTCCAGCAGCCAGCGATGGGTTGACTGGTCCACTACCACCGGGAGCAGTCCGTTTTTCAGCGAATTGCCAGTGAAGATGTCCGCTATAGCGGTGCTGATAACCGCGCGAAAACCGTAGTCCAGCAAAGCCCACGGCGCGTGCTCGCGCGAGCTGCCGCAACCAAAATTGTGGCCCCCGACCAGGATCTGGTAATCACCGGGGTCGAGCTCGTTGAGCACATGCGAGGTTGCCGTGCCATCGGCCTCGTAGCGCCAGTCCGCGAACGCGTGCCGGCCGAGACCGGAGCGCTCTGTCGTGGTCAGGAACCGGGCCGGAATGATCTGGTCGGTATCGATGTCGGATGCCGGCAACACCAGTGTCCGCGAGTGAATTCGTTTAATCGGATCCATGCCTCCTCCCTAGACCAGCAATTCGCGCGGGTCGATGACTTGCCCGGTCACCGCCGCCGCCGCCGCGGTGGCCGGACCCGCCAGCAGGGTTCGGGCCCCGGCGCCCTGACGGCCCTCGAAATTCCGGTTGCTCGTGCTGACCGAATACTTTCCGGGGCCGACCGAGTCGCCGTTCATCGCGATACACATCGAACACCCCGACTCGCGCCACTCGCCGCCCGCAGCGCGCACGACCTGGTCGATTCCCTCAGCCTCGGCGTCGCGTTTTATCGCCTGCGAGCCGGGAACCACCAGCAGACGCACACCGGCGGCGACCTTGCGATCACGGAGAATCGCGGCCGCGGCGCGCAGATCCTCAATGCGCGAATTCGTGCAGCTGCCGATAAATACGATGTCGACAGGGCTTCCTGCAATGGCTGCGCCAGCTTCAAGCCCCATGTACTCAAGCGCTTTTTGCAGCGCCGGATCGCCGCTGCTCGCCGGGATTCGCCCGTCCACCGGGATGACCATCCCCGGGTTGGTGCCGTACGTCACCATCGGCGCGAGCCGAGTGGCGTCCAGCTCCACTTCCCTGTCGAACGCGGCCCCTTCGTCGGTCGCCAGCTTGCGCCAGCGCGCAACCGCCGCGTCCCATTCAGCACCTGCGGGCGCGCGCGGACGGCCGCGAAGATATGCAAACGTGGTCTCGTCGGGAGCGATCATGCCGGCGCGGGCGCCAGCTTCGATCGACATATTGCATACCGTCATGCGCTCATCCATCGATAGCGCCCGAATCGCGCTGCCGCGATATTCGATGACGTGGCCGCTGCCCCCGTCCACGCCGATCTTGCCGATCAGCGCGAGCACCAGATCCTTGGCGCTGACCCCTGGCGGAAGAGTGCCATCGACATTGACGGCCATGCTGCGCGGCTTGCGCTGGAGCAAGCACTGCGTCGCCAGCACGTGCCCGACCTCGGTGGTGCCAATCCCGAAAGCCAGGGCACCGAAGGCCCCGTGAGTACTGGTGTGGCTGTCGCCGCACACGATGGTCTTGCCGGGCTGGGTCGCGCCCTGCTCCGGACCCACTACATGGACGATGCCGCGGTACTCGCTGTCGAGCCCGAGGCACTCGATGCCGAAATCGCGGCAGTTGCGTTCGAATTCGAGAATCTGGCGTGCCTGCGGGGTTTCAGCCGTCGCAATTCCGCGCAGCCCCGCCGTCGTGGTCGGCGACGAGTGATCGACCGTCCCCAGCGTCAGATCGGGGCGGCGCACCGCGAGCCCGCGCTCGCGCAGCACCGAGAAAGCCTGCGGTGTCGTCACCTCGTGGGTAAGGTGCAGGTCGATATACAGCACCGCCGGTGTATCCGCCGTTTCCGGGCTGACAATATGCCGCTCCCAGATCTTGTCGAACATCGATTTTGCCTGGTTAGCCATCGGTTCCTGCTCAATAAGTTTCGGCTGCAAGACGAAAGGAAGACAGCGTCAGACGCGGCAACCGTTCTCCAGCGCGCGAAGATAATCGACAACCTCTGCAAGTGCCACGACATCCGCGTACTTGGCGCCGAGGTCGAAAAGGTTTGCTTCATGCGGACGCACGTCGCGGTCACCAACCGCCTCGCGCACGACCACCGGCACGAACCCGTGCTGCATCGCGTCGAGCGCGGTCGCGCGGACACAACCGCTCGTAGTTACTCCGGCCACGAGGACCGTATCGACCCCCAGCGATGTCAGCGAGGACGCGAGCGACGTGGCAAAAAACGCGCTCGGATACTGCTTCGTGATGACCGCCTCGGTGGACGCCGGCTCCAGCCCCGCGGCAAAAGCAGCGAGCGGCGAATCGCCCTCGAACACCTTCAACGCCTCGACCTTGCGCACGAACACACCCCCGTCACCGCGACCTGCGGTGTAGCGAACGTTGGTATGGAAAACCGGGATCGCCGCGGCGCGCGCGGCGGCCAACAGCTCCCGGGCGCTTTCCAGCGTGCCCTCGACAGCGGCATACAGCGGCGAGGCGGGCTCGAGATAGGCCTGGACAAAATCGACGATGACGAGCGCCGGGCGGCGGCCGAATCCGAGACGGCGGCCGAACCCGGCGTCGTCGTAATCCCTGTCGAGGTCTTCCGCCATCGCTTTGCTCTTCAAATTACGCCGGCGTCACGCAACCGCCCGATAGCGGCATCATGGAGACCGAGCAGACTGCCGAGAATCTCCTCGGTATGTTGACCGAGTTCGGGCGAGGGTGAGCGCACCGCGCCGGGTGTCAGCGACAGCTTCGGCGCGACATTCTGCATCCTGAGCTTGCCAAAACCTGGGTGCAGCGCCTCAATGATGGCATTTCGCGCTTTGAAATGGGGGTCTTCAAGCATGTCCGGGGCGCGATAGATCTTGCCGGCGGGCACACCATGTTCCGCCATCAGCTGCAAAACTCGATCGGCATCGAGCGTGCCGGTCCACGCCGATACCAGCGCGTCGAGTTCGGCCTGGTTCGCACCCCTTGATGAGTGACTGGAATAGCGTTCGTCCGCGGCAAGCCGCGGCTCATCCATCGCGTCGGCGAGGCGCCGGAACACCGTGTCCTGGTTGGCCGCGATCAGCACCATCTGCCCATCCGCCGTCGGATAAACATTCGAGGGCGCCACGTTCGGCAGGATCGCGCCGGTGCGCTCGCGCACGTAGCCAGCCTGGTCATATTCGGTGACCAGCGACTCCATCATGTTCAGGACCGCTTCGTAAATCGCCGAATCCACCACCTGTCCCTCACCGGTGCGTTCGAGATGATGCAGCGCGGACAAAGCGCCAACGCACGCGAACGTGGCGGCCAGCGAATCGCCGATGCTGATCCCAACGCGCGACGGCGGGGTCGACGGGTCACCGCAGACATAGCGCAGACCACCCATGGCCTCGCCAACCGCGCCAAAGCCGGCCTGCCTCGAATAGGGGCCGGTCTGGCCAAAGCCGGACACGCGAATCATGATGATGCGCGGATTGACGGCCTTGAGATCTTCATAACCGAGGCCCCATTTCTCCATCGTCCCCGGGCGGAAATTCTCCAGCACGAAATCGGCCTCACGCGCCAGATCGCGCACCAGTTGCTGACCCTCTTCGACCCGCAGGTTGATCGTCACAGATTTTTTGT
>Ga0316191_10004695_pt1 | contig 10210 bp, 8 predicted proteins | sample Eddworburr2cm_MG_FD_204928 | JGI IMG/M metagenome (GOLD analysis project Ga0316191, IMG submission 204928) | Coastal sediment microbial communities from Maine, United States - Eddy worm burrow 2 cm | ecosystem: Environmental > Aquatic > Marine > Coastal > Sediment | place: USA: Maine | collected... | reverse complement strand
GCATGGTATGCGAGTGTCGGCACGGAAACCAGCAAGGGCACCAAGGTGTTTGCCCTCTCGGGCGACGTGAACAACATCGGGCTGGTCGAGGTACCCATGGGGACCCCATTGCGCAAGATCGTCTACGATATCGGCGGCGGAATCCCCAAGAAAAAAAAGTTCAAGGCGGTGCAGCTCGGCGGTCCCTCCGGCGGTTGCATTCCGGAGCAGTTTATCGACACGCCGGTCGACTTCGAGGCCATCGTCAAGGTCGGTGCCATCATGGGCTCGGGCGGCGCCATCGTCATGGACGAAAACACCTGCATGGTCGACATGGCCCGTTTCTTCATGGAGTTCGTGCAGGACGAATCGTGCGGCAAGTGCACGCCCTGCCGCGAAGGGACCCGGCGTCTGCTGCAGGTCCTGGAAAAGATCTGTGAGGGGCATGGAAAACCGGAGGACATCCAAATCCTGGAAGAGCTCTCCGATGTGATCCGCTCGGCTTCCTTGTGCGGGCTGGGGCAGACCGGTCCCAATCCGGTGCTGTCGACCCTGCGGTATTTCAAGGACGAATACAATGCGCACATTTATGAGAAACGCTGCCCGGCCAAACGCTGTGTCGCGCTGCTCAAGTTCGAAGTGGATCCGGATGTCTGCACCAAGTGCGGGGCCTGTTTCAGGGCCTGTCCGACCGAGGCGATCGCCTGGAAGAAGAAGGAAGTGGCCCGCATCGACAAAGAAAAATGCATCCAGTGCATGACCTGCTTTGAAAAATGTAAATTCGATGCAATCTCATAATATGTCAACCATGACGGGGTAGTACACATGATAGAAGCGGTTATTATAATGGGAGGTTTGGGGTTGCTGGTCGGAGCCGGCCTGGCCTTCGCTTCGAAAATTTTCTACGTCTACGTCGACCCCACGATCCTGGCGGTTGAAGAAGCCTTGCCGGGGGCCAACTGCGGCGGTTGCGGTCTGCCGGGATGCAGCGCCAACGCCGAGGCGATCGTGGCCGGCCGGGCGGCGCCTAACTCCTGCGTCGCGGCCAGCGAGGATGTCGCCATGGAAATCGCCGCGATCCTGGGGGTGAGCGTGGAGGCCAAAGAACCCGACATCGCCCGGCCTGGTTGTACCTACGGCGTTGCCAAGGCCGACACGAAGTTTATCTACGACGGCTTGAGCGACTGCCGTGCCGCAAGCCTGATGAGCGGCGGGATGAAGGTGTGCACCATCGGCTGCCTCGGACTGGGCTCTTGCGCCCGGGTGTGCCCCTTCGACGCCATCACCATGGGCCCCGAAGGGCTCCCGGTGGTCGACGAGGTGCGCTGCACCGGCTGCGGGACCTGCGAGCGCGTCTGCCCCAAACATATCATCACGCTGTCATCGGTTACCCGACGCATCCTGAAGGAGTATAAGACCGACGAGTGCACCACCCCCTGCCAGCGGGCGTGCCCGGCCGGAATCGACATTTGTGAATACATCCGTCAGATCACCCTGGGCGAGTATCACCGTGCCGTGCAGGTGATCAAGGAACGCAACCCCTTTCCCGCCGTCATCGGCCGGATCTGCCCGCGACCATGCGAAAACGAGTGCCGCCGGCAGTTCGTCGATCAACCGGTGGCAATCAATTTCTTGAAACGGTTCGCGGCCGACTACGAAAAACAGACCGGAGAGAGGGTCCTGCCGTTCAAGGCACCGGATACAGGTCGCCGGGTCGCGGTCATCGGCGGCGGGGTCGAAGGGCTGTCATCGGCCTTTTTCCTGGCCCGGTTGGGTCATACCCCCACGGTTTACGAGGCCACTTCCAAGCTCGGCGGGCTTCTGAGAAGTGCGATTGCCGCCGAACGTCTTCCCGCCGAGGTCCTCGACTGGGATATCGACGGCGTAATGGAGATGGGGGTCACGGCGGAGACCGGTGCGGCCCTCGGTAAGGACATCACCATCGCGTCATTGCTCGCTGACGGCTACGAGGCGGTTCTGCTGACACTGGGCGGCTGGGACAGCCGCCTGGCACGCGGGGGTCTCCGGGAGGTGGAATCACCGGTTCCGGGGGTCTACCTGATGCTCGATTTTGTAAAAAATGCGGGACAAGACGGAACGGCGGTTCGGTTGAGCGGCGACACCGTCATTTACGGCGGCGGCCGGCTCGCGCTCGAGGCGGCCCGGGTTTCCAGGACTCGGGGCCAGGGTGCCGTCAAGGTTGTGCTCAGAGAGACCCGAGCCGGTTGTGGACTTGAAGAAGCCGAAATAGAGGCGCTGACCGATGAAAACGTAAAGTTTTACTTTAATACCGGAATCGTCCGGCTGCTCGGTGAAGGCGACCGGCTGACGATGCTCGATGTGGTCGATCTGGTGAACGGCGAGACAGCCTCAATCAGCGCCGGCACCCTTGTGCTGGCCAGCGGTCGGGTGCCCGAACTCGCCATCGTCAAGGAGGTCGCCGCAGAAGAGGCCGGTGACGAAGAAAGCGCCGCTCCGGCGATGCCGACCGCTTCTGCCGTGCGCTGGACGGGTATCAGCCCATACAAGGAAGCGGCCTTTCACACCCAAACCGGCCTTTTTTCCAGCGGCGACGTCTTCACCGATTACAGCGCGGCCATCCGGGCGATTGGCGCCGGCCGGCGCATCGCCGCCTCCGTACACGAGATCATGTACGGCATCCCGCTGGATCTGCCCGACAACGTGGTAACCCCGAACGCGTATATCCAGAACGTCGATCACGTCGAGAACGTCAGGCCGGCGGCACGCCGCATCATGCCGTTGTGCGAAGCGCAAGGACCGGCCGAGTACACGGAACTCGAACTCGGATTCGATGAGAACACCGCGCGGTTCGAGGCCGGGCGCTGTCTGCAATGCGGCCTTATCTGCTACCGCCAGGTCCCCGAACCGCAGCGAAAGGCAGGCTGACAGACTCCCATGGCAACCGAGAAAGGCATCGTCACCCGGGTCGGTTCGGCAACCGCTTGGGTCAAGACCTCCCGCACGAGCGCCTGCGAAGGATGCGCCTCCCGCCAGTCGTGCCATCTCAAGGGGGACGACGACGCGGAGATGGAGGTGGAGGCCTTCAACGACGCAAGGGCCGTGGTTGGTGACCGGATCGTGCTTCGGGTGGCATCCGGCGCTTTGCTCAAAGTTTCTTTCATGCTCTACGTTTTTCCGATCCTGCTCCTGATTTTAGGCGCGATCGTCGGCCAGATACTGGGCCCGGCGCTGCACTATGATCCATCTTCTTTCTCCCTTCTCCTGGGCGGCGTCTGCTTCGTGCTCGCTTTCATCCTGATCCGGGCGCGCAGCAGCCGCATGGCCCGCAAGACCGAATACCGCCCGCGGATCGTCCGAGTTCTCAAGTAAGGCACTTTTCAAGGACAATTTCTTCCGGACGAGAGCCTTTTTTGAAAGAGGTTCTTTTGGAGACGTCGGTTTTCTAATTGACGGCGCCCGTTTATTTCGTTAACTTATCGCATTGTGGTGGTTAACGAAAAGAAAGAACGACTATGGGCGACACCAAAGGACAAATCCTGCACTTGTTGCGGACAGAGGGCGACACCGTTTCTGGGGAAATCCTCAGCACCGCCCTGGGCCTTTCCCGGACGGCAATCTGGAAGCAGGTCCGGAAACTGCAGGAACTCGGCTATGCGATCGAGGCGTCTGCCAAAGGCTACCGTCTCGACGGTTCGCCGGACACGCCGCTGCCGTGGGAATTTACCGGACGTGAAGAGACGGTGCACTATTTTCCGGAAGTCTCCTCGACCATGGACATCGCCCGCAAGCTGGCTCGCGACGGGTGCCCGCCTTTTTCGGTGGTGGTCGCCGACCGCCAGACGAAAGGCCGCGGGCGACTGCAGCGCAGCTGGCATTCGGAACCGGGCGGCCTCTACTTCACGGTGGTCCTGCGTCCCTCGCTCCCGCCGCTGCTGAGCCCGCGCGTGAGTTTTTGTGCCGCACTGGTCCTGGCCCTGACGCTGAAGCGCCTCTACGATGTGGCGGCTGCCGTCAAGTGGCCCAACGACATACTGGTGAAGGAACGCAAGCTGGCGGGCATGCTGTCGGAAATGGAGGCCGAAACCGACCGGATTGCCTACGTCAATGTGGGCATCGGTCTCAACGTCAACAACGACCCGTCCGGGGCGGCGGCCGTTGCGACGACCCTCAAGGAGATTCTGGGCCGACCGGCATCGCGCATCCGCCTTTTGCAGGCTTACCTGGAGGCGCTGGAGGCGCGGCTGGCGACGATCGAAGAGGCGGACATCATAGCGGAATGGAAGACCCACAGCGTCACCCTCGGCCGCCGGGTCGAAATCGTCACCCAGCGTGAAACCGTGGCCGGAACGGCGGTCGATGTGGATGAACACGGGTCGTTGATCCTTCAGCTCGCCGACGGTTCACGCAGGACCGTCATTTACGGCGACTGTTTTCACCTGTGAGCCGAGGTCCTTCGAGGAGACGACCGTTGACGGCTTGTCAAGAACCAGCCACTCTCGATGAACCTTGAGATCGTATTGATCGTCTACAGACGACGAGAGGAGAAAAACGGGCATGAGCCGATCGAGAACCCCGCCGCTGCGCATGATCGTTTTTGCGGCCCTTTTTGCGGCCCTGACGGCAGTAGGCGCCTTTCTGGCTCTGCCGATCGGGCCGGTTCCGATCGTCCTGCAGAATCTGTTCGTATATCTGGCGGGGCTGCTGCTGGGCGCTCGCTGGGGTCTGGCCAGCGTGGGGATCTACCTGCTGGCCGGCACCTGCGGCCTGCCGGTTTTTGCCGGCGGCACGGGCGGCATCGGTCGTTTTCTGGGCCCTACCGGCGGATACCTGATCGGCTATCTGCCGGCGGTGTTTCTGATCGGCTGGATCTCTCAAAAAGCCGGCCGGCGTCCGTTGGGGGACGTGGCGGCCATGCTGTGCGGCACTGCGGCGCTCTATGCTTGCGGTCTCCTGGGTCTTAAGCTGCTGACCGGCCTGTCTTGGCCCAAAGCGCTGGCGGCCGGCATGCTGCCCTTCCTGCCGGGGGATGCCGTGAAAATTGCCGTGGCGGTTCCCATCGCCCGGGCCCTGCGCCCGATTATCGGCCGTGCGGGTCCGACCGACGGCCAACAACCCGAAACCCGCAAATAGAAACTTGACACTAAAAACTTGAAACTTGAAACTTGAAACTCGAAACTCAGAACCCATAGTCCGTAATCCATAGTCCGCAACCCACAACCCGTAACCCAGCCGATCATGCCCATCATCGACATCGACACCCTTTGTTTTCGCTATCCGGACGGTACCCTCGGTCTCGACCGGATCAGCCTGGGAATCGAAAAAGGCACTCTGGTGGTTATCATCGGCCCCAATGGCTCGGGCAAGACGACTCTCCTGAAACACCTCAACGGTTTGCTGCGGCCTCAATCGGGCACCGTCAGGATCGACGGCGTGACTGTGGCGAGTGACCTGCGCCGGGCCCGCCGGTTGGTGGGGATGATCTTTCAGGACGCCGACAGCCAGATCGTCGGCGAGACCGTGGCCGCGGATGTGGCCTTCGGGCCGGAGAACCTGAGTCTGCCCGCGGCCGAAGTCGGTGCGCGGGTGGAGGCGGCCCTCGATACGGTGGGTTTGACGACTCTCGCCGATCAGACGCCGCAGGCCCTTTCCGGTGGTGAGAAGCGCCGGCTGTCGATCGCCGGGGTTCTGGCCATGCACCCGCAGATTGTCGCCTTCGATGAACCCTTTGCCGGCCTCGACTATCCGGGCACCCGGCAGGTGCTGCGCGAAATGCTGCGGCTGCAGCAGGCCGGGCACACCCTGGTGGTGGCCACCCATGACCTTGAAAAAATCATTTACCACGCCGACCGGCTGATCTTGATGAACGATGGCCGCGTCGTCAAAGACGGGCCGCCAGCCGGCATCGTCGGAGAGGTCGAGTCCTTCGGCGTGCGGGCGCCGTGCGTGTCCCGGCTCGGCCTGGAGGCAGAGTCGTGGCTCAGCTGAACGCGTTCGGGTACCGGCCCGGAAGGTCCGTGCTTCACGGGCTGGATGTTCGCTTCAAATTTGGTGCCCTGTTCATGCTCATGCTGACGGCGATGAACTGTGAACCCCTGCCGCTGGCCGTGATGTCGCTGATCTCGGCCGTGGCGGCGCGACGCCTCGGCCTTTCGCTGCGGGGGATTCTCACCGAGCTGCGGTATTTCCTGCTGCTGCTTGGGCTGATTTTTACCGCGAGGGCCTTTACCACTCCCGGCACTCCGCTGCCGGATTTGCCGTGGCTGCAGGTCTCCCGGGAGGGGATGCAGGCCGGTGCCGTGACCGTCTGGCGGCTCTTCCTGGTCGTTTTTTTCGGGCTCCTGTTCGTGGCGACCACGCGCGCGGCGGCCATCAAAGCGGCCGTGGTGTGGTTCCTGCGGCCCTTTCCGGGGCTTCCCGCTCAACGGATCGGCACCATGTTGGGGCTTGTGCTGCGCTTCATTCCGTTGGTCTTCCTGCAGGCCGGTGCGACCCTGGATGCACAGCGTGCCCGCGGCGTCGAATCCCGCCGAAATCCGTTCTATCGTCTTACCTGTTTTGCGATTCCCTTCCTGCGGCGACTGTTTCTGTCGGCCGACCGGTTCACCGAAGCCATGGAAGCCAGGTGTTACACGGAGATACGCACCGACCCGGTGCTCCTGGCCCGTCCGCGGGACTGGTGGATCTTAAGCGGCGTTACCGGCGCGATCGGTCTGCTGTGGCTGATGTAACGGGTTTGTCATTTTGAATTTTGGTCATTGTGATTTGTTTGTTATTTGTAATTTGCGATTTGGATTTTTTCACCGAAACTTAAACGTTTCCTCTTCGATCAAACTGGCCGCTTTTCAGGCCAGCGGCTGGGCTGAACCCTGAACCCTTGTAATTGTTGTCACGAGATATTTGCGCCCTTTCGATGATCTGAATTTGACACACACGGGTTGTTAGTGTAAATCTGGGCCGTTTTCGTCGCCGTTCTTCCGAGTGCTCGCTTTGCGGCAGACACGGTGTGTAAAGCCAATTCGGGCAGGGGAGGGGTTCAGGTTTGAAAATTGTGATCGTCGGGGCCGGTGAGGTCGGATTTCACATTGCCAGTCATCTCGCCCATGAAAATAAGGACGTGGTGGTGGTCGACAAAAACGCCGATGCCCTGCGCCGGGTATCCGAAAACATCGATGTCCAGGTGATCCACGGATCCGGCAGCAGCCCGGTGGTGCTCATGGAAGCCGGTATCAAGTCGGCCGAAATTCTTTTAGCGGTGACAAACAAGGATGAGACCAATCTGGTGGCCTGCCTGATGGCCAGCATGCTCTCGTCCTCCACGAAAAAGCTGGCCCGCATTCGCAACGCGGATTATGACGACTATCACGAGCACTTCCAGCAACACGCTCCCCACATCGACACCGTTATCAATCCCGAGATCGAGGTGGTCAAGACCATCGACCGCCTGATGCAGGTGCCCGGTGCGGTGGACGTCGGCGAGTTCGCCGACGGGCGCATCAAGTTCATCGGTGTTTACCTTGAAAAGACGGCCCGCTTGGCAGGGGTCCAGCTTTCCGACCTGCCGTCGATGCTCGGCGATGAACGACCGTTGATTGCAGCCGTGGTGCGCGAGGACGAACTCATCATTCCCCACGGCAATGACCGGCTGATGGCCGGCGACCTGGTCTATTTCATCAGCGAGGAAGACAAGCTCTACGCTGCCCTTTCGGTATTCGACAAACACGCCCAACCGCTTAACCGGGTGCTCATCATCGGCGGCGGCCGCATCGGGTTTCGATTGGCTGCCTTGCTCGATCAGCGCTCGATTCAGAGCAAGATCATCGAAAGAAACCCCGAACGCTGCAGCCTGCTGGCCCAAAAACTCAACAAGGTGGTGGTGCTCTGTGGCGACGGGTCCGACCAGAGCCTGCTGGCCGAGGAGAATATCCAGGACATCGATGTGGTGATCACGCTTACCGACGACGAGGAGACCAATATCCTGGCCTCCCTTCTGGCGCGCCGCATGGGTGCCCGCAAGACGATCACCAAGATCAGCAAGTTCAGCTATCTGTCACTGATGACCACCATCGGCATCGAGCAGGTGGTCAGTCCGCGGCTGTCGGCCATCAACTCCATTCTGCAACACATACGGCGCGGAAAAGTCATTTCGGCCATATCGATCAAGGGCGAGCAGGCCGAGGTCATGGAAGCTGTGGCCATGGAAACCTCCGACATCGTCTCTAAACCCCTCAAACGCATCTCCTTTCCAAAAGGGGCGATTGTGGCCGGCATCATTCGCCAGGAGAAAATCATCATCCCCTCCGGAGAGAGCGTTATCGAACCCGGCGACCGGATCATCATCTTCGCCACCCGGAAGGCGATCCCCGGTATCGAGAAGATTATGGCGGTCAAGCTGGAGTTCTTCTAAAAATGCGCTGGCGCTACATCCTCAACATTGTCGGCATCCTGAATCTTTTCTTCGGCCTGACGATGGTCTTCCCGCTGCTCTGCGGCCTGTTCTACAAGGATACAAGCGTCATCCCGCTGCTGGAATCGATGGTTTTTACGGTCGGTGGCGGCGCATTGCTCCACCTGTTTTTCAGAGGAGCCAAGGCGGAGGTGATCACCCAGCGTGAGGGCATGGCCATTGTGGCCATTGCCTGGACGGTCATCGGGTTGACCGGCGCGCTGCCGTTCTACCTGGGGATCGAAAACTGCAGTTTCGTGGACGCCTTTTTCGAGTCGGTCAGCGGGGCGACCACCACCGGTGCCTCGATTTTGACCGATATCGAATCGGTTTCCAAGGGGCTGCTCTTCTGGCGTAGCTTTATCCAGTGGCTGGGCGGCATGGGCATCATCGTGCTCTCGGTCGCGATCCTGCCGTTTCTGGGCGTCGGCGGCATGCAGCTCTACAAGGCCGAGGTTCCCAGCCCCGTGCCGGACAAGCTCAAACCACGTATCCGCGACACTTCCATGATCCTCTGGAAGGTTTACGCTCTTATTTCCCTGGCGCAGGTCGTGCTGCTGCTGCTGGGCGGTATGAGTCTTTACGATGCGCTCTGCCACGCCTTTACCACCATGCCCACCGGCGGATTCTCCACCCGCAATGCTTCGGTTGCCCACTACAACAGCGTTTACCTTGACACGGTCATCATCGTCTTCATGATTCTGGCCGGCATCAACTTTTCCCTGCACTACCAGGTGATGCGCGGTCGTCCGTTGGCCTTCTGGCGCGATTCCGAGTGCCGCTTTTTCCTGGGAGCCGTGCTGGTGCTGGTGCTGCTGGTCAGCTTCGATGTCTACGGCGCCGTCTATCGCTCCGTCGGCCAGGCGCTGCGCTACGGCTCGTTCCAGGTGGTCTCGATCGTGACGACCACCGGTTTTGCCACGGCCGATTACGAAAAGTGGCCGGCCATGTCACAGTTGATCCTGCTGCTCTGCATGTTTCTCGGTGCATCGGCCGGTTCCACCGGCGGCGGCATGAAGTGCCTGCGGGTGATGCTCTGCTTCAAATTCTGCTACAAGGAATTGTTTTTACTGATTCATCCCCGGGCGGTCACGCACGTCAAGATCGCCGGCAAAGCGGTGCCCGATGACATCATGCGGAGTGTTCTCGGATTCATGTCGCTCTACATGGGGCTCTTCGCTCTCAACTCGGTCATTCTGGCCGGTCTGGGGGTTGATTTCATGACTGCCGTCGGCGCGGTGGCTGCCACCATCGGCAACATCGGACCCGGTTTCGGAATGGTGGGGCCGGTGGACAACTACGCCCTGATTCCGGAAATTGGCAAGTGGCTGCTGATCTGGTGCATGCTGCTGGGCCGACTGGAAGTCTTCACGGTGATTATTCTTTTGGTGCCGGAGTTCTGGCGAAAATAGTTTCAGGAATGAAATCACACCATAGGGGCCCCGTGCCGCTCTAAAATTTACAGGATGGCAAATACAGCAGGAACCCCATAAAAACGAACCGGTTCATCCGGGCTATTGATTTGGGGCCAATTTAGGGTTGACAACCGGTAAATAAGTCGGTAGTTAATTCCACTTTCAACGCGGGGCCGTTAACTCAGTCGGTAGAGTATCTGCCTTTTAAGCAGAGAGTCGTTGGTTCGAATCCAACACGGCCCACCAAGTGATTTTTTCCAATTGCGTCCCCATCGTCTAGTCTGGTCCAGGACATCCCGCACTTTCCTGCGGGACAACATCGGTTCCGGTGTTGACGGAGGGGACGACATAGAACCAGAAAGTGTTTTACGTCCCCATCGTCTAGTCTGGT
>Ga0316191_10004694_pt1 | contig 10211 bp, 6 predicted proteins | sample Eddworburr2cm_MG_FD_204928 | JGI IMG/M metagenome (GOLD analysis project Ga0316191, IMG submission 204928) | Coastal sediment microbial communities from Maine, United States - Eddy worm burrow 2 cm | ecosystem: Environmental > Aquatic > Marine > Coastal > Sediment | place: USA: Maine | collected... | reverse complement strand
GACTGGCCATGCGCAGTTGTTCACTAACCGTCAAGATGTTACTGCTCACGGCAGTAGTCGGCTTAGTGGTCTGGGCTGTCTCGGACACACTGCAAACGAACCGGTTACGAGAGATTTTCTACGAAAGGCTGGGTGAGCGATTCAGCTGGCAGGCTGAAAAACAGCGAATTCTGTTTGATCGCTACGTCAAGGGACACCACCAGGCAGTCAAGCTCTTCGTTGAAAATAGCGATATCAAGCAATATGTCGCGAAAGCTGAGTGGAAAGCCAGTCAGCAACCCAGGGTCTATCAAACACCACCACCCTGGTTACCCAATTTGTCCGTTATCCGGAACTTTTTTCAGCCCAGTTACCTGATGCTGCTGGATGTTGATGGTGAAGTCAGGGAAATCTACCAGGCACGTCAGGAACCACTGCCTGGCGCACTGCTGCAGCCCAGAAAAATGCTATTGACCTTGAGTAACAATCAGGGCTTTCTTAGTAACATAGATGACAAGCCCTATTTACTTGCATCGGCGAAGATCTACGATGACGACAAGAAAGTGCGGGCCACGCTGATGCTCGCTGCGCCGCTGGACGAAGAGTTCCTGATTGCATCACAGGGCTCAGCGCTAGCCGAGAACAATGTAATTGCACTACTAACCGAAAGCCAACCTGCGATTCTGGTCAGCAGCAATTCCGTATTGATACCACCTGGAACACGGATCGACGAGTTGAAAGCTCGCTACCTGACAATTGGTCAGGGCTTTTTCGACTACGGTGCGACGGATATCATCATCGAGCTGGTTTCATTTGTTTCGACCGAAGAAGTACGTCTGTTGACGCATGAAGTTCTGTCCGAAGACCGGATCATGCGCGCCATGACGGCGGTCGCCTTCATTGCTGCGTTTGTAGTACTGATGTATCTCATCACACGCCGTATCCAGCGTTTTACGGCTTACATTGTAAGCTTTTACAACAATATGAATATTGAACAACTTGATCAATCGGGAAAAGGGGATGAAATTGCAATCCTGGAACAGAGCTTTCACTCACTGGCGGAGGCGGTCGAATCCGAAACGATGGCTCTGGAACACCAGGCTTTGCACGATCCTCTAACCGAGCTGCCCAATCGAAAGTTGCTGCATAACCGACTGCAGCAGGAAATCCTGAGAAGTGAGCGCAGCAACAGGTCGCTTGTTCTCATAATGAGTGACCTGAATCACTTCAAGGAAATCAACGACACACTTGGGCATCACATCGGGGATCTGGTTCTACAGCAAGCTGCCGTCCGTCTGCATAACATTTTCCGGAAAACCGACAGTGTCGCGCGTCTGGGTGGCGACGAGTTCGGTATTCTTCTGCCGGAAACCAGTCTCGAACAAGCCGAAAAGTTGTCTATCAAGGTTACCAAAGACTTTGACCGACCCTTTATTGTCGAAGGGCATACCTTGAGCGTCGGCATCAGTATGGGTCTGGTGGCATGTCCGGTTCAGGGTAACGATGTCAACATTCTGGTGCAGCGCGCGGACGTGGCGATGTACATGGCGAAACGCAATAACATCGGCCACGCAGTCTATGATCCGAACAAGGATACGCACAGTATCGGCCGTCTGGCGCTGATGAGCGAGTTCCGGGATGCGATAGAAAAACAATCACTGGATTTATACTACCAGCCAAAAATAGATGTCAGTACCGGCAAAGTAATGGGCGCTGAAGCCCTGTTGCGCTGGCACCATCCGCAAAGAGGGTTTATCGATGCGAGTGAGTTTATTCCACTGGCCGAACAAACCGGGCTTATCAAGCCCTTGACGAAATGGGTTCTTCATCAAGCCGTGCGCCAGTGTAGTGAGTGGAAAGAGCACGTCCCCGACTTTACGGTTGCGGTTAATTTGTCAGTACACAATCTGCACGATGCGAAATTGCTGGATCAGATCACTGAGTTGATAGCGCAATACCGGATTTCAGCGGATTGCCTGACACTGGAAATTACCGAAGGCGACATCATGGCGGACCCCATACGTGCAAGAGAGCTTCTCGAGCAACTAAACACCATGGGAGTGATCCTTTCGATTGATGATTTCGGTACGGGCTATTCTTCGCTTGGGTATCTCAAACAGTTGCCGGTCGCAGAAATAAAAATTGATCGATCCTTCGTGATGGAAATGACAGAGGACGAAAACGATGCTGTCATAGTGCGCGCAACCATCGATCTCGCCCACAACCTGGGCATGCGCATCGTCGCCGAAGGGGTAAAAGACAAGAAAACATGGGAATTGCTGCAGTCATTGAATTGTGACGTTGCTCAGGGGTATTACATCAGTGAAGCCATTCCCCCGCAGAAATTCACCGACTGGCTGATATCCCAGGAGTGGGTGGTGCGGGAAGCGGCAAACTGACCAGTGGGGTGTGAGGGTATTTGAGCAAGAGTAAAATGGCTGGCAGGTATTCCCTGCCAGCCCCTTGTCAAAGATACTTATCAATTAATCATCTTTATGCTTGTATTTATGTTTGCCTTTATCCTTAAAAAGATTGTAAACCTGCAGATCTTCTGCCACCTTGATTTTTCCTTCGTATCCTGCGTTACGGACACTGTCCTTAACCACATCCGTGTTCGGATTTGTGATAGGTGTCAGGTGTGATAAAACCAGCTTCTTTGCGCCGGCATCGCGGGCAACTTCACCCATGCGTGTCGGAGTTGTATGCAGGTTGATGAACGGGGCGCCTGTTCCATCAAGTATTGCTGTGTCATAAAACAGCAGGTCGGCGTAACGGGATATCTCAATCATGTTGCCATTGGCGGATGTTGATGTGGTGTCACCCGAATAGGCAATACTCTTTCCCATGTACTCGATACGGAATGCTAGAGAGGGTGCCGGCCCATGTGGCACGCCAATGGCCTTGATGACCAGTCCGTCCTTGTCCCAGATGGTCCTTACACCAAGGCTGTTGTCGTGCTCGATGCTATGAGTCATGTAGTTAAGTGGGATGCCGCCGATGGCAATGGCAAAGTCATTCAGGTATGCCTCGACGCCGAGAGTTCCGTCAAAGTGAGCATCGACGAACTCGTTGGTGGTCGGATAACGCAGTGCGGGTGCCGGAGCAAAAGGCGGTGCCCTGTCCGGTCCGAAGATGTGCAGTTTCATATCCGGGTCACGCGGGAATCCGTTCAGACGGTTATGGAAGAACATGGCTTTCACGACGGGATCGATATCGCCCACATGGTCCACGTGCAAGTGGCTCAATAACACGATTTCCAGATCGGTGAGGATCAAACCACTGTCAGCAATGCGCTGATAAACGCCGCCGCCGACATCCATCAGGATTTTTGCTTTACCGTCGATAAAAATCATGTAACCGGCGCTTGCCCTGCCATCGGGCTGGGCGGCCGGAGCGCCGGAACCCAGCACCATGATTGAAAACTTGCCTTCTACATCATCAACAGCAAGATCGTCTTTCTTGCCTTTTTTGTCACCGGCATACGGGGCTGAAAATGCGAACATCGCCAGAGCCAGTGCAGTTACTGCTGTCCTCACAGTTTTATTCAACAACATTATTTTTCTCTCCTTAAGGTTGACTACTATCCAAATTACAAAGCCGTCAAATCATATATAAATATTAATATACAAGTAACGCATAATCATTATGTCATATAAGCTAAATGTTGGTTAGACAAGCAGTGATAAATGAGAACAATCGCGTTTTGTCAGCGCCCCATCCAGGTGCTTTGTGACTTTTAGTACATAAGATCGGCCTCACTATGAGTTGCCCGATCTTATCCCGGTTATCATAACGACCGACCCAGGCGTTATTTTCCAGCTTCTGCAACTGAATCAATGGGATTAAGAGTCTTTGGTCATACAGGAGCAGACCTCTTCCCCGCTTTGTTATATACAAGTAGCAGCGCTTGACATCCAAACCCTTGCCACCTGACTTCAATCGGGTAAACACTGTCTCACAAAAAGCATCTCCCCGGTGGTGGCAGCATACCCCCGAGGCGACTGACCCCGCGCTGTACAGGCAATAACCGGGGCTGAGGAGAGTATAGCGAAATGTTTAAGCTGTCCTTAGTCCAGGATGGGACGTGTTTGAGCACAGGTTTCGTGCCGATAAGCTAATTTTTGGTCTACAGGATAGCTGTGGTATTAAACTGGATTCCTCACAAGTATCACGACCTCATGCTCGACCTGTTTTGAGTATTAGCCGGAGGTTGGCGGAAAGCGGTAACCTGGATACTCATCTTCCGATTATTATTGATAGTCTGTTCGAGATATTTCCGAAGGCAGACCGTGGGTCTGTTGTGCTGCAGGATCCTGAGTCGGGGCAGTTTAAGCTCCACATTTCAGGAGATCGGCGCAGCGCAGAGGTTGCTGAACCACATGTCAGTGCCACTGTGCTTGGTCGTGTATTCTCCGAGAAGGTGGGCATCCTCTCGGCCGACACCTATACAGATTCGCGCTTTGATACCAGCAAGTCGATTTAAGTAATGGTGTCAGAGTATAAACTCCTGCAAAAAATCAATTATTACACTGACAGCAAACACGCTTGTTACCAGCCCCTTTGTTCACGCTACAAGAAAGCTGGTTCAAATATTGCTTGGCTCCGTGAAACGGTATCTAAAATGCTGTTCATGCAACGGAGTGAGAGAAGCCATGACCTGTCGAATTAGCGCGCTTAAATACCATCCAATCGAAACTCTGGAGGAACACGTTGACGTACAGGAAGCTGCTGCCTTCATGGCGGAGCGGGAGATCGAGTCGGTCCTGGTCAGTAGTAAGGGACGGGTGACCGGCTTGTTTACCGAGCGAGACCTGGTCAGGCGGGTGATCGGTCCGGACAAGGATCCGAAGGCAGTCACCCTGGGATCGGTTTGCAACCGCAAACTGATCTCGGTACACGAAGATGCGTCTTGTGAAAATGCCATAAATACAATGCGTTCCAATCAATGCCAGCGTTTGCTCGTTTACCGGGGAGAAACATTGAAGGGGTTGATCACCATGCCCGTGATAGCGGCGGCGATGGCCAACAACAGCACCAGGAGCAACGCACTGCTCAACGTTATCGGCGGCACCACACTGCTGGTCACCCTCGCAGTGATCGGCTTAGGCCTGTATCAGCTTCCGGAAATGGTTCGTCTCGCAATGGCGGTAATGGAGTAACAAGCCCAGCGCAACCAGGCGATCCTGCGACATCGGCCGGGCTGGGTCCGGGTGCCGGATATAGCAGAATCCATGCGCCAAATTAGTGCTTGAATGAGTATAAAGGCCGTAAGTTGGTGCACAGGTTACTCAGATTCACACCACAAGAATTTAGATAAATCAATTCGGCCACTCTCATCAAATGTGACACCTTCACTCTCTAACAGGATCCGTTGGTATTCTTCATACCCGCCCTTTGCCCGTCTGCTGATTCCGCCTTGCACGTTCACGACTCGATGCCACGGCACCTGCATATCATCCCTCAGGGCTGCCAGGGCATAACCGATCTGTCGCGCACCACGCGGCCGGTTGATCAGGCGTGCGATTTGACCATAGGTTGCAACACGGCCTTCCGGTATCCGGCATACCATTGCATAAATATCATCGTAGCTTCCAGTCATGCTTAATTAAAGACACCTAAAATGAGGCACAGGTTGCATAACACACCGTCAGGCATCAAGCTACTCTTGTACCGGTCGATATCGGATCAGGGATCCAGGAGGCCGGAGGCCGGCTAGTACCTGAAAGATTGCTACCGACCCCCTTGCTCTATAACCCATCCAGGAGTTCGATCAGGACATGTCAAGGCTCGTTAACATAATCCTTATTGCTGTTACATTGTTTGTTTTAGCAGGTTGCTGTGCCCTGCCTGACGCGCCCGGCCCCGTTGGCATTCCCCTGTGCTGAAATAACCAAAGCGGAAAGGTAATAATTCCGAGCGGGTGAAAATCAGTTGGCGGCGAATTCGTCGTAGCGGCGGGAACTGAATTTCTCACCGAAGAACTCATAGACTTCGTCAACGGTGCGTGGTTCGCAGATCTTGGGGTGGAAGATGTCGCGGTTACTGCGGGCCGCTTCGGGGAATATATCCACGGCAAATGTGTCGGGTTCCTGTTCCAACGATCGCAAAAAAGTGATGGCCCCGTCGGCACCCAGAAAGTGTGTCAGGTAGAGATCAGCCTGTGTGGGTTCGCGGTCGAACGAGTAAGCCAGTTTCTGCTGGTTATCCCGCACCGATTCCGCAGCCATCATGGCCGATATCCGTGGATTCTTACGCAGCGCAAGCAGGTGCTTATAGATAGATTTGTCGCGCACCATGGGCCGCCGGTACCCGCCCCGGGTCACGTAGTACTCGATCTTCGCCGTGTAGTCGGCTAGACCATATTTTGCGCCGTGCATCTTGAGGGTATTCAGCCAGGTGTCGCGGGTAAACTGGTACATGCCGGTCGCCGACGAGGCCCCTGACTCACTCGCGGGTTCGAAGTTGCTTTCAGCTGCAGCAAGCTTCATCAGGTACGAGAATTCCACGCCGGTGCGCACGCTGCTCAATCGGATGGCAGCGACAACACCACGATCCATTCCGAACCTGTCGGCATCACTGCGGGCGAGACTTGCATAGTTCCTTATGATAGTAACAAGGTCGGCACCCTGTAGCTGTTTGGAGGAATCCGGCAGGTACAAGGCGCGGAACTCTGCCAGGGCCAGCCGGGTACGCGTCCCCTTGAAACCATCCGCCGTACCTATATCAAAGCCCAGTGTCAGCAGATCGTCCTGTTGCTGCTTCACCAGCGGGTCAAATACTAAACGGGGTTTGGCTGCGTCTTGCTTCGGTATTAACAACGATGGCCCCCATTGCCTCTGAGTCACTGCTTTTACCCTTGCGAAACGGGTTTTCCCTTTGTCTGTCCGTGGTGGTGGCTTCTTGTCGCTTGCGGACTGGCGCTCGTCGCTCACGGGCTGCACAGCCTCCAGTACAGTGACTGCAGACGCTTCAGACCGGTCATTCTTTTTCACATTGCTCTCCGCGTCGTGGAAGACGACGGTGGTGACGAGCGATGCGATTGCAAAAACGCTTACGGCGGCTGCAGTCGCGCGGTTCCACAGGCCTGTACTGCGGCAAGTATCCGGCGATGAATTCGCAGCAACGATATCTTCTTTCTTGCGGATGTCCTGCTGACGGATGTCTTCCAGGCGCGAGGTCGCCTTTGCCAGCGATGACTTGAGGTTCGCCACCTCTTTTTGAACACTATCGCGTTGCGTGGCTATCGCGCTGACAGCCCGGCAAGCGGCATCACGCTCAGCTCTTGTTTCTGCAAGTTGCAGCTTCAGCCGCTCGAGCTCCACCTTGTTGAGCTCTTCATGTTTTATTCGCAGATCACTCGACCATTGCTCACGCTCAAGTGCATACTGCAATGCCAGTTTCATTCTCCTGGCCAGTTCTTTGTGTAATTCAGCTTTGTCTTGCACAGCGGTTCAACCTTTTATTCAATTCAAACGATGGCCATCCATGCTGGCGTGGTCCCGTTGCCGAATCCTTAGGCTTACCGACTGTCTGGTATTCTACCAGCCCTGACTATGCGTGACATTGGTTATATATTTTACGAAAGTACCGTACTAATTATTTACTTAATTATATATTTCAAATATTTATATATGTTTTCTAATGTTATTTAGAAATCTATATGTAAGATTATCCGTCAGTTTAATTGAGTTTTTACAGTTCCAGGTAACCGGGCACATGAAGAAAAAGAAAAGCAGTTACATTCCTGGATACTGAAAGAACCAAATGGGAAAGGTGGCATTCGATGCGATCCGGGGGTTAAAGAAACCTCCGGAGTTTCAAAAACGGCCGATATGCAGAGCTGGTTTATTCGTCATTGAGGAAGGGGATCGGAACCTCCAGTACCACCAGCGTTACCGATGCCAATACAATCACTACAGCAATAACCAACACAATAATGAGGTGACGTTCGTAGCTAAACATATCATTTCTACACTATGAACCGGACGTAATCATATATGTTCAATCTTTGCGCTGGCAATACCTTTGTGCTGATCTGGATCAACATGCCATCTTCCAGATTCCCAGCCAGGCGTAAGAGCCAAACAGCCAGAGTGAAAACTCCGAGTCATCGGCCTCTATAACTATGCTGGCTCAGGATACGTTGCCTGGCAATAGCGTATCTTTTGTTGGAGATGAACCCTTCTTTTCATAAGATGCCGATGTACATTTCGTAGACACGGTGTCATAAAACGGGCGCCTTTCCGGACGGTTCGTCGGTAGTCTGGCGCTTTCCGGAACGCCTGGATACAAACATATCAAGTAAAAACAATATGATAAGATTTTCAGTGTATTCCCGGAGAGCGGCACACTGTTTGCTGTAGCAGAGCTTAAACTCACTCTACAGGGAAAGAGCATGTTGTTTTTGATAAGTAACCGCGACAAGCACGCCTTGAGTCGCCGCTCGCGCGCCTTTATCCGCATACACCACCTGGCAGTATTGGGTCTGATTGCCTGGATCAGCTATCTGTTCATTACACGCGATTTGATTTAATGCCCTGTTGCGAAGGCAGCGATTAGTTCTGGCAGTAGCTTTCGGGTCAGATACAAGAGTAAAAACTACTGTTCTACCAAATGTTGCCGGCACCTGGTGTGTAGGAAGATGCGACAACCGAGTTTGTAATCACGGTATCACTTTTTACCGTGCCACTGCATATTGCCATTGCTGATGTCACATCGAGCAGACCGGCATTTAACTCTATCGTATTGGCATCGATGCGAACCGTAGCGCTTGATGAAATTGTAATACCGGCGCTTTTAAACTCAATCGAATTTCCACCATTGTCTTCGATTTTTATGCTCCCTTTGGAATAGTCGGTAAGCTTTATGCGCCGGCCGCCGGGTGTTTGTATCTGAATAAATTCATCGCCGGCTTTGTCGTTTATTTTTATTTCAACCCCGGCACGCGACTTCAGCAGTTTCACGTTGTTTTCTCGCTGAGAATCCATGGCGGCAGGAGGAATATCCTGGCCATTCCAGAGAGAACCCACCACGAACGGTCGTCCCGGATGCCCGCCTTCGAAAGCAACAAGCACTTCATCATTAATTTCAGGGATGAACCAGGCGCCCCGGTTCTGACCGGCCATAAATGTCGTAAGACGTGCCCAACCTTCATATTGCTGCCCCTTTTCAAGGCCAACGATACCTGCTGAATCAGGCGCCCAGACAAGCAACACTTTAACCCGGCCTAAATTTTCCGGATCATCGTTATCACGTACGGTGGCCGGGTAAACGCCGTACCATCGTTCCGCGGGAACGCTTTCGATGGGAGGCTGAGCCACGCTTAGTGTGCTCGGCGTAACATGTGTGGGCAGGATGTCACTTTCTGGCGGCTGATTTCCGCTTTTTTCGCTTCGGTTTACCGGCATGATTATTCACCTTTATGATCTCTCTGATTTCGCCAATCCATGCGCGCCTGACGTTGAATTCGGTACGGAAGCCATCTGTTGTATCAAAACAATGTCGTACTTTGGTCACAACATAGGTTCCTTCAAAAAGTTTCCCGACGCCGCGAATATCCACTGTGCGTCCCACATGAAGAGCGGGCAACGGTTCTGCTATGCCGACCCCGGTCACGAATTGCTCAGCCTTCTCGCGGTAATAGGTTTCGGCCAGATACCCGGCTTCTTCGTTGGAATCGGGCACGTCGTGAACCAGCGCCTGGAGGCGCTGACCAAAGGCTTCCTCAAATGCGCGCCCCCCTGTTTTCCCCGTGTTTTCAATGTCAAGTACGGCGTCCGTGGCACTGTGGCGAATCGGTGTCTTGCTGCGAATATCCCAACCGGCCACACCAACCGAAGTACATTGATTACGTAAATCGCCTTGTACCACAAATTGTTTAAGTGCTGCGCCGTATTCCAGCTCTTCCGGATTGGCCAGCGCATCGATGTCCTTTTTGACAATAAGCTTATTGGGTTCCATCCACATTGCCCCACCGGCAGCACGCACACGGTCCAGAAGAAACGAAAAGTCACTTTGATTGAGCTGCTTGACACGGCGGTGGACTGGACTATCCAGGCTGATTTCCGCACTTAGCCCGTATTCTGAAGCAATCTGCTGAATGATGTCTTCGTCGCTCACGTCTTCGAAAGTACGCGTGCGGTCTTTCATGCGTAATTCCTGGAAAGCATCCTCAGCCTCGATGACAATCTCCGGTGGACGTTTGTCAGGATATTGTGCTCCGACTAAATTAA
>Ga0316191_10004693_pt1 | contig 10212 bp, 4 predicted proteins | sample Eddworburr2cm_MG_FD_204928 | JGI IMG/M metagenome (GOLD analysis project Ga0316191, IMG submission 204928) | Coastal sediment microbial communities from Maine, United States - Eddy worm burrow 2 cm | ecosystem: Environmental > Aquatic > Marine > Coastal > Sediment | place: USA: Maine | collected... | reverse complement strand
CGAATATCCTCAAGTCCGGGTTGCAGAGCCCCGAATACTACCGCGAACTGTGGACGACGATTCTCGGTGGTGAGCCGTTCAGGGGGCAGACTGTCAACCGCAAGAAGAACGGCGAGTTCTATCACGCCGAGCAGACGATCACGGGCATCAAGGACCGCAACGGAGGCATCACCCACTTCGTGTCGGTGATCAAGGACATGACCGAGCGGCGGCAGCTCCAGGAGCAGGAGATCGAGATGGAGTTCGCGGCGAAGATCCAGCGCGAGCTGTTTCCGGCGGCACCGCCCTCGCTGCCAGGATACGATCTCGCGGGCGCCGCCTTCCCCGCCCAGGCCACATCCGGCGATTACTTCGACTTCATCCCCATTTCAGACGACGCTCTGGCGATCGTCGTCGCGGACGTCACGGGCCACGGTATCGGCCCAGCCCTGGTCATGGCCCAAGTTCGGGCATACCTTCGCACCCTGTTCCGTGCGACCGACGATCTGGTCTCGATCATGAGCACCATCAACCGTTTTCTCGTCGCTGATCTTGACGACAACCTGTTCGTCACCATGATCCTCGCCAAGCTGGAACCTGCGAGCGGAAGATGCACCTACGTCAACTCTGCACATCCGTGCGGGTATGTCGTCGATCGCTCCGGTGAGGTCGCGGCGGAACTCAAATCGGTCTGTGTACCACTCGGGCTCTTCCCAGAGCTCCCGCAGTGCGCCGTGCACGAGCTCGCTCTCGGTCAAGGGAACGTCGCAGCACTGGTGACCGACGGCGTCCTCGAGAGCGAGTCGCCGGATGGGGAAGAGTTCGGCGCCGGACGCCTGCTCGAGGTCCTCCGGGAGCATCGCCTGGATCCCGCACGAGAGATCGTGGAGCGGGTGTACTCCGCGGTACGTGAGTTCGCGCACGAACAAGAACAGATGGACGACATCACGATCGTTATCTGCAAGCGGACCTAGATTAGTTCGCGCAGTCCACCGACAAGCGTATCCACCTGGGCCTCGCTGTTGAAGATGGAGAGCGAGATGCGGAGGCCGTTGAGACCGTGCGATGTCATCGGCCGGCAGTCGATGCGATATCGCTCGGCCAGTTCTGTCGCCACGTCCTTTACGTCGCGCCCCAACACCTCGATGGTGGTGATGCCGGCCGAGAGCTCGTCGCTCGCAGGGGTCTTCACAGCAAATGCCGGGTCGTCCGCGACCTTCTTCCTGAAATACCGTTTCAGCTCGTAGTTTCGCCCCTGCCTCCGGTCGGGGCCGATGAGGTTCTGGAAGTCGAACGCGACTCCGAGCCCGAGGACCTCGGGCAGGTTTCGGGTGTTGTAGTTTTCGAGGCGGCGAATCGACGGGTCCTCCCAGCCGTGGGCGACGATGAGCGGCCGCAGCAGCGCCTGACTCTCCCGCCGTGCGAAGAAGACCCCGACACCCTTGGGGGAGAAGAGCCACTTGTGGGCCGACGCAGCGTAGAAGTCGCAACCGAGATCGTGGAGATCGACGTCGATGTGGCCCGGAGCCTGGGCGCCGTCGACGGCCACCGGGATGCCGCGCTCTCGGGCCATGGATGTGACCTCCCTGACCGGGAGGATCATCCCGTTGGTGTTGACCACGTGACACATCGAGATCACCCGGGTCCGGGACGTGATGGCGCGACGGTAGACCTCGACGATCTCTTCGGGATCCGACGGGAGCAACGGAAGAGTGGGGCGGATGAGCTTGACCCCTTTGGGCACCTGCCAGTACTCCCACGGAATCGTGCCCGAATAGTGTTCGTGATCGGCGACGATGATTTCGTCTCCAGGATCGAGCGACAGGCTTGAAGCGATGAGGTTCATTCCCTCGGTGGTGTTGTGGATGAGGGCGATCTCCTCGGCCGAGGCGCCGAGCAGGGCTGCCGCATTGGTCCGCACCGCTTCGAACTCCTCCTTCCAGCCGCCCCACATCCAGCGCGACGGAAAGGCGTCGAGCTTGCGGCGAAAGTCCTCGGTGGCGTCGGCGACCAGCGCCGGCGAGGGCCCCAGCGAGGCGTTGTTGAAGTAGATCAATCCCGGCTCGAGCCGGAACTGTGCCTGGACCAGCCGCCAGAACGCGCGGTCATCCGCAGTTGATGCGAGTTCATCGGCCAGGGCCGCCTTCGTGGTTGTTCCGAGGCCTGCGAGCGCGGCGGCCGCGCCGGCGGCGCTCATGGTCGATGAAATGAAACCGCGCCGGGTAGTTTCGGTCATAGTTCCCCCTGGTGGGGCGATCCTATAACGGCGGGACAGAAAGAATGAACCGCGAAGGCGCAAAGACGCTAAGGCGTCGCAAACGAAGACATCGCAGTTGAAACGCAAAGACCGCCATGTTCGCGAAGATGGCCGATGCTCAGGACATCGCAACAATCGGACCGACTCAGGGGTTTGCGACGTCCATGGCTTGGTACAGCCGTTCTTGGCCACCGAGTCGAGTGCCACGACGGTGTTTGGTGGCAATCGATGGTGTTTTGCTACTCTGAGACCACAAGACCGCCGATCTTCGAAACGTTGAATCTCAGGAGGGGGCACACCCATGCTTCGTCGGGTTGGTTTGTTGTTCACCATGGTCTCGATCTGCGTTTCGTTGTCGGGGGACGCCGCGGAGGATCCGTTGCGGGCCTTTGCCGGGCGCTTCGGCGGCTCGGTGTTTCCGGCCGAGACCGATCAGCCGGTGACGCAGTTGATGCTCAACAACTCCGCCGTCACCGATGACGACCTGGCGGCCGTCGTCGGCAGGACCGACCTGCAGGTGTTGTATCTCCGGGGTACGGCGATCACCGACGTCGGTCTCGTCCACCTCGCCTCGGTGACCGGGCTCTATCAGCTCGATCTCAGCGGCACCAGCATCACCGACGCCGGTCTGGTGCACCTGGCTGGTATGGGCAATCTGGTTGGACTGCGACTCACCGACACCGCCGTGACCGACGCTGGTCTGCGGAACCTCGAAGGTCTCACGACTCTCCGTTCCCTGGATCTCAAGAGAACGAAGGTGAGTGCCGAAGGGATCGAGTCTCTTCGTGCGCTCCTGCCGACAGGGCGGATCCAAAGCAGCGTCGGCACCGTCGAAGGTGTTGGCGTAGCGGCGGAGGTCGCGGCCGCACGAGCCGCAGCGCCACCGCCGCCGGAACCGACGGCGAACCCCAAGACGCCGTCGTGTTCCGATCTGAGCGATGTGGAGTGCCTCAAGGCGGAATTGTCGAGTGGCGTGGCGGCGCGCTGTATCGACGCCACCAATGCCATCGCCGAGGTTCGGAACGAGCGTGTACAACGGGGCGAGGTCGGCGCCGATCAGGAACTGGTGGTGGCCACCGCGGGTTTCCTTTTCGAGCTGGCCCAAAAGGACGGCGACCGGTGCCAGTCATCAGGATTCACCGGTCTCGACTGGCTCGGACCGGGGATCCGAGAAGTGTTGCTTGCGGACAAGGTGGTTCCCTTCCTGATCGCCGACATCGAGGCGGGACTCGAAGCCGGCAGACTGCGCGGTCAGCAGAACAGCGCCCTGCGCATTCTCGGGTCCTTTGGCGAGGACGCAGCGCCGGCGGTGCCTCTGCTCAGTGGGATCATCGCCGATCGCAGCAACCCTGTGACCTCATCGGCGCGGCCCGACGCCCTGGTTTCGTTGGCCGCCATCGGCCCCGAGGCGCGTTCCGCCGAACCCCTGCTTTTCCAGGTCATGGCGGATCGCGAGGTCGTCAACTACCGCGATGTCGATGCTCGGGTCAAGTCGGCCGAGGCCCTGCTGGCCATCGGTGCCGACCCGGGACGGGTCGCCGAGGCCCTGGTGCCCTGGCTCACCGAGGATGACCACAACCTGCGGGCGGCCGCCCGACGTCAACTCATCGCCATCGGCGGGCCGGCGGCTACCGTCGTCGCCGCGAACCTGAACAGCCCGGACGCACAGACCGTCGGTGCTGCGGTCGAAGTGCTGGCGTCGATGGGATCGGACGCGAAGGCCGCCATCCCCGAGGTCGTGGCGGTCGTACTCTCCGTGGGCGATCCGAACGGCTATCTCGATATGGTTCTGCGCGCCATCGGACCCGGGGACGACGTTGTGGTCACTGCTTTGGTGGAGGCGCTGGCCAGTAGCGACGAAGCCGTGCAGACGAGGGCGGCAGCCATCCTCGGAAGCTGGGGCGAGGCTGCCGGCGCGGCACTGCCTGCCCTGCGGCATGTGGCGGATTCAGATTCCTCGGCGAGCTTTGATGCCAAGCTTGCCATTGACGAGATCGAGGGCCCGGCAGAGAACTGAGATCGGAAGAATAAACCGCAAGGGCGCAAGGGACGCAAAGACATCGCGACCATCGCAGACCACAGATGACACAGATGGACACAGATTGACCCATCGCACGATCGCACCGTCGCGGCGGAGTCGACGATGGTCGATTCACTCCAGACCGTGATCCTTGGTTTGACGGAATTGTAGCGCCCACGTCTCGTGGGCGTCGGTGCCGTGATCGGAGTGATCGACGCAGGCGGGACGCCCGCGCTACAAGAGGCCGAACGCCGTCCTGGTCAGTTCTTCGTGTCTTGGAGCCTTCGTGGTTGTGATGGCGATGGAATCTGCGTCCATCTGCGGTTTCTCAGTGCGATGGTGCGATGAGTCAAAAACGCGATGTCTTTGCGTCCTTTGCGATGGACGAATCTTCGTGTCCTTTGTGTTTCAAGCTGGGGGCGCCCGAGGGTCAATCACGACGCTGGCACCGGAACGACCTTCAACCCAGCTGGCGCCGGCTCTCAATTACGACGGCTTTGCGCCTCTGCGTAATATCTGCGATGCCTTTGCGACCTTTGCGCCTTCGCGGTTCAAAATTACGTGAACCGCGACACCCGGCCCTTCTTGCTGGTGAGGACCGAGCACATGGCCGGCACGACGAAGAGGGTCAGAAAGGTCCCGATGACCATCCCGCCGATGACCGCGACTCCCATGGGAATCCGGCTCTCGGCGCCGGCCCCGAAGCCCAGCGCGATGGGGAGAATACCGAGCACCGTCGACAGACTGGTCATGAGCACCGGTCGGAAGCGCGCGGTCGCTCCTTCGATGATGCTCTCGGTCACCGAGGCGCCCGCCGCCTTGCGCTGGTTGGCGAACTCGACGATGAGGATGCCGTTCTTGGTCACCAGCCCGATGAGCATGATCATCCCGATCTGCGAAAAGATGTTGAGGGTCTGGTTGAAGTACCACAGGGAGAGCAGCGCGCCCGCCAGCGCCAGCGGCACGGTGAACATGATGATGAATGGATCCCTGAAGCTCTCGAATTGGGCGGCCAGAACGAGGTAGACCAGCAGCAACGCCAGAAGAAAGACAAAGACCAGGCTGGTGGCGCTCTCGGCGAAATCCCGCGACTCACCGGCGAGGGTGGTGGAAAAGCTGTCATCCAGCACTTCGTCGGCGATGAGATCCATGGCGACGATCCCGTCGCCGATGGTCTTGCCCGGACTCAAAGCGGCCGAAACGGTGGCCGACTCGTAGCGGTCGAAACGGAAGATCTGTGGCGGGCTGGAGGTCTCGGTGACCGTGACCAGCTTGTCCAACAGGACCGGCGGCCGGCCCTCGGTGGTGACATAGAGGTTTCGGAGATCAACGGTCTCATCGCGGGAGCCACGGAGGACCTGACCGATGACCTCGTACTGCTTGCCGTCCATGACGAAGTAGCCGAGCCGTTGCTCGCTGAGCGCGAGTTGCATGGTCGTCGCGATGCGCCGCGCGGAGATCCCCTGGTCCTGCGCCCGCTCACGATCGATGGAGACCCGAAGCTCGGGCTTGTCGAACTTCAGGTTGACATCGACGAAGTCGAAGGTGGGGTCCGCCTCGGCGGCGGCGAGGAAGGGCGGCAGGACCTCCTGCAGCTTCTCCATGTTCTGCGCCTGGATCACGTACTGAACCGGCAGCCCTCTGCGCCGGCCGACGGCGATGGTGGGCGCCTGCGAGAGATAGGTCCGGGCGTTGGTCAGGCGATCGATCTCGGATGCGAGGGCATCGGCAATCTCGCCCTGGGTCCGCTCTCGCTGATCGGGTTCGACGAGGTTGATGCGTCCGAAGCCCGAGTTCACCGACGAGGCTGCCCCGAAGCCCGGTGCGGTGACCGTGATGACGTTGTCGATCTCAGGCACCTCCTGGAGGATGAGGGCGTTGAGCCGGTCCATGAAGTGTTCCATGAAGGCAAAGGTGGCGCCCTCCGGCGCGCGGGCGTTGACGCTGATGGAGCTTCGATCCTCGATGGGCGCCAGTTCGCGTGGCAGCACCTGGAGGAAGAGAGCCACCAGACCCAGACAGACCACCACGATGGGCAGCGCCAACCATCGACGCTGCAGCATCTCCGTCAGGACCTGACGGTAGGTCGAGCCGAGTTTCGAGAAGAACGGCTCGGTCACTCGATAGAACCAGGGTTGCCGCGCGCGTTTCTTGAGCAGGCGGGACGAGAGCATGGGGGTCAGGGTCAGGGCGACGAAAGACGAGATCACCACCGCCCCGGCGAGGGTCAGGCCGAACTCACGGAAAAGCCGGCCCACCAGCCCACTGAGGAAGAGGATGGGCATGAAGACCGAAACCAACGCCACGGTTGTCGCGACGACCGCGAAGAAGATCTCCCGAGTGCCCTCGACCCCGGCTTCCATGGGATCGAGACCGCCCTCGATCTTGGAGTAGATCACCTCGACGACGACGATGGCGTCATCCACCACGAGCCCGATGGCCAGCACCAACGCGAGGAGGGTCAGCACGTTGAGGGTGAAACCGGCGAGGTACATGACGAAGAAGGACCCGATGAGCGAGACGGGGATCACCAGCAGCGGGATGAGGGTCGTCCGCCAGTCGCGGAGGAAGAGGAAGATGACCAGCATGACGAGGGTGAAGGCGATGAAGATGGTCTGTTTGACCTCGGCAATCGACTTGCGGACAAAGCGGCTGGCGTCGAAGGCCCACGCCACTTGGATGTCCTCCGGCAGCGTCTTTTGGATCATCTCCACCCGGCGGTGGAACTCGTCGGTGATCGAGATGTAGTTGGCGCCGGGCTGGGGTCTGGCGACGACCAGGACCATGGGGATGCCGTTGCGTTTGAGCACCGTCCGCTCGTTGCGCGGGCCGAGCTCGGCGACGCCCACGTCGCGAAAGCGGATGATCCGATCGCCCTCGGATTTGAGAATCAGATCGTTGAACTCCTCGGGGGTCTCGAGGCGGCTCATGGTCCGCACCGGGAGCTCGACATCGTGACCCTCGATGCGGCCCGACGGAAGCTCGACATTCTCTCTGGCCAGGGCGTCACGGACATCCATGGGCGAGAGGCGATAGGCGGCGAGCTTGTGCGGGTCGATCCACAACCGCATGGCGTAGGTCTTCTCACCCCAGATGTCGACGCTGGCGACGCTGGGGATGGTCTGGAGGCGTTCGACAAATCTCTCCTGGGCGATGCGGCTGAGCTCGAGCAGGTTGCGGCTGTCGCTGCGCACCGAGACTCCCACGATTGGCCGTGCGTCGGCATCGGCCTTGGAGACGATGGGAGGGTCGACATCCGGTGGCAGGTCGCGCATGGAGCGGGAAACGTGGTCCCGGACGTCGTTGGCGGCGCGTTCGAGGTCGGTGCCGAGGTCGAACTCGGCCTGGATGGTGCTGCGGCCGTCGCGGCTGGTGGAGGTGAGGGTGCGAATGCCGTCCACCCCGTTGATGGACGCCTCGAGCGGCTCGGTGATCTGCGACTCGATGACGTCGGCCGAGGCGCCCCGGTAGTTGGTGGAGACGGTGATGACGGGTGGGTCGAGGGAAGGGAACTCCCTTACGCCGAGGAAGGAGAAGCCGAGCAGGCCGAAGAGCACGATGGTGATGGACAGCACGATGGCCAGCACCGGACGCCGGATGCTGAGGGTGTAGAGGGTCATCGCGTCGCAACGCCTTCGGCGGTTGTCTCCTCGAGCTCGACCTCGAGCCCCGGCTGGAGCTGGAGGATGCCGCTGATGATCACCAGATCACCCTCGTCGAGGCCGCCGGTGATCTGCACCTCGCGCTCGTTGCGGATGCCGGTTGTGACCGTTCTGGGCTCGGCGAGACCATCGCGGACAACGAAGACCTTCTTGCCCCCGAGCTCGGGGATCACGGCGATGGCGGGAACCGCCAGCGCGTCGGAGACCGAACGAACGGCGAGATCGACGTTGGCGAAGGTTCCCGGGAGGAGGGCGCCGTCGCGGTTGGGACACCGCGCCCGCATCCGCAGCGACCGGCTGGCGGCGTCGATGTTGGGCTCGATGGCGTAGATGGTGCCGGGGAAGGCGCGCTCGATGCCCTCGACGGTGAATGAAACCTCATCGCCGATGGTCATGAGCGCCGAGTATCTCTCCGGGACCGAGAAGTCCAATTTGACCGAGTCGAGATCGTGGAGCGATGCGATCCGGGTCTGGGAGGAGAGATAGCTGCCCGGGCTCACCCAGCGCAGACCGATGACACCGCCGAACGGAGCGCGGATCTCGGTCTTGAGCAGCTGCGCCTCGATGAGCTGGAGCTCGGCGCGGAGCACGTTGAGCTCACCGAGGGCGACATCGTAGGTCTCCGACGAGATGACGCCGTCGTCGAGGAGCTGCTGCTGCCTCGCCTCCGCCCGTTCGGCGAGCTCGACCCGGTACACGGCTCGTTGCCGTTCGGCGATGAGCTCGGAGTCGTCGATCTTGAGCAGGAGTGTTCCCTCGGCCACCCGAGCACCTTCGTCGAAGTGGATGGCGGCGATCTTGCCCGAAATCTCCGACACGATTTCGACCGATTCGTTGGCCCTGACGGTGCCGATGGTCGCGAGACGCTCGGAAATCTCCACCGGTGTCACACGGTGGATCCTGACCTTCAGGACCTTCTCCTCTTTCTCTATGGAGTCCTGGTCCTTCTCTCCCCGGTACTGGAGGATCTTCGGGATCGCGAGGGCGGCGATGAGCGCGAGGGTGATGACGAGGGTGAGGACCCAACGTTGGAGTGTGAGCATGTGGTCTCCGGTCCGTCGGGAGCGGTGAAGTGAACCACCCCGACCGGTTCATGGTTATACCACGGGGAAGAGTCTCGGGGTTGAACCGCAAGGGAACAAAGGGCGATAGGCATCGCGGGTTTGAACCACAGAGACACAGAGACACGGAGGGGTATTCGGTGCTTCGATGTTTTGGTGGCCTTCGGCTCATCGATCGTGGGCCCTCGATCGCACGAGTTTTTGAAACACAAAGAGCACGAAGATCCACAAAGACACCACAAAGGCCCGATCTTGACTCATCGCAGGGCCTGATGTGTCTTCGAGGTCAGAGGGAGTCCGGGTCAATAAATGCGATGCTCCGTGGTTCCTTCGTGGTTCGTAGCGTCCTTTGTGTTTCAATTGACCGTCCTGGTATCCACGATCGACGAGCCGAAGGCCACAAGGACCTCAACGTCGGTGGAAACCTTCTGTATCTCTGTGTCTCTGTGCCTCTGTGGTGCAATCGACACCGTCGCTGAGAAGCTCGAGTCAGGACGTCGGAACCAACTTCAACGTCGTTTCGGTCTCCCCCGGCAGGAACGGCGTGGGTTGTCCCTCGACCCACGCCTCGTGGCCGGCCCGGTAGTGCGGCGACATGGGGTGACCGCTCTGTCCGCCGGGCATGTGGAAATAGCCGTCGTCCTCGCGGCCGGGCGAGACCGCGAAGCGTTCGGACGCGCCGAACCTGGGGCTCTGGACCCTCGGCATCATGCTGTCGCCGGGAAGCTCGATGGCCGGAAGGTCGAGCCAGCCGGCGAGTTGGGGCACCGCGAGACTGATGGGGTGCTGAATGGTCAGGGTGTTGCGCTCACCCCAGGTCCAGAGTTCGGGGTCGGGTCCGATCTCTGATTCGAAGTACTCCATGGCATTGTCCACCGCGGCGAGCAGCACCTCGTTCCAGGTGGGGTGGTCGGGTCCCAGCAAATGGCTCGGTTGCTCGGTGATGAGACGCCAGAGCGAATCCTCCCACTGGACGAAGCGGTAGATGCTGAAGCGTTCGTCGGCCTCGGCGCAGGGCGCCAGGAAGCGGCCGTAGACGATTTCGAAGGTCTCGATGCGGAAGGCTCGAGCCAGGCGGTAGGCTTGAGATTCGATGCTCGCGTGACCGGTCCAGGTGGTGTCGACGAGCTCCCGGAATGTTTCGCGGCGGGGGTGGCCGGCCACCGCCTGGTCGGTGAGGGTCTCGAGGGCCAGCCGGCGCCAGCGCTCGAAGAAGAGCGCGCGGTCGTCGAG
>Ga0316191_10004691_pt1 | contig 10214 bp, 8 predicted proteins | sample Eddworburr2cm_MG_FD_204928 | JGI IMG/M metagenome (GOLD analysis project Ga0316191, IMG submission 204928) | Coastal sediment microbial communities from Maine, United States - Eddy worm burrow 2 cm | ecosystem: Environmental > Aquatic > Marine > Coastal > Sediment | place: USA: Maine | collected... | reverse complement strand
ATGATCGCCTCACGACTCGCCTGCGAGTCGACCAGGCTGACAATGTCGCCGGGATCGAAACCAAAGCGGGTTGTCAGTACGCGCGCGATCAGCCGCACGTCATTGGGCGGACCTTCAAGATCAGGCAGCGGTGTGATCCCGGATTCCGGATCGTTAGCGAGGTAGTCACCGACACCGATCAGCAGCGCCCTGCGTACGCCGGACTCCTGCGCACTGGCCATGACCGGCACGCAGAGCGTGACCAGCGCGATCAAGGCCAGCCGGGTCGCCATCCTCTCAAGACGGACTCTCGCCCGGTCCATCGCAGCTCCCATCCATCATCCGCAGCCGCGAGCATAAAGGAATTGCCCGGATTTCTCGCCACTGCGGCAGCGGCCGCTACCAGCCGCCGCCACCGCCACCGCCGCCACCGCCACCGGAGAAGCCGCCCCCGCCGCCGGAAGACGACCCGGGTGGCGTGGCCGACGAAGCGATGGCGGAGGTCAGAGAACTGCCGACACTGGAAGCGAAATTTCCGACCCGGTCGGTACTGAAATCCCCCCGATACCAGGCGGGAGAGTACCCCTGTTCATCGCGCCCCAGCTTGGCGAAGACGGCTGCGAATTGCTCGGCCCAGGACTGCTCCACACCCAGCGCCAATGCGAAGGGCAGATAGCGTTCGAACAACTCCGGAGTCTTGTCCGGCGGGTTTCTCAGGTTGAGATCATCGCGCTCCGCGACCTCGAGGAACAGGCGGAATCCGTCCAGTCTGTCCATCAGCTGGCGACCCTTTGGTGTCGCGGCCTTCAACAGGAAGTGAAACAGGATGAGCCCGGCAACCGTGAGCGCCAGCACGACGATGGCCGCTGGAGACAAGCCCTCGGTCAGGACGACCAGCCCCGCGGTCAGGACGGCCACCGCCGCCGCGGGGACCACAAGAACGGAGTTGGTGTAGAAATAGACCTTCTCGTAGTCCAGCCGCAGTGCCCGCCGGTGGGCCTTGCGGGCACCGCCGATGACCTTGTGGTTGGCGTCATTCAGTTCAATCACCGCACCCTTGCTGAAGAGCTGCTTCAACAGCACTCTCTCGCCAGCGGCGAGCGTGGCCGGATCGCCCGATTTCTTCAACAGCGTGTAATCCCCGTGCCGCTCACTGATCTGCAGATGACCGTTCACAGCAAGGTTGACGACGGCCGTCGTGAAAGCGCGATCGTCGTAGCCCATCTCGCGTATGAATCGCGCAGACGCCGGCGAGAAACCCTGCGGAGGCTCGTAATGAGGAAAGATCACGCCGGGCTCCGGGTCGCGGCCATAGCGTAGCCAGGCAACATAGAGATAGGCGATGATCAGTCCGAACCCGGCCAGTGCGGTGAGCAGACCCCGATTGTCTCTGAGCAGCCACTTCAAGGTCTGCCAGCGACCCGGTTGGCTGACGTGTCCCTTCGGCCAGCTCACGACGATGGTCAGGCCTTCCTGCGGTCGCATCGGCCCGACGGTCTCGATGACGACCTGACCGCGGGTAACCTCGCTCACGGCATTGCGTGCCGTACTGCCCACCACACCGGTGTAGGCCGCCGCCGCCACGCCTTCTCCGGTGACACCATCCGGCAGGGTGACGACGGCGCGGGCCACGTCGATGGGGAACTCCCAGCCGTTGCCGGTGACATTCCAGTACAGCTCATCGTGGTCCTCGAAGAAGCCCAGCTGGCGGTGGGTCCTGTAGGTGATCGCGTATTCGTAGACACCGGGATCGAGATAAACGTCGGACCGCCCGGCGTAGACACGCACGCCATTGGCATGTTTCTCCGCCTTCCAGGCCTCGGGCATGCCGTCACGGGTGACGGAAACGACTTCAAATTCGACCCGGTAGCGGTTGCCGAACCGATCCTTGTAATCGGTCGGGAAATCCCGGTAGATGCCCCGGCGGATGTTGGCCCCTTCCGCCCGAACCCGGATCTGCTCGGCGACGCTCATGCTGCCGTCGACATTGACGGTAATGTCGCTCTGATACGCAAGGATGCGTTCGTCACCCAGCGCAGGCCCGGCAGCCAGGACGCTGGCGATGAGCAGGACGCAACTGGCCAGGACCGGAAAACGCATGGGCCTCACGAATCCATCTCGACCCGGGGCGCCACGCGGACATGTTCACCGTCAGGCTCGAAGAACTCGGCCACGTGGAACCGGAACGGGCGCGCCACCAGTACGTCCGGGACCGTCTCGATGCGGGTGTTGTAGATCCGCACGGCGCCGTTGTAGAAGCGCCGCGCGTACTGGAGATGATCCTCTACCTCAACCAGCTGCGCCTGCAGGTCGAGAAAATTCTCGTCCGCCTTGAGATCCGGGTAGTCCTCGGCCAGCGCGATCAACCTGTGCAGGCCCGCTTGCATCTGGTCCTCGATGCGCGCCTTGTCAGCCAACGCCGGTGAGGCCTCGCTGCGAGCGCGCAACTCGGTGACCGCGGTCAGCGTGGCTTTCTCATAGGCTGCGTAGGCCTTGACCGCCTCTACCAGTCGCGGCACCAGGTCGTGGCGACGGGTGAGTTGAACGTCGATATCGCTCCAGGCAGACCGCACCTGGTTCCGCTCGCGGATCAGGCGATTGAATATCAGGATCGCGAAGACAATCAGCAGTCCGAAAATGATCAGGAGAATTGTTCCGGTCATCCCGCGCCGTCCTCCCGTTTGAGCAGCGCTGAGTATACCGGCCGACTGGCCATACAGCCCGCTGCGACCGTTTGCCGGTATGTGGCATCTTTATCAGGCAACCAACTCGAGGGAGTGATCATGCGTACGACCCCTGCCCGTCGCCTGAGAGCGGTGATCCTTGGGCCGATCCTGCTCGGCCTGCTCTGCCAGGTCTCGCTGCCGGCACAGGCAGACAGTCCTGCCGCCCGGCTCGATTTCACCATGGGTCCACGCGGGCATCTGCTGATGCCGGCCATTGTCAACGGCAGCGCGCGGGGAACGTTCGCGCTGGACACCGGCGCCTCGAGCACCGTCATCACACCGGAGTTTGCTGCACAGATCGATTCGTTGCCGCGTGGCGAATCTGCGCACGCCATCGGCGCCCACTCGACCACCAGCGTCGAGATTGTGAGGCTCGAGTCTCTTCGACTCGGCGAGCTGGACATCGGCGAGGGTCGGGCCGTCATCATGGATCTCTCCCATGTCAACGGACCGGACATGACGCTCGACGGCATCGTCGGCAATAACTACCTCGACCAGTTCGATGTCGTCATCGATCTGGCCGGATCAGAAGCCACGCTCCTGGACCGCGGCAGCCTGTCCAGGTCGGCCGGCGGGTTCGCAACCTCGGTGGCCATCGGTGACGGCCACGGCAAGCTGATCTACCTGGACATCCTGCTGAATGGTCAACTGATGAAGGCCATCCTCGACACGGGCTCCGGCCGCAGCATCATCAACTCGGCAGGCGCGCGGGCCCTGGGCGCCGAATTGCCCCCCCAAGAGACCGCTGCAGACGGACACCCGGGCGGGCACCGCCTGCTGGCGAGGATAGACGACGTATCGATCCGGCTGGGGGACGCCACGCTGACCCACGACTCGTCACTCGAGGTCAGGGACCTGGGCGTATTCTCCCGTGTCGGAAGCGATAACGAACCGTTTGTGTTGATAGGGACCGACCTGCTGAACGACCGTCGCGTGGGTATCGACTATTCCGCCCGGCGCCTGTATCTCTAGCCAGCCGTCTGCGGCGAGGCACGCTCGGCGTCTGCTGCACTCTGGGTCGCGGCCGCCGTGCGCTTGCGTTGTCCGCTAAACAGATCGAACAGGAACATGGCGCCGATGCCGTAGACGGTGACTACGAGCATCAGGAAGATCCGCAGGCTGAACTGGAAGTTGGCGGTCGACGTCGGGGCGACTGCAGGCCCGAGGATGACAAGCAGCGTCACCAGCGCATACGACCACATCGGTCCGTCGGCGGCCAGCCCTTTGCCGGCAAACACCCGTCGCCCCAGCAACAGCGAGGCGATGAGGGTGCCCAGGACATAGACAATCAGTGACGGCCAGATACGCAGCGTGACCCAGATGAGCAGGGCCGCCAGCCCGCCGATGAGCGTGGACAACAGCATGGATCGGGCGGCCTGGGCGCTGCCACCGACATTGGCCTGCTGCCCCAGCGTCATGGACTTGATCAGGACCACCATGTACTTGGAGGTATCCGGGGCCATCAGGAAATAGAGCAGCACAGGGAATGTCACGAATAGAGCTCGCAGGGCCGCGAAGACGGCTGCGCGCGGATCCGGCTTCGGCGCCGCCGCCTTGGCCGCCCGCATCGCCGCCACCTGTGCCTTGGTCTCATGAGGCTCCGGGAAGATGGCATAGGCGATCCAGACGAACAGCATGCAGCTGGCGCCGGACTTGACCAGCGATGCGGTGATCAACACGGCGGCTGTGACCGACTCGGAACCCAGCGCCGGGACGACGGCGAGGCCGAGACCCATGAAACCGGCGATGATGGGGTTCCCGCCGCGGGCTGCGTAGTGGAAGATCCCGAACAGCCCCAGCCCGATAAGGATCACGCCGGCGAACGGCCACTCGTGGATCGGCACCAGCAGCAGCAGGCCGATACCGAGGGACACGGCCAGCATCAGCACGAACGAGAAACCGGCCTTCAGCGTCGGTGCCGGGAACGGCAGGGCCAGGATGGTAGCGGCGAGAACCGCTGACAGGAAAGCCGCGTTCCATCCTGCCAACTCTCCGAACAGCAGCGCCAGCGTGGTGCCGGTCGCCAGCCGCAGGGCCCGGCGCTGGTACAGCGTGGCGCCGGTGTCAGATGTGCTCGCCGCGCTCATCGGGTCAGTACAGGTAGGTCAGATAGCTCAACAGGCGGATGTAGAGCCGGCCGAGCGTGTTCATGATCGGATGGGGCCCCGTGTAGACGATCACCGTGACCTGCGATCCGACGCGGATGCCGTGCCCTTCCCTGAGCACCGACTCATCCAGGTCGACCAGCACCGGGAAGCGCTGCGCATCACGCAGCCAGTTTTGGTCATTCTCGATCGTGGGTAACGTGCCGAGCGAGTCATTCCCGGTCGACACACCGTATCCGACGCTCCGCACCTTGCCCTTGAAGACCCTGCCCGGCCGAACATCGAGCACGAAATCCACCGGGTCGCCCGGCTCCAGGTTGCCCAGATTGTTCTCGGTCAGGTCGGCCTGGATCCAGATGTCATGGATGGCCACGAACGTCATCAGCGGCTGGCCGGCCTGGGCGAAGTTACCGGTGTCGACGCTGACGTTCGTTACCAGGCCCCGTTCCGGGGCGACGATCGTGGTCCGGTCGAGATTGATCTTCGCCTGATCGAGGGCTGCCCGCGCCGCCCGCAGCCGGGGATTGTCGTCACCCATGGGGCCCAGCTGCAGCCGCGCCTTCTCCAGCTCGGCCTCCGCCGCCTCTACCCGGGCCCTGGCGCCTTCCAGCGTCGCGACCGCCGAATCGAGACGTCGCTGGGAGACCGCTCCCGGGTCTTCATCGAAGATATTCTGGAGGCGGCGGAAATTCTTCCGGTCCCTCTCCAGGTCGGCCTGCGCAGACTTCAGATTCGCTTCCGCCGACACAAGACCCGCGAAGGCGGCATCGATCTCCTGCTGGGTCGCCCGCAAGTCGGCCTCGGCCGACGCCTGTGTGAGTGCGTACCGCGACGAGTCGATCTGCAGCAATCGCTCGCCGGCTTCGACCAGCTGGTTGTTGCCCACATCCACGGCGGCGACGGTCCCTGAGACCTCCGGCGCGATCGGCACGACATAGGCCTCGACCCGCGCCTGACTGGTGTACGGCGCGACCCGGTCGCCGATGATGTACCAGACGATCAATACCGCGCAGATCGCCAGGACGACCAGGGTCCAGTGCCGCACCGGGTCCCGCGCCGCACCCTCCTCCGGTGACTCCTGGTTTTGCGCCGCCGGCTCCGCGGGGGTCGTTTCGGGGGCCGGCGTCTGTGCCGCAGATTGCTTCTCTTCAGGCATTGTTTTTTAGATCTCGGTTGCTTGTCACCAATCGGGCTTGCGTCGCCGGTCGTTCGGTGCGGGATCGGTCGAGCCAGGCTCGAGGAGTTCACCCCAGTCCACCCGCTCACGCATCATTTCCTTGTTTTCCTCGTCGACAAACTCCTCGCCGGCACGCATCTGCCAGCCGCCCCCCAAGGCCTTGTAGAGGTTGATGACGTTGGCAATGACGGCGCCCTGATTGGCGACGTAACGTTGCTGCTGGGTGAACAGTGACTGCTGAGCGTCGAGCACTCGCTGGTAGTCGGAAAAGCCTTCCTTGTACCTCAATGTAGACAGGTCGACGGACCGCTTGGCGGCCTCCACCGATTGGCCAAGTATCACGCCCTGCTGCAGGCCCCTGACGTAGGCCACCATGGCATCCTCCACCTCCTGGGCAGCCGCCAGGACCGTGTCCTGGTAACTGATCAGCAATTGCTGCAGGCGGGCGTCCTGGACCCGGACATTGTTCTTGATGCGACCGTAATTGAGGATATTCCAGCTGAATGCAGGGCCACCCTGAAACACCAGGCTATCCGAACTGAAAAGCTCTCCCGCTCCGGAATCTCCTGTTCTCGTCGTGTCCGTGCCATCGGCAGCCGACAGACCGACGGAACCCGCAAGCGTGAAGCTGGGATAGAGATCCGCTTCGGCGACACCAATCAGCGCACTCTGCGCCGCCGCCTGCAGCTCGGCCCTCCTCACGTCAGGACGCCGTCTCAGCAAGTCCGCCGGCACCCCGGTGGTGATCTCACCGGGTGGAGATGGAATGTCACCCTCCGGGCCGAGCACATCTGCCAGATCTCCTGGCGAACGGGACAACAGCGTACTCAGGGCATTCCTGGCCTGGTAGAGACTCGTCTCGAACTCGGGGATGGTCGCCTGGGTACTCAGCAGCAGTGTCCTGGCCTGCTGCACGTCCAGTTCGTTGACGTCACCGAATCGGAACCGTACCTGGGTGATGTCCAGGCTGCGCTGTTGCAACACGACGTTTTCGCGAGCCACCCGGAGCTGTTGCTCGGCAATGCGGATCGCATTGTAGGTCTGCGCCACCTGGGAGGTGAGCAGCACCAAGGCATTGTCGTAGTTGGCGACCGAGGCGGCCAGGTTGGCGTCGGCGGCCTCAATGCCGCGGCGGAACCGGCCCCAGAAGTCCATCTCCCAGGAGACGTCGGCGCCCAGATCGTACTGCCAATAGTTCAGGTCGCCTGCCACGGTATTGGCACCGCTCTCGCTGGCGGAGACACGGGTGACGCCGCCGCGACCGCGCTGCAGCTGGGGATACTGGCTGCCCACGGCAATACCCAACTGGGCGCGTGCCTCCAGCACCCTGAGCCCGGCGACCTCCAGGCTGTAATTCTGCTGATAGGCGGTCCGGATCAGGCGATCCAGGACCGGATCTTCGAAGACCTGCCACCACTCGACCAGTTCCAGCGGTTTGGCCTGCAGGCCACCGCCTGTGCCCTGATCCCAGGTCTCCCCCATGGGCGATTCGGGCGGCGCAAAGTCAGGACCGACGTTGGTGCAACCACCGATCGCCAGGCCACAAAGCAGCAGGCAGTGCCAACCGGCTGCTATCTTTGCGGCTCGGGTTTGACGCCATGCTCCGCGACGGGCAAGCGCACCGATAGCGGCGCCAATAGCGCAGAGCTGGCACCACCCGGTCAGGCGCACTTGCAATTCCCGCGTTCCAATCTTCCCCCCGATGCCTCTGTCCGATCCTGCCGCGGACTGTCCGGCTGCACCGTTACGATCTTTGTGGCAGCCGATTCGTCGCGCCGGCAAATGCTATATTCGCTCGTCTCCAGCCAGCGGCACAGGAGCCGCGGAAGCATGCGCCAGTTTATACAACATCACCGCCGACAGTCGTACCTGATGACGCTCTCTCTGGTCGCGATCCTCGCCTGGCCCGGGTTCGCAACTGACGCGGCTGCCGACGACGCGTCGGGATCGATCCGGTCGAGAGTTCCGGCCTCAGCGGGCTGGACGAGGTCGAGAAGTATTACGTGGACCTGGTCTACGCCCTGGCCGGCAAGTGATCTCCCGCCGTCGGCCCTGGCAGGGCTACCCTGACGGACGCAGCGCCACTGATCTGGAACTACATCAAGAGTAACGACAGGACCCGGACCCGTGATAGAGACCGTCATCATCGACAATCGCTTCCGCGGCCCGCCCGAATCCGGTAACGGCGGCTATGTCTGCGGACTGCTCGGCCGACACTGTCCGGAAGGCGCCACCGTCACCCTGCGGAAACCACCACCGCTGGGTGTCGAACTCGCGCTCACCGGTCATGGCGCCGGTCACCTTCGGCTGCAACTGGGTGACGAACTCATCGCCGAGGCGGAACCCGGGTCGCCGCAACTCGAGATCCCGGATCCACCGGAGTTCGACATCGCTGTCGAGGCAGCGAAGGGCTACGTGGGCTTCGTGGATCATCATTTCAGCGAGTGTTTCGTCTGCGGCACGGACCGCGGCCAAGGTGACGGGCTGCGGATCTACGCCGGCCCATGGAAGGGTCGGGGGATGGTCGCTGCACCATGGGTCCCCGATGGATCACTGGCTGACGATCAGGGCCGGGTCAGACCCGAGTTCCTGTGGGCCGCGCTGGACTGCCCCGGGTACTTCGCGCTGCATACCGACCGCCGGCCGCGGCTGATGCTGCTCGGCAGATTCACCGCCCACGCCGAGCCCGTGATCCGCAGCGGTGAACGCTGTGTCGTCCTGGGGTGGGCACTGGGCGAGGACGGGCGCAAGCGCTTCGCCGGAACTGCGTTGTTCTCGGAATCCGGCGCGCTCGCGGGCGCGGCCCGGGCCACCTGGATCGCGCTGGATCGCACGCTCTGGTAAGACCGCCATTCGAAGCGACCGCCGTCGTCTCCAGAGAGTATCTGGCGTGACCCCCATGACGCGACGCATCAAGCGCCGCGGAGTTTTCGGGTCTATAGTTGTCCGATACTCAAGGGGGAGCTCAAAGCATGTCGTACCCACACTGGATGATTCGCGGCCCGGAAGTTTCGGCCTGCAACTGCAACTGGGGATGTCCCTGCCAGTTCAATTCCCTGCCGACCCACGGCGATTGCAGGGCGGCCATGGTGATTCGAATCGAAGAAGGCTACTTCGGCGATCACGACCTGTCCGGCGTTAAATTTGGCGGTCTGTTCTCCTGGCCCGGGGCAATCCACGAGGGCAACGGCGAGTGCATTCCGGTGGTGGACTCGGATGCTGGCGATGCCCAGCGTGATGCGGTGCTGCAGATCATGTCGGGAGAGACATCGGAGCCTGGCGCCACGATCTTTAACGTTTTTGCCGCCACCTATGCGAAGGTCCACGATCCGGTGTTCGCACCCATCGACTTCCATGTGGACATGGAGAACTGGACCGGCAAGTTCACGATCCCGGGCTATGTGGACGCCTTCGCCTCGCCCATCACCAATCCCATTACCGGCGAATCGCATCGGGCGCGCGTCATGCTCCCCGAGGGATTCGAGTATCGGGAAGCCGAGTTTGTCAGCAGCCGCGCCCATTCCGGCAGCGAGATACCGCTGGACTGGAATGAAGGCCACGGACACATCGCAATACTGCACATGACGCCGTCGGGGCCTGTCGGTTGAGGACAGATACGAACGTCCGGTTATTGCGCTGAAACGACCCTATGGACGTCGTCGAAGCCATCGCCCGTCGCGACCGCCTGGTCGTGATCGCGGGTCTCTTCGTGATCACCCTGCTCGCCTGGATCTATCTGTTGTCCGGCGCCGGCATGGACATGGATATGGCCGGCATGGACCCGGACATGGTCATGCCCATGACCTGGTCACCTGCCTACGCGCTCGTCATGTTCCTGATGTGGTGGATCATGATGATCGCCATGATGCTGCCGAGCGCGGCGCCGATGATCCTTCTGTTCGCGCTGGTCAATCGCAAGAACCGCGAGCGCGATGCGCCTTATGTATCTACGAGCATATTCGCGTTCGGCTACCTGGTCGCCTGGGCCGGCTTCAGCCTGGCGGCTACGATCCTGCACTATCTGCTCGAGCAAGCCGGGCTGCTGAGTATGCGCATGGCGAGCGCGGCCGACTGGCTCGGCGCCGCGCTGCTGATGGCGGCCGGTGTCTACCAGTTCACGCCGCTCAAGGACGCCTGCCTGCGGCACTGCCGCAGCCCCATCGCGTTTATCACGGAGCACTGGCGCCCCGGGCCATCCGGTGCGCTGCGGATGGGCATCTACCATGG
>Ga0316191_10004686_pt1 | contig 10218 bp, 9 predicted proteins | sample Eddworburr2cm_MG_FD_204928 | JGI IMG/M metagenome (GOLD analysis project Ga0316191, IMG submission 204928) | Coastal sediment microbial communities from Maine, United States - Eddy worm burrow 2 cm | ecosystem: Environmental > Aquatic > Marine > Coastal > Sediment | place: USA: Maine | collected... | reverse complement strand
CGTGGTACCACCGGGCGGAAGTCGAGAACGGGATCAAATAGCGCAGGGGGTTGCAATGAAGAAGGACGATCTTTCGTATCTCAAAGAACTGCTGGAAGGTCAGCTCGATTATCTTCAGAACCAGGCTGATCATACGGTCATATAAATCCGAATCAACGGTTCTCCCGGGGACCATTTGGCCGAGCAGGCATTTTCGGCCGTTAGCCGTCATGCACAAAAGGAAATCCTGAAAACATCCGGAAATTCTATATGTATAGAACAGGCCGATTGTATCTTTTAAAAAACAGTGCTATCATCATTCGAACCTTCATCATTGAAGAGGAGGCGCTTACCCTCGATGATGAAGAATTCCCGGATGAAGACGACGGTACTCCGGATCTCCTCTATCGTGCAGACCATCGTGGTCGCCACGATTGCTGATGTTGTCGAGCGGGCTCTCACTGCAGTTTGAATCCAATTACAGGTAAAGTAAAGTGCGCGTTGTTGCCAAAAAGATACCGGGCAGTGAGGTGTATCCGACACCAGCGTATGCCGACGGTGGCGATGATGCGGTGCCTGGCGAGATACCGGATTTCGAAAAAATCATTGTCGAGTGCATCTGTCCCAAATGCGGGGCCAGACACGCCATGAATTTTCCGTGGACCGGCCGGGGGGTCCCCCGGAAATACTGTCCGCAATGCAAAAAAAGCCTATAGGGCGCTGGGCGGGCGCCGATCGCCTAACGCACGTAAACCTTCGGAAGGATCATTACGTTTCCCGGGTACTTAGGGCCCCAGCAAAAAATAATTCCACATCTTGCTTGTCTTTTGGCCCATCTGTTTGCCAATCTGGCGCGTTACATCCACCGAAACGTATCTTTAAATGCGACGCTGGATGTGCCTCGTAGAAGGCCCCAAATCCAGCCCAATCTTGTGGAATGATTTGTTACCGTGACCCTTAACCTATAAAAGAAGAAAGAAAGGAGATGATCGGATGAACAAAGGAGATCTAATCAACGAAGTGTCACAGGTGCTCGCCTCGAAAAAAGATGCCCAAGCCGCTGTCGACGGGTTGCTCGCGGCCGTCACCAAGGCGCTCAAAAAAGGCGATGATGTCACTCTCGTCGGCTTCGGGACATTTAAGGTGGCCAAGCGCAAAGCCCGCACGGGCAGAAATCCGCAGACCGGAGCAGAAATCAAAATCAAAGCCACCAAAGTTCCCAAGTTTGTACCGGGCAAAGCCCTGAAGGAAGCCGTCAAGTAAACGGTATTACCGGCTCGACGATGACGGGTTTTCACTAAAAATTGTCGACAGTTGAAACCGGCGGTTCGCCGCCGGTTCATCTTTCCGTCACCAGACCCTCGCGGCGGCGACTGTCCGGATGGCGCCGCCGTACTTCTCCGAAAGCACCCCCACTTTTATAAAATAGATGCCTTGTATTATGTTGGATAAGATTAACAGGACCGGTGGTATCAAATCGAAACCGGCTGTCAGACCGAAGGGCGTTTGAATGGATTCCGGACGGATTCGCTTAGCATTTATTCTGCTATTCTGCATCATCGCATTCGGTACTGTTGGCTATCACATCTTCGAAGGCATGCCCTTCTTTGATGCCTTCTATATGGTGCTCATAACGATCAGTACGGTGGGGTTCAGTGAAATCAAGCCGCTGTCGATATCGGGGCGAATCATTACCATTCTGATCATCAGCACCGGCATTACGACAATGGCGTACACCATCGGCACCTTGCTGAGAATGTTCATCGAGGGCGAGCTCGGCAGAATATTCGGGAGAAGAAAGTTGGAAAGAAATATATCCGCCATGCAAGGACACTTCATCATCTGCGGTTACGGCCGGATCGGCAGCATCATCTGCAAGGAACTGCAGGAGGATAGCATACCGTTTGTCATCATCGAGGAAGACCCCTCGAAAAACAGCGACCTTGAAAAGGAAGGCTACCTCTACATCAATATGGATGCCACCTCCGAAGAGGCCTTGATAAAGGCCGGTATCATGAGCGCAAAGGGGATCGTGACAGCCGTCCGTTCGGACGCCCACAACGTCTTCATCACCCTGACGGCGAAAGGTTTGCAACCCGACATTTTTGTCCTGTCCCGCGCCTCGGATGTCAAAAACGAAGCCAAACTGATAAAAGCGGGGGCCTCCCGCGTTGTTTCCCCTTATCTGCTCGGGGGGCGGCGTATGGCCGAGGTGTTGAAGCGTCCGACCGTGGTCGATTTTATCGACATTGCCATGGCCAACCGCAAATTGGGTCTGGCGATGGAAGAGGCCAGGGTTGGAGACCGGTCGACGTTGGTCGGTAAGAACCTGATCGACAGCCACCTTCGTCAAAATTATGGTGTGATTATTGTGGCAATCAAAAAAACCTCGGGGGAGATGATCTACAACCCGCTGCCCTCCGAAAAACTCGACGCCGGAGATGTGATCGTTGTCATCGGGAAAAAGGAAGCTCTCAAGCGGATGAGCGAGATTATGTGAGACCCGGCGGCGGATCTATGTTTAAAATCTTTTTAAAATAAACGAACCCGATTCGGGCTCTTTTTACAGATTCTCCGGTTCGGGGACTTGTTTCTGCTGACGGACGACATACTCCCGGATGCGGTTGCCGTCCATCTCCTTGACCGTGATGAGAAAATTGCCGATCTGGATCTCCTCCCTTTCTTTGGGGATTCGTTCGATCGAGTTGAGCACATAACCGGAAAAGGTATCATAATCCTTTGATTCGAGGATGTTCATGGGTATTTTTTCGTTAACGTCCTCGATTTCCGATTTGCCGGGAACCACCCACTCGTCGGCCTTTATTTTTATGATCTGAGGCTGATCCTTGTCGGTTTCATCGGTGATCTCGCCCACAATTTCTTCCAAAGCGTCTTCCAGTGTGATCAGACCGGATACGCCGCCGTGTTCATCCACGACGATCGCCATGTGCTGTTTTCTTTTCTTGAACGCCTGCAGCAGGGAATCGAGCTTCTTGTTTTCCGGCACGAAATAGGCCGGTTGCATGATTTTGCGAAGAGAAGTCTCGCCGTTGGTCGTGACATAGTGAAGAAAGAGATCCTTTATGTTCAGAATGCCGATCACATGATCGATGTCCCCTTCGATAACCGGGAAACGGGTATAACCGGATTCGACAAACTTTTCCAGATCCGGCTTTTCATCGGCCTCGATGACGAACATGTCCGCTCTGGGGGTCATGATTTCCGAGGCATTGGTGTCGTCGAATTCGAAGATGTTGTGGATCAGCTCTTTTTCCTGCTCCTTGATTTCGCCTTCCTCTTCGACGACCTCCACGAACGTCATCAATTCTTCCTCGGTTACGATCGGCTTGTGCTTTATCTTTCCGGTGATCAGCGGAATGAAGTTGAGAAAAAGGATTATCGGGTAAAAAATGATCGAGAGCCAGTAGATCGGTCGAATGACCAGACGGGCAACGAGAACATTGTTGCGGGTTGCCAGCGATTTTGGGAAAATTTCCCCGAAAACCAGTATCAGTAAGGTCATCACGCCTGTGGTGATGCCGACGGCATGGTTCGCCACAAGTCCGATGGTGATGACGGTGGCCAAAGCCGAGGCACCGATGTTTACCAGATTGTTACCGATTAGAATGGTTGCCAGAAGACGATGGGGGTTTTCTTTCATTTTTTTGATCAGCAAATAGATCCGGTCTCCTTTTTTGGCGAGATACCGGGCCCGGGCCCTGCTGATAGAAAACAACGCTGTTTCAGCTGAGGAGAAAAACCCCGACAGTAATATCAGGGTCATCAGTAGAAGGTACTGACCTGTCATTAAGTGGTTTCCTGTCGATGTTAAAAAATAGTGAGAAATATAGCCATTTTCGATTTTTTGTCAATAATTTCCACGTGATTTGTCGCAAGCGGTTCGCGATCAGCCGACAAGGGGTCTTCGCAGAACGGTGTCCTTTTTCCAGCGCAGGTCATCGCGGTGCGGATACTGAATGTTGTAGTGCAATCCCCGGCTTTCTTTGCGGTGCGCGGCACACCGGATGATCAGTTCCGCAACCGTGGCGATATTGCGAAGTTCGACCAGATCGGAGACCACCTTGAAATTCCAGTAGTATTCCTGGATTTCTTTCATGACATTCTCGATTCGTCGCCGGGCTCTTTCCAGCCGCTTGTCGGAACGCACGATGCCGACGTAATTCCACATCAGGCGTCTGATTTCATCCCAGTTGTGAGACACCATGATCATCTCATCGCTGTCAGTGGTGCCGGTTTCGTCCCAGTTCGGTGTCTCAGGGGCGGGTCCAAAATCTCTATTCCGCAGTTCTTTGACGGCTGTGCCGGCCGCGTTTTGGGCATACACCAAGGCCTCGAGCAGCGAGTTGCTGGCCAGGCGATTGGCACCATGCAGACCGGTGCAAGCGGTTTCACCAACGGCATATAGGCGGCGGATATCCGTCCGCCCGTTGAGGTCCGTTGCCACACCGCCGCACATGTAATGCGCCGCAGGAACCACCGGAATCGGTTCGGCGGTCATATCGATTCCGAAATCAAGGCATTTTTCGTATATATTCGGAAAGCGGCTGCGGATGAAGTCCGCCTGCCGGTGGGATATGTCCAGAAAAACACAGTCCTCCCCGCTTTTTTTCAGCTCTGTATCGATCGCCCGGGCGACCACATCCCGACAAGCCAGGTCTTTTTGGGGGTCGTAGTTTTCCATGAAAGCGCGCCCGGACCGGTCGACCAGGGTGCCGCCTTCACCGCGCACGGCTTCCGATATAAGGAAATTCTTGGCTTGCGGGTGGAACAGGCAGGTCGGGTGGAACTGAACGAATTCAAGGTTGGCAACCGTGGCCCCGGCGCGGTAGCCCATGGCGATCCCGTCACCGGTGGCGATGTCGGGGTTGCTGGTGTAGAGATAGACCTTGCCGGCTCCGCCGGCAGCCAGGAGCGTGATCTTGGATTTGAAGGTGTCGATTTGATTGGTCCGACGATTCAGAACGTAAGCGCCGCAGCAGAAGTCTTCATGGGTGGTGGTGACCAACCCCCGCTTCATGCGGGTCGAGCAAGTGATCAGGTCGATAGCGATATGATCTTCGAAAAGCGTGATGCGAGAATGGTTGCGGGCGCACTCCACCAGAACCTGTTCGACGGCCCGGCCGGTCATGTCCTGGGCATGCACGATCCGCTTTCGGCTATGGCCGCCCTCCTGACCGAGGTCAAAGGTCTCTGCATTAGAAGCGGTGTCCGGTGTCGCTTTCAGATTGAAACTAACGCCCAGAGCTATGAGCTCCCGGATGCGTTCCGGTCCCTGAGTGACGACAATTTCAACGACGTCCGGATTGCAGAGCCCGTCTCCGGCCGCGAGGGTGTCACGAATGTGAAGGTCAAATGAATCCAGCGGGCTCAACACGGACGCGATTCCGCCTTGGGCCAGATTGGTATTGCTGTCCATCATGGCCTTCTTGGTGACCAGCGCCACGCTGCCATGTTCGGCGACTTTGAGAGCAAAAGAGAGGCCGGCGATTCCGCTGCCAATAATCAGAAAATCCGATTCGATTGTCATGCTAACATTCAGGCGATTGCCGCTTGCCAAACACTGTTACGGGATTGCGGGCATGGTGCGCAAAAGTGTCGCCACAAGGGTGAGGCAGACTCGACGCCGTCCACTCTTCCGGCGTGGTGAATTGCCCGGAACCTTTAACGTCTTCATTTTCAGACGGGGTTTGACGAAACCAGCGGCAGATTGTATGATGTATTTTCCGTGTCAAAGAATAATCTGTCAATACTTTCTTTAAAACTAATTGAATTTATATCGCTTTCAGAAAGGGTTCAACCGGTTCCGAATTGCGCTCCTCGGCGGGGATGATTAAATTTTCAACAGGTAAAACAGTATGATTGCATACGATCTCCAATGCGTCAACGGACATTCTTTCGAGGGATGGTTCGAAGACGAGAATACTTTCAAAGATCAGGAAAAAAAGGGTCTGATTGCCTGTCCGGTGTGTGATATGACGGCCGTCACGAGAATTCCGTCGACCTTTGCAATAAAATCATCCGCCAGGTCTTCCCTATCATCCGAAAGCACGGCGGCTCAAATGGAGGAACTCAGCCTCAGAATAACCGATTTCATCGAAAAAAATTTCGACAACGTCGGATGCGAATTCGCCAAAGAAGCGCTGAAAATGCACTATGGGGTCACCGAGCAGCGCAATATCCGCGGGACCAGCTCGCCGGAAGAGGAAAAGACCTTGAAGGAAGAGGGGATCGAATTCATAAAAATCCCGATCCCCACGAATCCGGAATCAGACGCCTAGTCCTTATTTTAAAAAAAACACTTTAACAATCGCTTCGAACTTTTTTATGGTGCTGCTGCACCATGTGCCCACCTTTTTTCCGAATACATTCTATTTTCGTGTTAAATTCCGACGGCACTGCCGACGGTTTTTGCAGCCGTTTCGATGCTGATATTTTCGGTGTTGATGACCAGATCATACTGGGTGGGCTCGGATATGTCGGCATTAAAATACTTTCGGATAAACGCGCGGCGGTCTGATTCGGTGCGTATGACTCTTTTTTTGGCCTCATCCCGCGACACATCGAAATTTCGGGCCACATGACCAATACGAATCTCCAGGGGGGCGACCACGCGGACCCGGAAGCGGTTTTCGGGCGGTAGAATATAATTGGCACCGCGCCCGACGACGACAACCCCACCGTGCTTACCGATAATTCCGATCACCTTCATGAGATGTTGCATGTACTGATCCGGCCACAAGTGACGTTCATGAACGAGTGAGGCAATCCAGTTTTCAAGGGTGTTGAGGGCTCGTTCGTCAAGGGTTCCCAGTAATGTTGCATTTACTTTAGCACTGGCTGCCATTTTGTGGAGCACTTCCTGATGAAACAGATCAAACGCGTGCTCGCGGGCAATTTCCTCTGCCAGCAGGCGCCCGCCACTGCCCGGCTCTCGTGAAATGGTAATCACCGGTGTCGAAACCTTTTTCTTTCTTCTTTCCACCTGGCTCAATTGCCAGTTTTTAATCTGCTCCTCCACGATTCGCTCAATGGATCGGGCTTTGCCTTTCATAGTGTCTCCTTTCTCGGACATGTCCGGTGATGTGGAATCAGGATCGGTTATCGTAGAGCGGAATGAAGAGGTGATAAATTCCATCTTTCAGTTCCGCTTTGACCGGCAGGTCGCCTTTGCGAAACACCTTCATCATTCCCAGGTTCGAAAAAAGCACGTCCGCAGTGAACCCTTGAACCCCTCTTTCCCTTGCCAGACGAACAAGCATCCGAAACATGTAAGTTGCGATGCCCTGTCCCTGGTAGGCTTCGTCGACGACGAAGACCACCTCGGCGTACGGCCGCTCTCGCTCGATAATGTAGCGCGCCTCGGCGATCACCCGCGACTTGTCGCCGCTTTCAACCAGTCCGACAATTGACATCGTGTTGCTCCAGTCGACGTTGACATACTGCTGCATCTTGGCGTGGGGCATTGCCTTCACATGGCCAAAATAGCGATAATACACCGCTTCATTTGAAAACCGGTAGAACAGCTGACGCATCTGTTCTTCGTCTGACGGCTTCATCGGCCGGTAGCGAACAGCTGTGCCGTCTTTCAATCGGCTGATCTCGTCAACAGCGGCCGGGTAGAGATGGGCGCTGTCGGCCAGAAATATTTGATCCGGATAAATGATATTGGCGGCTTTGGCCTGTTCAATGAGCAGAGGACGATCGGCTGGATGGGCGATATCGATCAAGTCCTGCGCCCGTTCGCGCAGGGTGAAGCCCTTCAAGCGCGTAATTCCGTATTCCGTGACCACCACGTCCACCGACTCTCGCGATTTGAACTGGTTAGGGAACTCCTTGATAGAAATCAATATGTTGGAGATGCCTTTTCTGTTTCGGCTTGGCAGGGCAAAAATCGTCCGCCCACCGGGGGAAATTTCGGCACCACTCACAAGGTCGGCCACTTCGGCCGGTCCTGTCGCCACGGTGCCCTTGCCGATCTGCAACACGATACGGCCGTAAAGGTCGACCTTGCGGGCGGCAACGACGGCGGTGAAATGCGCATTACGGCCGATTTGACTCGGGTTGAACACCTTGTCTATCGCTTGAAACTCGACCAGAGGGTTTTGATCCAGCCAGGTGAACAGCTCCGGCGTTCCGATGGCGTAGGAGGCTAAGGATTTGCCCCGGTAAGTCCCCTTGGACCGATTGGTAACGGCACCTGCTGTTACAAGGTCCATCAGGGCATCGGTAAAGACCGGAGAGTGCACTCCCAGATGCTTTTTATGGACCAAGTGACGGCCCAGAGCTTCAAACAGCGGCCCGATGGAAAAGGCAATGCAGCTGCGGTCCTCGACCAGTTCGGCCACCCGAACGGCGAGTTGGTCGTAAACGGCATCCACCGGGAATCGATCGAAATAGATGGGAGCATCACGAGCCTCTACCAGGTGGGTGAACTCCGAGACGGACACGAAAGTGTCACCGAAGGTACGCGGAACCTGGCGGTTGATTTCGCCGATGACGAGCGTGGCCTTTTCCATTGCCTGCCGGGCCGCATCCACTGCGAGCCCCAGACTGCAATTGCCGTTTTTGTCCGGTGGGGTGATCTGCACAAATGCGGCATGAACCGGGATTTGACCGGATTCGATCAGGTCCGGAATCCAGGCGAAGCGGCTTGGAATCAAATCGACCCGCCCCTCCATAATGGCATCCTGGGAGACCCAGCCGGAAAAAAAGGTCTTAAGGCGGTACTGTTGAGATCGGAGTTTTCCCAAGGAAATGGCGTCGCCGAAGCTGACCAACTGAATGAGTTCCAGATCGTTGAGGTTGCCGGCAGTGCTGTTCATCAGGGTCCTGACCAGGGTACGTGGCTCGGCCACGCCGGTCCCGATGAAGATGCTCATTCCGGGTTTGATTTTCCGGATCACCTCCTCCGGGCTGATAATTTTGGCCTTCCACTGATCGACTGTCGATTTGTTCATTCCTGCCACCTTCAATCGCCGGATTGAGGAGGAACTGAAGCGGTACCGCTCTCGTTTTGGCGTCCGCCGGCCTAAAGAAAAATCAACCGGCAGACCCTACCGAGCGGGGTCGTCAGACATGAATTGCCCGCTGGCGGACGCAACCGTTTGCCCGCTCAACGAGAGGCCTGAGATCATGCGGTAGGTTTCCAGGAGGCGTCCCGCAAGCGTATTGGCCAGGCCTTTGTAAAGAACCATTCCGTTGACCGGATCTTTTGCCAGAACCTGATGAAACCGTTCCCGCTTAAACGACATTAATGTTGTCGGTTCGACACTTTCGGCCGATGCAGAATACCGTTCGCGCCCTACGAGACTCGACCATCCGAATGCTTCGCCGCCATGGCTGACAATGTAGACGACGTGGCCGGATTCGCCGATGCTGATAAGCACCCGGCCCTCTAAAAGCACATAGAAGTGTTCGGCGGTCTCTCCTTCCTTAAAAATGACTGTGCCCGTTGGGTGAAATTCCCTTTCGGCGGTTTTCATGATCTCATTGGCAAAGGTCATACTCGTTCCGAAGAAAAAATTTGCTTGCTGAACATACATTTTGATACCTCCCGTCTGAACACCGCACGTTCGTTCCGGCATGTAATGAGAACAAAGAGCGCAAATGGAGACGGCGGTAGCCGGCGGTTTAATCCGACAAAGGTGCTTATTCTTGCGCCGGATTGTAATGTCTGCGTCGGTCTGAAGAGAAACAAACGCACAGGCTGCGCCGGTTGAGGTGAAAAGAAGATCTTCCTCTGGGTGCCTGAGAGAATGACGTCAGCGGAGGTAGTTGGCCGGATCAGAAGAGAGAATGGTCGATGGAAGTGATGACGTAAGAGATGACGTTTCAGCGTGGTCTATACAGTTGTGTCTCCCTGTGGCCGCCGCATCGAATATACAAAAGGTGTTCCTGAGCATTCTTCAGCGGCATAATAATATTTTTTAGTCCTTTCAATTGTTAATCTAATACAAACAGTCAAAGCGGTCAATGGATCAACCGATCGGTCAGCCCGGAGAGTCGCTGACGGGGGCGGTCGTTTTGCAAGGCGATGTCGAGCGCCTTGCGGGTGCCGATCAAAACGACCAGCTGCTTGCCGCGGGTAATGGCGGTATAGAGGAGATTGCGCTGGAGCATGACAAAATGCTGGACCACTATCGGAATGATCACCGCCGGGTATTCGGCCCCCTGGGACTTGTGGACCGTGACGGCATAGGCCGGGCCGATTTCTTCGAG
>Ga0316191_10004685_pt1 | contig 10219 bp, 9 predicted proteins | sample Eddworburr2cm_MG_FD_204928 | JGI IMG/M metagenome (GOLD analysis project Ga0316191, IMG submission 204928) | Coastal sediment microbial communities from Maine, United States - Eddy worm burrow 2 cm | ecosystem: Environmental > Aquatic > Marine > Coastal > Sediment | place: USA: Maine | collected... | reverse complement strand
CCGGGGTTTGGTTCGGGCCCCTCAGTTCGACCAATCGCGCAAGCTATTGGAGACGAGCGTAGAAGCTGCGAAGCCCGCAGGGTCAAAAAAGCCCACAGGCTGTCTTGATCAATCTCTCCCATGCCGCTCTCGGCTAACCCTGGCCTTCGTGGCACTCAGATGTGCTGCTTTTCGCGCGCCATGTTCTGTAATTGGATAAAAGGGTTATCGGCTCATCCGGTAGCGGCCTTCTGCATTGCGGATGCATATCAGAAACGGAATGTGCCCCCGAGGTAGACGATGTAGTAGTCGTCAAACTCGCCGGCTACCCGGAATCCCTGCGTTGTCTGATCGACCTCGGCGTCACCGAAGACCTGTAGCGTTGCACCGATCGTCCATCCCCTGGACCGATCAGTGTTGAATCGGCCGTAAGCCGCAGAGAACTGCCAATTCTCGTCGACCGGCAGGTCGATGGTGCGCTTGTCGTCATCGACCGGGGAGCTCTCGTAGGCCATGCCGACGGACCAGCCCTGGGTGGCATCCGGGTTGGACGCAAAAGCGATGCCGACACCCCAGGTGTCATCCCAGTCCCGGTCCAGGGTCTCGACGATGGTCCCGGTGCCCGTGTCGATGCCGAGCTGATTGTCACTGAATTCCGACCACTCCTGCCAGTTGCCGCTCAGGAACCAGAAACCGCGGCCTGCGCGGAGCCGCAGGCCCGCCTCCAGCCACTGGGGATTGGTCCAGTCGAGGTCCAGGTTCGTCTGGCTGGGGAGCGGCAGGACAAAGTTCTTGAACTCGATGTTGCCTTCCAGCTCCGCGTCGAACTCGCTCCGGTAGGTGAGCCCGAATGTCAGGTTGTCGGTGACTGCGTACTGCAATCCCAGAATGCCCTGGACGCCCAGGTCGTCCAGATCACGGAACTTCACCTTGCCGTCGGGCGCCGGGCCCTGGTTGACGGCGATGGTCTGCTCAAAATTGGTCTGCACGAGTGTCCCGCCGAAGCCCAGAGAGAGCCTTTCGTTGACCCGGTAGCCGAAGGACCAGGTGGCGCCGAGTCCGGTCAACGCCACGTCGATCGCGCCGTAACGGCCGGCGAAGTCATCGCCGTAGTCGACCCCGCCACCCTGCAGGGCCGAGACCCCGAATCCGAAGTACCAGTCGTCGGTCAGCGGCTGCGCGTAAAAGAAGCTCGGGATCAGTGCCGTATCGCCGGCATCGCCGCCGTCAGAGCCGCCCGCTTCCGCGACATTCGGATCGAACTTGGCGGTCGGAGCAAGGACCTGCAGACTGGCGGTCATGACCATGGATTCCCCGATGCCGGTCAGTCCCGCGGGGTTGGCCCAGGCGGTGTCGGGGCCCCAACTGTTGGTTACGTTGGCGGCGCCGGCAGTGCCCAGGCTGCCCGGAGTGCCAATGTTGTCGATATAGAAACCGGCCGCGTGGGCCTGCTGGCCCGGAGCCGACGCCAGTGTGAAGACGGCAGCGGCCAGGGGCCAACAGCGCCAGGTGCCCGCAGGCCTGCGTCTCCGCTCTTGGTTGGCCACGCACGATGCAAAGGTCACTATCTCCACGCCCGTGTTCCATCCTGATATTTCATTGCCTGATCAACATCCGCACTCTGATCTCGGCCAGCCGTCGACGCTTGGCTTTTGACATGCGGGGAATCGCCTCGCACTCAGCGGCCTGATAGATGGCGAAGAGGCGCACGCGCATCTCCCGTTCTTCGCCCTCGAAGCCGAGTTCGGCAAAGGTCGAATGAAGGAAATCGAGTCGCGCGCCGAATGTTTGTCTCGCGAGGCAAGCGACCGACGGATCTTCACGCGCCCACTGGCGGATAGCCGTATCGTATCGGCCCAGGTCGTTGTCGCTGACTATTGTGGCGACTTCAAACAACCGATCGGCAGCAGGCATCGAGAGGGTCTTCTGGTTCTTCGTCACGACCTCGGTGAGTTCATGTGTCCAGTACTGGAGCATCTCGGCCAGCAGCTCGCCGCGATTTTCGAAATGCCAGTAGAAACCGCTACGGGCGACCCCGAGTTCGCTGGCCAGGGCATCCACGCGCACGCTGCGCACGCCACCCGTCGCCAGCGCCGCGAGACCCGCCTCGAGCCAGTCCGATTTGGACACGCGGCGCATTGTCTGGACCGTCGCCATGGGAATGTCACCTTCCTAAGCCAATAGCCAAGCACGATAGTCGGCCGCACTTCGCAATACACAACTGTACACAACTGTACACAAATACTATACAGTACTGTACAGTATAGGCAGGAACAGCCGCTGGAGTCATGACCCAGGAGGAACTGCCCGCCGCATACGGCACCAAATAGTCCGTGCCGGACAGAATCAACGCCTGATAGGCAGATTGCGAATGCGCCGCCGACCGCGGGTTTTCTGACTTCGGGCACAGCCCATACTTTCGGCAGGGAGAGGACAGTGAAGAGACTACTAGTACTGATTTTGGCCATTGCCGCGACCGGGTCTGCCTGGGCCGAGGGTGGCACGGAAGGCAAGGCCATTCTCGATTTCGCGGTGCCCCCGAATCAGCTGCATCCGGCTCGGCTCGTTGAGCTGGATGGGGAAAACATCAATGCGCCGATTACCAAGACAAGCTTCTGGGTAGAGCCCGGGGAGCACACGATAACCGTCACCGCAGCGATCAGTGATCGAATGCGGGTCGGAACTATCAATGTGGAACGTAAGACGGACCCGGGCACGGTTACGATCGTCGTCGAGGCGGGCAAGAGGTATAAGATCGCCGCTCAGGTCACGGACGAGCGGGGAAGCTGGGAGCCCGTGATCTGGAAGGAAGAAGACCTTAAGTAGCCCATCTGGCCATGCCGAATCTCCGTAGCCATGGGTCGCCGAAAGGGCGGGCCCCGATCGTGTGATCGCGGAGAATGGCCGGCAAATGTTGGAGGAGTGCTGATGAACATGAGTAAGACGATTGTCTCCACGGTCTTTGCCCTGGGGCTTGCCGCCGGTCTCGTGCTGGCCAGGCAGGAAACCGGGCTGATCTCGCCCGTCGCCGCGAAAACCGGTCCGGGCGAACCGGCGGTCTCTCCCGTGAGGGCGCGGGACCGGGACACGTATTATCCGAACACTGAAGATCTGGCACCGGATGAAATGCGGGTCATCGCCTGCGGCACCGGCATGCCGACCACCCGCGCAGCGCAGGCCGCGGCCTGTTTCCTCGTCGAGCTGGGCAACGGCGACAAGTTCATATTCGACATCGGCACCGGCTCGGCCGAGCGTCTTTCCTCTCTGCAGATCCCTTACGACTTCCTCGACAAGATTTTCATTGGTCACCTGCACGCCGACCATTTCGGTTCGTTGGCCGAGCTGTTCATCGGCGGTGCCCTCATGGGCAGACAGCGACCGCTGCGGGTCTGGGGCCCGAGCGGCCCGACGCCGGAGCTGGGGACAGCGTATGCCATCAAAAAGATGGAGGAGATGTACACTTGGGACCTCGCTGGCCGCGTGGGCCTGGTCGATTTCCGTGGCTACTCGATCGAGGTCAATGAGTTCGATTACAAGGGCGAGAACGCCGTCATCTACGAGCACAACGGCGTCAAGATCCGTTCTTTTCCGGCCATTCATTCTCTCGACGGACCCGTCAGTTTCAGCCTCGAATGGAACGGCCTGAAATTCGTGTTCGGCTCCGACACGTATCCCAACAAATGGTTCGTGGACTACGCCGCAGACGCGGATATTGCTGTCCACGAGTGCTTCGTTGCGGTCCCCGATCTGGTCAAGAAGATGGGTTTCACACCGGAAAGCGCTCTGTTAGTCGGTACTCAGATCCATACCGCCCCGGAAGCGTTCGGCAAGGTGATGAGCCAGATCAAGCCGCGGATGGCGGTCGCCTACCATTTCTTCAAGGATTTCGACACCACGGCAGAGGTGAACGATCGGATCCGCACGACCTACGACGGGCCCCTGAGCCTCGCCGAGGATTTCATGGTGTGGAACGTTACCAAGGACGAGATCCGTGTCCGGATGGCAGTCGTGGATGAAGCCACGTGGGCGCCGCCCCTGGTCAACGCGCCGCAGCCTCCCGGCGGCGACCCGGACCGGCAGACATTCAGCGAAAAGTCGGGCGTTCCTATGGAAGCGTTGCGGTACTCCGATTTCGTGAAGCAGGGCCGGTGGGGCGAGGTCGACGATGCGCTCCGCGGGGTCTATCAGGAGGCCAGTGAAAAGCTTGGACGGGAGTTCCCCTATCCCGGCGACGAGTAAAGGGCGGTACTAGCCGGTGTCAGTGTCCGCACGCGATTGTTGACCTAGTCCGAACAAACAGGGCGAAACATGCTCTACGAAGCAGGCCACCCGCGCCTTGGATGGCCCGATGAGTTTCATCCGCGACAGGAGGATACATGCAGTACGACGACGTGAAGCTCTCCGTGATCGCTACCATCCTTGTCTGCGGCATGTTCGTCGCTTCAGTCGGTGCAGCAGCGGATGGCGAGGAGCCAGCTGAGTCCCAATCCGCGGACTGCCCGAAGCTCGTTGCAGACCCCGAGGTCACCGTCGGTGAGATCCTCCGAGCCGGCTGCAAGCCGACCACGGCGCAGATGTCCGCGCTGATGGACAACCCGGTCGGAAACGTCGCGATGTGGTGGAACCAGATCGACTACTATGGCGTCGAAAATCCGACTTTCAACAAATCGGATCACAAGACCAACTATATGGGCATCATCCAGTGGCCGCAGGCAATAAGCAGCAACTGGAACCTGATCAACCGGGTGGTCTACAACTTTACTCGCTCACCGATCGACAATGACGATCTCGATTTCGGCGCGGCGCCAGGGACGCTGCTGCCGCCCTCGGACTTCCCCGATGCTCCCATCGATGTGTTCGGCGGCAGCACGACCGGTCTTGGGGATTCTTACTATATCGGCCTCTTTTCGCCCAAGAAGCCGGTGAAGATGGGGACTGGCAACCTCGTCTGGGGCGTCGGTTTCGACGCCGGCTTCCCTACCGCCAGCGACGATGTGCTGGGGACGGAAAAATACACCGCCGGGCCGGCGGCGCTGGGGGTTTACCTCGGACAGAAATGGAAGCTGGGCTCGCTGGCGCAGCACTACTGGTCCTACGCGGGCGACGATGACCGTTCCGACGTCAACATGACCAACCTGCAGTACATCTACTACTATGCCCTGACGCCCACGCTCAACATCGGCGCGGCGCCCAACATCATCGCCAACTGGGAGCAGAGCGGCGACGATCGATTCAGCGTGCCGATCGGCCTCGGCATCAATACCACGGTGAACATCGGCAAGGTGCCGGTGCGGTTCGGCCTGGAGCTATACAAGTTCGTCATCAAGCCCGACGATGTACCGGGCTCGGACTACGGAATCAGGTTCTTCATGATTCCCGCCGTCCCCTCGGCGTTGTTCGAGTGGATGGAGAAGCCGTTGTTCGGCGATTAAACCGTTTCGAGGAGACGTACCCGCAAGCATTGCCTGGGGGAGGTGGCGATGCGGCAGGTTCACCTGCTTTGAGCAGGAAAAAATAGCCTGAAAGAGAAAGGAAGGCGAGACTGGTTGGGCGAGACAAGGGCGCCGCCTCATTTTTCTTCCAGATACATCCAATTGGGCTCACTGCTCCATTTTCTGCAAAATGTGGGCCCGACGAAGCCACCGGGCAGACAGTATTGATCAGCGTCCAGGATCTCGACTTCCGCTATCCGCGCGGCGGCTTCCGGCTGGGGGTGACCGCCCTCGACGTGGCCGCGGGCGAGCGGCTGGCCATCGTCGGCGCAAGCGGATCGGGCAAGACCACTCTGCTGGACCTGCTGGCCGGGATTCGGGTGTCCGGTGCCGGCTCGGTCACCGTGGCGGGCCAGGAGATTTCCCGGCTGCCGGACGCGGCCCGACGGAGCTTCCGCCTCGATCGAATCGGACTCATCTTCCAGGCTTTCGAGCTTCTGGAATATCTCACGGTGCGGGAGAACCTCTTGCTGCCCTTCCGCATCAGTCCGGCCCTTAGCCAGGATGCCGAAACCGGTGACCGGCTGATCCGGCTGGCGGAGGAGACCGGTATCGCCGGGAGGCTCCACCGGTATCCGGACCAGCTCTCCCAGGGTGAAAGGCAGCGGGCGGCCATCTGCCGGGCGCTGATCGCCTCTCCAGACCTGATTCTCGCCGATGAGCCGACCGGCAACCTCGACCCGGACAACAAGCGGCGGGTGCTGGAGCTGCTGCTGGAACAGGTCGAGAACCACGGCGCCACCCTGGTCATGGTCACCCACGATCAGGACCTTCTCGAGCCTTTCGATCGCGTACTCGAGATGCGCGATTTGGACGGCGCCAAGGCCGCATGAAGGACATCCTCTATCTCGCCTGGCGCTACCTGGTCTTCAATCGCTGGAAGACCGGCATCCTGATCGCGGCTCTCACGGTCATCATCTTCCTGCCGCTGGCCCTCGAGCTGGTGCTGGATCGCAGTTCCGAGCGTCTGCGTGCCCGGGCGGCGGACACGCCGCTGCTGTTCGGTGCGCCGGGCAGCGCGCTTGAGCTCTCATTAGGCGCGCTCTACTTCAGCGGTGAGTCGCCGGCGCCGCTCGAATACGCTGCCGTGGCCGAGCTCGGCGACACCGGCCTCGCGACCGCCATCCCCCTGCATCTCGGTTATCGGGTCGGATTACAGCCCTTGGTCGGGACCAGCCCCGACTACTTCCGCTTCCGCAACCTCGCCGTCGCCGCCGGTCGGCCGTTGGCGCTGTCGGGGGAGACGGTGCTGGGCGCGGCCGCCGCCCAGGCGCTGGACGCCGCTCCGGGGGATGGAGTGGTGACCGCCCCCGAGTCGGTCTTCGACGTCACCGGCACCTATCCCGTCCGGCTGCGCGTGGTCGGCGTACTCGCGCCGACCGGCACGCCGGACGACGAGGCCGTATTCGTGGACGTCCGCACGGCCTGGATCATCGGCGGCATCGGCCACGGTCACGAGAACCTGGAGGACCCGACGGCGTCCGGAAGCGTGCTGAAACGGGACGACTCGAACATCGTCGCCAATGCCGCCCTGGTGCAGTATCGGGAGATCACACCGGAAAACCTGGCGGAATTCCATTTCCACGGCGCCATCGATGGTTTCCCGCTATCGGCCGTTATCGCGGTGCCGGCTGACGGCAAGTCCGGCGTGCTGCTGGAGGGCCGCTATCAGGCACCGGATTCGCCGGTCCGGGTGGTGCGCCCCGCCGAGGTCATGGAGGAGCTGCTGGCCACCGTGTTCACTGTCCGTCAGTATGTGCTGGCCGCGGTCGCCCTGGTCGGGGCGGCGACGCTGGCCACCACCGCGCTCGTGTTCCTGCTGTCCATCCGCCTGCGGCGGGCGGAGATCCGCACCATGACCCGTATCGGCGCGGCGCCGGGGCGGGTCGCCGCGATCCTGGGCACCGAAATCCTGCTGGTGCTGGCGGCCAGCGTACTTCTGGCGGGGCTCCTCACGGCCGCCGCCGCCACATGGGGAGACGAGATGTTCCGCTGGTTGCTGCTATCGGAGACATGATGAGCCTGAGGATGCTGATATGCGGATGCGCGTCGGTCCTGCTCGGACTGACGGGCTGCCAGCGGGCTGACGAAGAGGCCGGGACCGCGCCGGCGCCCCCGATATCCGACGCCAAGCTGACCGTCTATGCCGTCAATTACCCGCTGGCGTGGATGGCCCGGCGCATCGGCGGCGAGTCGGTGCGGGTGTTACTGCCGATTCCGGAAGGCGTGGACCCCGCCCACTGGCAACCATCGCCGGAGACGGTGCTGGAATACCAGCGCGCCGATCTGGTGCTGTTGAACGGCGCCGGCTATGCCGGCTGGATCGAGTTCGCCTCCCTGCCGCCGGGCCGGTTGGTCGACACGGCACGGGGGCTGGAGGATCGCTTCGTCGCGGCCGGGGACGTCACCCACAGCCACGGCCCGGCCGGGGAACACGATCACGCCGACGTCGCGTCCCATACCTGGGTCGATCCTGACTTGGCGGCCCGCCAGGCGCGGGCTATCGCCGGGGCGTTTGGCCGGCTGCGGCCGGAGCTTGGAGACGATTTCCGGCAGGGACTGGCCTTGCTGGAGACGGATCTGGCGCGGCTGGGTGAGCGACTTGCCGCGGCATTCCGGGGCTGGCCGGACGCCGGCGTCCTGTATTCCCATCCGGTCTATCAGTACCTCGATGCCCGCTACGGGCTCGAGGGATGGAGCATGACCTGGGAGCCCGGCGAGGATCCCGGTCCGGCTGAGTGGGAAGCGCTGGCCGCGCGGATCGCTGACAAACCGGCGGTGGTCATGTTGTGGGAGGGTGAGCCCCTGCCGGAGACGGCCGATCGGCTGCGCCGGATGGGGATCGAGCCGGTGGTGTTCCGCACCGGCGCCGCGGCTCCGGCCGCCGGGGATTTTCTGCAGCTGATGGAGGAGAACCTAGCGCGCCTTGTCGAGGTCGATGTGGCTCGAGCGGGAGGGGACCATTAGCAGATCGTTCCGCTGGCTTGCCGTCGTCGTCGGTTTGATGCCCGCGGCGGTGGGCGCAGACGCCATCATCCGCACCCAGGCCATGTTGGCCTCCACCATTGCCGAGATCTACGTGGAGGAGGACGCAGTACGTCTGGATCTGGAGATCGGCCTGCGGGACCTGGGCGCCTTCCGCAGTCTCCTGCCGTACGAGATCCACCGGAAGATGGGGTACGGAGAGGATCCCCTGGCAGATCGGCTCCAGCGTTTCCTGAATGACGAGTTCCGGATCCTCGCCGATGGCGAGCTGCTGTCCGGGCAACTGGCGCGCATCGGGCCGGCCGAGCGGGTACGTCGGGACGAGATCACCGGCGAGCCGCTGCCGTCGGACGGTGATCCCGAGACCGTTGTCAACGCGAGTTTTATGTGGCCGCTGGCGACGCGTCCCGAGACGCTGGATTTCCGGCTCGCCCTGCCGGCCCCCGCCTCGGTAGGCTTCGTCGTCTACCACGGCGGCGTCGCGGTGAACGACTTCCGTTACATGACCGCTAGCCAGGTCCTGAACCTGGATTGGGACGACCCCTGGTACAGCGCCTTCGACAGGCGCGCCCTGCGCCGCCAGTACTACGCGCCGATGACCGGCTTTATCTACGTGGAGCCCTACGAGGTGCGCAAGGAGATCATCGTCCGGCCCAGGGACATGCAGCGTTACGTCGACCTGGGACTGGCCGGTCGCGACACGATACCGGTGGAGCTGCAGGCCGATATCCGACAGAAAATCATCGAGTTTCTCAGCGGGCATCACCCGGTGACCATCGACGGATCGCCGGCCGAGCCCGCGATGGTCCGGGCCGATTTCCTGGAGCGATCCCTGCGCACCAGTCGCGTCATCGACCCGCCGGAGGAACTCGATCTGGACGCGGCCATCATGGGAGTGAAGTTCATCTACGCCCACCAGGGCTTCGCGGACACGGCGACGATGCGTTGGGACCTGTTCGACGACAGGGTCCGGATCGTGCCCGTGGCGGCGGTGGACCCCACCGGCCCCCTGCCTCAGCTCCTCGAGCCGGACTTCGACACCCTCGAGTGGCAGAACTTCATCCGTATCCCGGTGATGCCGCAGTTGGCCGACGTCAGCGCGCCGCCGGGGTTTGTCTCGCAGGTTCTGTTCTATGGCCGCTGGCTGTTGGCGATCATCGTCGTTTCCCTGCTGTGGCGCCTGGTCCGCGTGGTGCGGGCCGACAGGGCAACCGCGCTGTCAGCGGGAGTGGGGGCGTTCGTCGCGATCGTCGTCGCCGCGTCGGGCTGGTGGGTTGGTGGACAGGGTCGGCTCAGCGAGGCTGCCACTCGCGACGTCGTGGCCGGCCTGCTCACCAACGTTTACCGTGCATTCGACTTCCGTGCCGAGAGCGATGTCTATGATGTGCTGGCGCGTAGCGTGGATGGAGAATTGTTGCGGGATGTGTACCTGGAAATGCGTCGCGGTCTGGTGCTTGCCAGCCAAGGCGGGGCCAGCGCGCGGGTCAAGGAAGTGGAACTCGTCGAACTGGAGGCCCAGCCTGCGGAGGAACAGAGCATTCGGGCCCGGGCCGCGTGGCAGGTCCGAGCGGCGGTCGGCCACTGGGGGCACCTCCACGAGCGGCGTAACCAGTATCAGGCGGATTTGCGCCTGAAGCCGGTTGACGGCGCGTGGAAACTGGTCGCAGTCGAGATTCTCGACGAAGTCAGACTCTAGACGTAAGGACGAAGAAACGATTCGACGTTGTGCCGGACTTTTGCCGGACTCTGTTGTGCGCTGTTAT
>Ga0316191_10004682_pt1 | contig 10221 bp, 8 predicted proteins | sample Eddworburr2cm_MG_FD_204928 | JGI IMG/M metagenome (GOLD analysis project Ga0316191, IMG submission 204928) | Coastal sediment microbial communities from Maine, United States - Eddy worm burrow 2 cm | ecosystem: Environmental > Aquatic > Marine > Coastal > Sediment | place: USA: Maine | collected... | reverse complement strand
TAGCTGGCCAACAGGGCCACCTGGGGAACCAGTTGCGGGTCGGTTACGAATTGTTGGAACGGGCGCTTGTCCAGGGCATGCAAATAGGCGTCGTCAGGGTCGATCTTCTTGCTTTGAACGGCTTCCAGCAGCGCCTGATCCATGAGTTGCATACCCAGGTTCTTGCCGGTCTGCAGGTTGGCGGGTATCTGGTGCATATTGCCGTTGAGCATCAGATTACCAATCGCATCGGTCATGACCAGGATCTCGTGAATAGCGGTCTTTTCGCGACCGTTGGCACGGCGGACCAGCGCCTGGCTGACGACACCGCGAAGGTTCTGTGCGAGAAAAATGCTGCCGGTGTCGCGCTGGTCCGGCGGCAGACCGTCGAGAAAGCGATCAAGGGTTTTTGCCGCGCAGCTGGTGTGCAAGGTTCCGAGCACCAGGTGACCCGTCTCCGCCGCCATCATTGCCTGGGAGATGGCATCGGCATCACGCAGCTCGCCGACCAGAATGACATCGGGGTCTTGTCGCAGCGCATCCCGGATACCATCCGCAAAGCTGTCGACGTGGACACCCACCTCGCGCTGCTTGATCAGCGATTTCTTGCTCTCATGGACGAACTCTATAGGGTCTTCGAGGGTGATGATGTTGAGCCGCCGCGTTTGGTTGATATGATCTATCATCGCCGCCAGCGTGCTGGACTTGCCCATTCCGGTTGCCCCGGTGACCAGGACCAGCCCATGGGGCGAGTGCGCCAGGCGTCGCACGATCGGCGGCAGGCCGAGAGATTCGACGGTGGGAATTTCCGGGGCGATAACCCGGAATGTTGCCCCGATACCGCCAATTTTCTGAAACAGATTGACCCGGAAACGGCCAATGCCCTCAGCCGCATAAGAGAAATCCAGCTCATGCTCCTGCTCAAAAACGAGCTTCTGTTCGTCGCCCAGAATCTCGAATATGAACTGGCTCAGTTCGTCCACGCTCAGGTCGCGATACTTGACCGGCGTTATCTCGCCGTACAGTCGCAGCAAGGGTGGGGCGCCCACTGCGAAGTGGATGTCCGAGCAACCCTGTTCGCGGCCCAGCCTGAGAAAAGAATCCAAGCGTGACATTAGGCTGCTCCCTTGGTGAGTCGCCCTTCGATAGCTTGCCGCAGCTCCAAAACCGACTGGTATCGGGCTTCGGGTTCTGTTGCCATCGCCTTGATGATCACCGCCTCCACCGATTGCGGAATGCTCGGTACCCGTTCCCGCGGTCGAACGAACTTGCCTTCCAGGTGCTGATAGAGAATCGATATCGGATCAGGCCCGGTATAGGGCGGACGTCCCGTGAGCATCTCGTACAAGATCACCGCCAGACTGTAGATATCGGTGCGTGCGTCAAACTCGTGCCCGCGAATCTGCTCCGGTGACATATAGGTTGGCGTACCAACCGCCATACCGGCTGTGGTAATCCGGGTTCCGGCAAAGCTGGCTGCCGCGGCGAGCCCGAAATCGACGATTTTCACCTGATCATGGTCGTTGATCAGGACATTTGCCGGCTTCAGATCGCGGTGGACGATGTCGGCACCGTGGGCAACAATCATCCCGGCGCAGGTATCGGAAGCGATCTGCAATGCGCGCATCGGCTCGATCGTGCCACAGCGCTCGATTTCCGCAGACAAGGGTTGACTGGGAAAGTACTCCATAGAAATCGCGTAAGCGTTACCCAGCAGCAGAAAATCGTGAATGCGAATGACGTTCTCGTGACTGATTTTGCGGGCGCATCGCAACTCCTGCATGAATCGGCTGATCACCTTCGGGTCGGAAGCGACATGTGGTCGCAGGAACTTGAGGATCACTTCCTCATTGAGCACGATGTCCTCAACCAGGACAACGACGCCAAAAGCGCCGCCCTCGATATGTCGAATCACTCTGTATCGATCGCCCACCACGGTTCCTGCAGTCAACGCCGTAGGATCGGAAATGATGGTCGTAGCGGTGGCTGCGGCCGCATCCGCTGCTGGGCTGGCCACCGGCCTGCCCGAGTCCGTGACATCAGCGACAGTTGATTGGGCCGAATCCCGCGGATCCAGGCAAGACAGAACCCGTGTCGGCCGCACATCCGATGTCACCGGCGTGGGCGTGCATGGCGCGGGTCGCTTGGCGAACCGGCTCGAAAGACTTTCCAGGGTTTGCTTGGTCAAATCGAGGATGCGCCCGTCTGCTTGTTCGAGCAATGCGCGCAGCGACTGCATAACCGCCTCGACCTGGTCTCCGTCAGTGCAATTCGAAAGAATGCCCAGGATCTGGGCTGCCTGTTCCTCGCGTTCAATATCCAGGTGGCTCAACAGCGGGAGGACCGTGCTGGCGTCCTCAAAGCGGATCAAAGCATTGATGATGACCGGCGAACCTTCCGGGTGTTCGTTCAGAAGTCCAATCAGGGCCGGCACCGCCTCCCGGTTACCCAATTCCGCCAGTGCGTCGACGGCCCTTTCACGCACCCACCAATCCGGGTCAGCCAGGGCGTCGATCAAGGCATTGAGCGCCCGATCGTCCTTGGTTGTGTTCAGGATCTCGATGGCCGAGCGGCGAATGAACTCATCCTCGTCGCGCAGCAGTGAAAGCGTTGCCTCGACGACTTTGGGGCCGCCGATGGTGCCGAGCGCATCAGCGGCACGCACCCGCACCCACCAGTCCTTATCGCGCAGTGCATCGAGCAGATCCTTGATGGTCGACGGATTGCCGATTTCGTTCAGCACTTCGACCGCGGCTCGGCGCACGTATTCAGACTCGTCCTGGAGCACATCCAGCAGGTACCCCATCGAATCCGGGTGGTTGGCTGTGGTGATGACTTCGATGGCCTGGCTCTGAATGGTCAGGTCCGGATCACGCAGCATTGCGGTGACGGCACCGATATCGATTTCTCCTCCTGCCTTGGCCAACCCATTCAGCGCCTCGCGACGAACCGCCTTATTCGCATCTGACAAAAGTCGGGTCAAACCCTGTTTTGCCTCGAGACAACCAAGGCCCGCCAGGGTACGGGCTATGCTGAGACGCACACGCCAGTCGGAATGATCCAGCCCGGCCAACAGATGAGGTAGATGCGCGCTGGTAGCGACACTCTCCAAAAGCCGAAACGCCGGGCTGCGGCTTTCGGCCGTCACACCGGCCAGCAATCGTCCGATCGCATCCTCGCGCAGCGTAGCCTTGCGAGCAGTAAGAATGGGTGTCAGGGCGGCCTTTGGCGCCGAGTCCTCATTGAACACTGCGAGCAGCCGGTTGGCATCGAAGCGGCCTTGATCGGACATGAGCTGTGTCAGCAAATCGACAACCTGTTGATCGGAGCTCGATAGGGCCAACACGAACTCAGTCAGGGTGCTGTCGTCCAGAAGGGATGCAAGGACATCCAAGATGGGTGGTCTCTCGGTCGCTGCAGCGTCATTTAGGCGTTCCAGCAGCATGGGCACCGAATCGACTCGCAGTTGCTTGAGCAGGGCCAGTGCGTCAGCCTTCCCGCCCGCCGTGGAGGTCTGCGGCAAGGTGGCTGCATCAATGGCTTTGCGAATCTTGCGCTTACTGAGAATACCCATTTAGGACGCCTGTTGCCTCGTGAGGAAATGCACGTTTCTCAGGGCCTAGGGGAACGCGCAAACGACGTACGGCTTGTTCACCAGGAACACGCGACCCTCTGGGGTATCTACCTTGATAAAGCGCTCTTCGTCGCGGTTCAGGTAGTCGAGAAGGCGCGCGCGGTCCGGTGGAAGCGGCTTGCGAATGACCCCTTGAACTAGGGATCCGTCCATCATTCGCAGCGTGCACTCCAAGGGTGCCAGCTCGGGAAACGTGTTCTGGTCATCGGCCTGATACTCAACCCGAACGATGGAGTTCTTATTGTAGAAGCGAATCTCACCTTCGGGTTCGCGGCGCATAACCAGGAATGCTTCCGGCGCATTGAGTACCTCGGCTGGATCTTCCTCCGCTGCGCTATCCGGACTCTGCAGCCTTACGAACACGCTGCCCACCACCTTTCCTTCCGGGTGCACCCACAGGGTCACCTCTTTCAGCTTCTTCTCGATCTTCAGCGACTCGGGATACATACGACCTTCCTCGTACTGCGAGGTTTGTGCGGCAGTTGTGGTCGGGGTCGGCAGCGCCCGGGTACGACCAAACACGCTTGCACTGCTTGGAACGACACCCGCAGCGCAGGTGGCGTCGGCTCGAATTCGCCGCGGTGGATCGGGACTTCGGCATTCAATCACTCCGAGGTGACCGATCTCCCGCGCAATGCCCTGGTCCCTGCAAAGCAAGTAATCTGCCACGCACCCATCGGAAAACGGGTTGTTCTCTTTTGACCGGCTCCGATTTCTGCCCTCTTTCTCTCAGAAAAAGCCACTCCCGCCGAAAAAGGCCCAACGCGCGTCTGACTGGAGTGACGCCATAAAACCGGGTAGGTGGTTGCACGGAGTTCAGGCCGTTCCGGTTCAAATCCCGGCCGTGGTGTCAAGGGCGCGTGGATTCATGACCAGGCCAGACTCGAGTGTTTACAATCCCAGTGTGGTCCGGCTCTTGCACTGCCTGATGCCAAACCTTGCGCCGCCGGAACCAGTTTGTTTCCGCGGGGTACGCAATCCAAGTTCAATGGTTAAGAAGGACCTGGCTCCGGATTCCTTCGAACATGACGGACCCAAGGGTATCGATATGGCTTACTTGCAGATTTACGAAGGCGATGTCCTAAGAGAACAGTTGGAGTTAACGGGTGAGGCCCTGACCATCGGCCGGGCAACCGATAACGGGATCGTGCTGGCCTCCCCGGAGGTGTCCGGATATCACGCAGTGATCCAGCAGGAAAACGGTGCATTCGTACTGAATGATCTGGGCAGTTCTAATGGCGTGTTTGTCGACGGCAAGCGAATCAAACAGCACCGGCTCAGGTTCTGGGAGGACATACAGCTACCCGGCTTTGTACTGAAGTTTCGACCCCGGGCAAGACTCCCAGGCGAAAAAGATGGTGGCCTGGAGACACCCGACGTTTCGGAGGAAAGCGCGGCGACTGCCGAGCTGGATGTGTCAGAGATCCGCGATGCGCTGGAGCGGCACGAAGAAAAAAAACGCAGCAAGCAAAAAATCCAAGTCTACTATTTGCTCGCATACCTGGATCAGCAACGGGTCAAATTTCCGCTGACCAACGCCAGTTTCAGCATCGGCAAGGCGAACGGTTGCGATGTCTGTACGCCGGGCTGGTTTGCACCCAAGGTAGCCGCGAACATTAAACGTCACAGCGACGGATTCTATGTCTTCCCCGGTCGGCGCGGAAAGGCACAGGTAAACGGGGCCAGAGTCTGCAATCCAACACCGTTGCAGGATGGCGACTGCCTGGTGGTGCGCGGAATCACGTTTTTGGTGGAAAAGTCTGAAATGCAGGCACCGGCATGAGCCGCCGCGTATTCAAAGCGAATCCATGATCCCCTCGCCTGCCGGGTGTCCAGCCCCTGTGCTGACGCTGCGGGCAGGGTTAGGGCTCAGGAAAATCGAACTACGATGGTCTCAATGGCCGTCCTGAACAAGCAACCCACACAGGATGTGGGTAACCCGGACCGATTCTCACATCATATCCCGCGCTGACCGGCCACGGGCCCGACGCGCGGTACACGGAGCGTCCATTGACCTGGAAGTTTGACCACGCAACGCATATCGGCGGGCGAGCCGAGCAGCAGGACCGAGTTTGCGTTCTCAATGCCGTGCGCCGCAACCACCACCTGCTGGTGGTCGCCGATGGGATGGGTGGCCATGCCGCCGGTGGCGAGGCCGCTCAGGCTGTCATCGAGACCGCAAAAAACCTGTTTGCCGGCATCTCCCGGCGCACAGATCCAAAAGTGCTTCTGACCGAGCTCTTTGCCGGTGCCCATGACCATGTCAACGCCCTTGATAGTGGCCGTGGACGTTCGCCGGGCAGTACCTGCGTGGCGCTGTATCTGAACGGCGCTGAAGCCCATTGGGGCCACATAGGAGACAGCCGTCTCTATCATTTTCGCGGTGGACAGACCCTGTCACGAACCATCGACCATTCTCTGCACGAGCTCAACGGTGAGCGCCGCAAAGCGGCGCCGCGCGACTCTGGCGGCGAAAGACGACGTAATGGCATATACATGCGTCTCGGGGGCACCGACACCTCGGCGCCGGATTTTGGATCGAGCCTGGCGATGCCCGGTGACCTTTTCCTCTTGTGCAGCGACGGATACTGGGGCCCGGTGCCGGATCAGGAAACCGAACAGATGATTGGCGCTGACCCACTGGCGAACGATGGAGCAAGCCAGTTCGTCTCGGCCGCCCGCCGGCACGGCGGCCGGAAAGGCGACAACATCGGTGTTGCCTTGGCTCAGTGGCTGCCCGCCGCTGCCCAGGGTCGTGGCCGGTTCAGATCGTTGTTCTCATTGCGACCTGGCCCGGAATCGTAGCGGTTGCTTCACCAGACCCTGCCGTATTCACACCGACGTGTCAGGGTGCTTGAGCGCACGGAGCGATCCGGGAACAGGAATCCGGCTGTACTGCAAAAGACCGAGGCGTCACGCCCTATCGTCGGCGCAACGTAACGGCTTCGTTGAGATTTCCACACACTGACGCGTCCACACCTCTGCCAGCTGAATCACCATCGCGAGACCGGATGGGGCATCTCAAGACTGCGGTGCAGGACTCACCTGCGCTGCTTCAAGCGCGCCCAACACCGCGAACGGGCGCTGCTCACCTCGCCCGAAGGTCACTCTTTAACCCAGCGAACTTATGGGACGGGACACCATGCCTCAGACGGATTCTGTTGCGTCGACATTTATTGGCTGTTTGTTTCGTCTGTTCCGGGGTTACAATCCACGGCAGTGAGATGGGATCGTTGGGGCGCCTACCGAGCGTATCGCAAATATTTGTCGCTTTGGCCGACGACGCCGGCGATGTAGATTGGGCTAACAGGCAGCAGGATTGATTCGCGTGATGACACCCGTACCGCATGAGTTCGCCATCGGCGGAGTGTATCTCCCGCCTATGCTTATTGCGGCCATGCTGGGTATAACTGCGGCAATTCTCACCACTCGCCTACTCAACCGATACCGCTTGTCGCGGCATTTCTTTTATCCCCCGCTGGTTTCGCTGGCGCTGATGATTATCTACACAGTCTTGATCGCCACCATCGTTTTTGGCGCCTAGAGCGCCTCTGTTTTATTCTGGACGAAGCAGATCAGAGGCGCCCGCCAGATGGCCAAACTGAAACTTTGTCATAACGCAGTAATCTAACCGTTAAGACTCGCATGTGAGACGCGCCGCCTCCTTCCCCTCGCCAGCCCCAGCACTGAAACGTTTGGCGCGACCTGAATTCAGTCATCGGAGACATTCAAATGAGCGATCAATCGCGGATGAGGAGACTGTTCTGCCTTATTGCCTGCACCTATTGTCTTTTTTCAATACAAACCGCATCGGCAGACAAAGCGATTCTGGCGGGCGGTTGTTTCTGGTGTATGGAATCCGATTTCGAATCGCTCAATGGCGTCAGCGATGTGGTCTCCGGCTTCACCGGCGGGAGTCTGCCCAATCCTACCTACAATGGAAATCACGATGGTCACTACGAAGCGGTGGAAATCACCTATGATCCATCGGTTGTAAACTATCAAGGCATACTGGACCACTACTGGGTGAACATAGACCCGTTTGATTCACGTGGGCAGTTCTGCGATAAGGGTCCGAGTTATCTGGCCGCGATATTCGTTGCCACACCCGAAGAAAGGGCGCTCGCGGAACAAACCAAACAGCAGGTAACCGAGATGTTCCCCGGCCAGACGGTCATTACACCGATTCTCGATGCCACAACGTTTTATCCAATAGCGGGCGACGAAATCTATCATCAGGACTATTACAAGAAAAACCCGATTCGATACAAGGCCTATCGATGGAACTGCGGGCGCGACCGCCGTTTGAAGGAGATATGGGGTGACCGGGTCACTCATTGAGCTGTGCTGGCTGAGATGACGAACCGAAGGCTATGTGATTCGGCTCGTGACGGTCACTGTGTTTGTCATTCAGCCCCGTCAAGCGCGTATCGATGCCCATCGTCATGCACCACCACGCATTCAGGCCAGCGCAACGCGGCCAGCCTGAAATGTTTATGACTGCCGTCATTGGCGCGGGCCGCAGCCTTGGCGCCAACTGAGAAATCAACGCAATAGACGTTTTCAAGGGGCCCCATCCAGTGGTGCGCTTCGATTCCGTCGAACAAGTCCGGCCCATGCTTGCCAAGCATGTCCAAACCGGCATTGCCGAAGCGGCGCCAATAGTGGCCGACGATCACGGGCCGCTGCTCGGCGTATTTTTCCCACCACTTGACTCGTTGAACCATGCGCCACTTACCGCCGACGAAGAAAGGCGTGGTAGCCGGCGATTCGATACCCGAAGTGAGTACGCGCACCGGGTTTTCCATGCGCCAAGCGGTATCGATCGCGGCCTGGGCAGGCATAAATGGCGGTGGGATATCAGGATTGTGCAAGCTGGATGTCAACACATCCCGTTCAAGACGCTGCTGTTGAATCAACACGGAGCCCGTGAGCTGAGAGCCGATCTCCTGATCGAAACACTCGGACGTTGACAACGCATCTGCATTGCTCGGTAGTGAGGCGAGCCGATTGACCGAGTCCTGGTGCCAGCAGGCGTGGACGACGCGCAAGCGGTCGTTTTCCAACGCGACCGGGAGTGAGAGCAGGAAGGCATGGACACGGGCCTTTTTCAGCCTGTCGACCATTGCCGTTTGAGATGCATCCGCCGTCTTGGGGTCGATGTACCAATCGTTGCCGTCTTTGCGGTCGCCACGCAGCAGATTCATTTCGTGATTACCGAGGACGCACTGGGCGACACCGCGCTCTACCAGATCCATCACCAGTTCGAGCACCGCCGGACTGTCCGGTCCACGATCCACCAGGTCTCCGACAAACACCAGGCGGCGACCCTGCTCATGCCGGCCATGTCTGTCATAGCGGAGTTCTCGAAGCAGACTGCGAAGCGGATCGATTTCGCCATGCACATCGCCGACGACATCGATTGGGCCGTCGAACAGGTGGTCAATCATTTTCGGCATTTTGGTCCTGTCCAAGCGTGGCCCGGCGGTGCCGATACCTGGATAATGGTCTGGGGATTGTTCCCGCTCCGGAGCGGAAGCGCGTCTCAAACAGTTCGGAGTCCAGATGCTGCGAGAATCGATGCGTGCCCTGCTCGTATATCGGATGCACTCCGCTAGACTCTAAAGACTGCATGCTCGACTGCAAAGTTCGCTGGTGACTGGCATATCCACCGTTGGAAATGCCTGCTCAAACCGGATGACCGGGCGGCTGGTGCTCAATGGCCGTTCGGCCGATCTGCTAACCCTTGACGGCCCGGGGTTACCCCTGCTTGTCAGAGCGAGGACACGGTTCTGAACACAGGCTGGCATGCGCTCATACACTGGGAGTAAAGCACCATGACAGATGATCAACCACCACACAAAGCCCCTCCACTTGAGCAGCATGAGCAACGTGAGCAGCGCGCCACCCGCTATTTCGAGCAAGACCTCCAAGGCCAGCGACGCTGGTATAGCCAGAAGGCGAGCGGATTCAAGTGGCGGGCCGAGGCGCTGAGTTTTCTGGTGATCTCCGCGGGTATTCTCACCACTTTCTTTGCAGCCATAAGTAAGGCACCTTGGGTCGCCACCGTGACCGCGTCATTGGGGGCACTGATCGCGCTGACGGAAGGATGGCAACGGATCGCGCGTTACGGTGAGCGCTGGATGGCGTATCGCATCGCCTCCGAGCGTATGAAGCGCGAACGCCGCCTCTATGTAAACGGTGCGGCGGAGTATCGAGAGGCCATTGATGAAGATGAAACGTACCTGCGGTTCGTCGAGGCTGTGGAGGCCATCATCGCGGAAGAGCAACAGATCTACTGGCCCAACCGGAACTCCGAAACGAACGGCAACGCGTCGTCCATGGACGATGATGCTATGGGCGAGGCTGACGGACAACTCCGGGACTTCAGCACAGAAAATCAGGACGCCGCGTCAGGCGATCGACGTTAGCTTCAATCACTGCAGGAAATCTGTGTGGGCACGATCAATCTGAATACCCGCATCACGTTTGCTGACCCGCTCCCCGAAGCCGCCGATGTGGTGGTGGTGGGAGCCGGTGTGATCGGTGTTTCAACGGCCTATTTTCTGGCCGAGCAAGGCTTGCGGGTGGTGGTCTGCGAGAAGGGA
>Ga0316191_10004681_pt1 | contig 10222 bp, 7 predicted proteins | sample Eddworburr2cm_MG_FD_204928 | JGI IMG/M metagenome (GOLD analysis project Ga0316191, IMG submission 204928) | Coastal sediment microbial communities from Maine, United States - Eddy worm burrow 2 cm | ecosystem: Environmental > Aquatic > Marine > Coastal > Sediment | place: USA: Maine | collected... | reverse complement strand
CACGCCGACTTATAACCCATGGGATCAGCGGCTCTGCGTGGTACCAAACAGCGACCTCTTCGGCGCCATTCGAGCCGGCAAGGCATCAGTCATTACAGACGAGATCGACACCTTTACTGAGGACGGCCTGCTCCTGAAGTCCGGCGACAGGATATCCGCAGACATTATTGTCACTGCTACTGGCCTCAGCCTATTGGTATTGGGTGGCACCAGCTTCGTCGTTGACGAGAAACCGGTCGATTTCGCCAATACATTTTCCTACAAAGGGATGATGTATTCCGATGTGCCGAATATGGTTTCGACCTTCGGATATATAAATGCGTCATGGACATTAAGAGCGGATCTGAATGCCGAATATGCCTGCCGACTGCTCAATCACATGGACGAAACTGGCACAACACAATGTACGCCGCGCTTGCACGGCAGCGATCGCAACATGCCGGCACACCCGTGGATTGATGATTTTTCATCGGGATACATTCAACGGCAATTACACCTGCTGCCAAAACAGGGCGACCACTGGCCCTGGATAAACACGCAGGACTATTCGCTCGACAAGAAAATGATCCGCGACGAAGCCGTCGCGGATGGCATTCTCGAGTTCACCAATCCCGGGAACGAATCCGATAACGCGATTCGTACCAGTGATGCTGCTTAGCAGCGGCGCTACCGGCTGGCGCGACCAGCTTCGGCAGCTGCCTTTTCGAGACCGGTAATGGACGGGGTTCGCCCCGGAATCCACTGCAGCGATTGTTCGTACGCCGCAATTGCCTCCACCGGTCGATTCGCCGCCAGCAGGATATCTGCATACAGCTCGACGGCTGGTTTCATCGGATCCGGTGGGCCTGACGGCGCCTGCATTTCCCGCATTTCCGTTTCTGCAGCTTCGCGGGCAGCGACAACTGCGTTCTCCACATCCCCGCTCACCAGGCTCAGCACAGCGACCACTTGCTTCTCGAGAATCGAAACCTTTTTCGAATCGTATGTCCGCCCGGCAGCTGACATTCGCTCCCTGATCATGCCAAGTCGGGCAATAGCCGCCTTTGCACGTTCCGTTTTGCCGAGGTGCGCGGCGCTGATACCAACGGCTGACACCCAGTTCGCGTGGTCACCCTCAGGCGTTCCCGTTGCCGCCAGTTCGACGTCCGCCCATTGGCCGGTCTCGAGCACGTGGCGACCACGCATATTCAGATAGCCGTTGTGCACGCCGAGAGAATCCGGGTTCCTTCCAAGCGCCGCGCGTGCCTTGGCCAGGTCTTCGCTCGCATCGTCAAATTGCCCAAGCATGAGGAATGCGTAGGCACGCCACGACAGCGTATGAAAATCTTCACGCCCTTCAGCAAGTCCGAACTTCTTGTTAACTGCTACGGCTGCGGCATAGGCATCGATGTTGGAATTGACGACGTCCTGCCACATTCCCAGCTGCAGGAAAATGTGCGATGGCATGTGTAACGCGTGTGCCGCAGCTGGTGCGATCCTGGCATAGACAGTCGCTGCCGGCAGCGCCAGGATGGCGTGATCCGGATCGTCGAACGAGTGAATAATGAAGTGCGCAGCACCGGGATGTTGCTCGTTTCGAGCGAATACTGACTGGCTTATCGATGCGGCAAGCGCCTGCCGTCGATAACCCTGATCGCCCGGCCGAACCGTGCCCAACAGAGACAGCGCATAGAAAATTGAAATTTCATCATCGTCGGGCCAACGCTGATGCATGCGCGCCATTTGCTCTGAATAGGCAAAATCTCGCTGCAGTTTGTCGCCTGGAGAAAAATAGAGAGTCTCTACGGCCGACATGTATTCTTTTTCTTTATCTGTTTTTGCCCTCGCCAGCCGCTCTTCAAACGCTGGCGCCAACCGGGTCAGCGCAGCGCTTGCCGCGTCAATATCCTGTTGGGCCCACAGCGGGTGATTGTCGCTCATCGCCTGGCCCCAATAGGCCAGCGCAAATGACGGATCAATCTTTTGCGCTCGCTCGAAAGCGAATCGTGCTTCGTCGAACTGAAAACTGTGCAAGGCCTTGACACCCATCAGGAAATCTTCCTGCGCGGCTACGGACCCTGAATTCTGGAAGGAGATGCTCCCGAGTTCCTGTGCTTGTACTGTCGCAATGTTGGCCTGGATCAGAAACAGCGTCAGAACAAGACGCAGGGTGGATTTAACTTTCATGAGGCACTCCTGAATGATTTCGGTCTTCTGGCAATTATTGTAGATCGATGCCGGCTTACTGGCAGCCAGATAGTGACAGAATCCTAGCACGATTGAGCCAATCCCCTGTTTTACCGACGTGCCGCTGTGGCAAACTCACTCGCACGGATTGAATTAATTACTGGAGAGGCCAATGAGCTTCCGCTATCTGCTGGTCCTGACGCTGCTCGTACCCTTCCTGGCGGTTGCTGATGAAACCGACGCAATAGGCCTGGTTATCGACAATTTCCATGATGCCGCCGCACATGGGGACAAGGACCGTTACCTCGCTCAAATGACGGATGACGCGGTGTTCCTGGGTACCGACGAGTGGGAGCGCTGGCCAAAACAGCCGGATTTTGTGGATTATGTCGGCAGTCGGTTCAAAAATGGCGTCGGCTGGAACTACCGGTCTGTAGAGCGGCACGTTCGCGTGTCCGACTCTGGCGACCTCGCGTGGTTTGACGAGGTCGTTCACTCAGAGCAGAACGGTCGATTCCGGGGCACTGGTGTCCTGGTCAAACAGGATGGCAACTGGAAAATCGCCCACTATGCGATGTCGTTCCTCATCCTTAACGAAAACTGGAATGACGTCATTGAGCTGACCAAGAAGACCATGGCAATCAAAGAAAATGCCGAATCGTCAGAGTAACTGAATGAGCAGGAATTAATTATGGCTGGCGGATTTGCAAAAGACGGTGCTGTCCAGGAACAAATCGATGCGACCATCGAGGATGCGGTTAAACGCGCGCGCGAACAATTACCTACGGGTCCGAGCCTGACCCACTGCGAAGAATGCGACAAGGAAATACCGTCCGCTCGACGTGAAGCCATCCCCGGCGTGCGCCTGTGTGTCAGTTGCCAGTCGACACACGACAAGGATGCCGCCAAATTCAGCGCCTATAATCGGCGGGGAAGCAAAGACAGCCAGCTAAGGTGAGTGTTCAGTCGCCCGCAGCGGGCAGATGATAGAGAGACTTCTCGTAGGCCATCGACGACCAGGCAGAGTGAGCGAGCGCTTTGTGCAGCAGCTCCGGATCGACCTCGCTTTCTTGAATTAGTCGGCCATCGCGAAACTGGTACTGGCTTGCCGGCAGGTTTTTCTGCAGGACGGCGACACGATCACCCTCCATGTATGCCTGGGTGCCGTTGAATTGCATGATGGCCCGCCCGGCAGATGCCTGAATCTCGGGCCGGGTAAGGTCGCGACCGATCATCGGGTGAACACTTTCGACGCCAATCAGGGACAGCAATGTAGGTCCCAGATCGATTTGACTGGCGACAGTTGAGATCTCTGCCGGCTCAATTGAACCGCCCAGAATCAGCCCGGGTATGTGAAATCGTACGACTGGAATCACCTCGCTTCCGTAAACACGCGAATTGTGATCGGCGACGATCAGAAAGACGGTGTCATTCCAGTAGTTCGACTTCCTGGCAGTCTCGATGAACTGTCCGAGCGCGTAGTCTGCATATTTCACCGCGTTGTTCACGGTGTTCTTATCCTCGTCAAAACACTCGATTCGTCCATCAGGAAACTCAAATGGCGAGTGATTCGAAGAACTGAATACCAGGCTGAAAAAAGGCCGATCATGGGGGGCGCTGAATTCTTCGTGCGCACGATTGAACAGGTCTTCGTCAGAAACGCCCCATGAGCCAGTAAATACCGGGCTCTCGTAGTCCGCTTTGTCGATGACTTTATCGAAACCATTATTCATGAAGAATCGGCGCATGTTGTCAAATTGCGCCTCTCCACCATAAATGAAACCGGTGTCATACCCGGATGTTCCGAGCAGCCCGGCTAACGTAAAAAAATTCCTCTGCGATCGTCCCAGCTTCACGACACTCTTGGATGGTGTTGGGGTGAATCCGCTGACAATAGCTTCAAGTCCGCGAGCCGATCGAACGCCGGTGGCATACAGATTTTTGAACCAGATGCCCTCTTGGGATAGCCTGTCGATGTTCGGTGTGACACCAACACCACCGAGTGCACCAACGAATTCGGCACCGAGACTTTCCTGCACAATGACAACCAGGTTCTTCTTTTGACTTGCGGGGCTGGCCAATGCCTGGTGGTGCAGTGTTGTCAGGCTGTCTGAATTGAAGTCTGCCGGGTCGATTCGCATCGACGCCCGAACCTGCCGGACAACTTCCTGGTCATCGATATCGCCATAACGAAATCCGCCGCTCTCTTCATGGCGGGTCTCGTACAGCGCGTAAAGAGCGGTGTATGCCGAGCTCAGCGCGAGTTCGTTCACCAGCGGATCGTTTGAAAGTGCCACGGTACTGGGATTGACCGCGCGGTGATCGGTTGTCGACCTGACGAAGCCGAAGCAAACGAATAGCAGCAGCGGCGTTACAAGCAGTGCCGGCAAAACTCCGGTTGGCCGAATCGGCTGAACCAGCTTGCCGATTTGCCTTGAGCTAACCCACGTGATTGCAGTGACCACGAGTACAGCCAGGAGAATAGGTATTTTGTAGGCCGCCCAAAGTGTCGCCCCGACTTCGCGAGGGCTGTTGAGGTATTCAAAAAACAGAATGTTCGGCCGACTGTCGAACTGATCGACAAAGGATGGTGTGCTGCATTCCATGAACACGACCAGCAATAGTGCAAGCGGCAGGCAGAACCTGAGCAACGATCTCCATGCTGGTACCAGGAACCGGTTCGATGCCAGGACCGGAAAAAGGAGCACTGGCAAGGCGAGCATGAGTCCCAGTAAAACAAGGTCAAATCTGAAGCCCTGTACAAAAACGGTGCCAAGCATGTCGGCATCGACAACGCGCTGCCACTGCCACATGACGAAAACAACTCGACAAATGGTCAATGTAAGCACCATTCGCCAGGCAAAGGACCACAGTGGCCGCAGGGAAACGGCGAGTCTGTCAAAAGTGTCGTATTTCGATGTCATAGGTTTCTGTTTGGTAAGTTGCTGAATCAGGAGTGACTAGAATCCCTTCCTGGTTTCCACCACGAGCTGGACATTCTTGATGCTTTTGTCACCGTCAAGCGGGAACGCAAGGTCGATGTGCGTCATGCGAGCGTGGCCCGACCTGGGATTGCCGATACGCAGACCAAAACCGATATCCCTGAGCAATTTGTTATTTCCGTCGGAAACAGGGCTGCGGCCCCAGGTTCGGCCAGCGTCGAAGAAGACAGCGCCACCAACCCGAAATAGCCGCCACGGATACCAGTCGGTGAAGAATCGCTGCTCCAGGGTCAGAAGTGCACTTTTGTCGCCCGCCTGGTAGCGCAGCGGATAACCCCGCAAGCCGCTGTCACCACCAAGCAACACCTGGTCGTCTATATCGAGATTCCGTCCATAAGTGCCACTCAGGCTGGCATAGAAAAGCCGCTTGTCTGATTGTCGGTTGTAATATTTAGCGCTGGCGCCGAGCAGCGCGTTCCGCAATCCGCCATCTTCGATGCGAGTCGCAAAGTCGCTGGCAAGGACTAAAGAATGTTTCTCGGAACTGCCAAACCCGGTCTGCGCGCCTGCGTTGAGCACCCAGGCATCGCGATCGGATCCAAATGACGTACTGGCGTATCCCAGTCGCGCGCTCAATCGGGTGCCGAGATATCTGTCCTCTGTACGATTTATCTGATCATGATTCTCGGTCTTCTCGAACCTGTCCTGCATGAACTCTATACCGGCGAAGGGATAAACCAGCTTGCGATCTTCCGGTGCGACAGATATCGGCGCCGTACTGTCGAGCGCTTCGGCAAACTGATGCTCGTCGTATGCCATACCAACGAGGAAGCGTTTCGTCCAACCGTCGTCGAGGCCATCGGACCAGCCCTTGAATACCTCGTAGGTCGAGCCGCTATGTTCGAACTGCCCCATTATCTCGCCTCGATTGTAGAGAGAGTCGACCTGGTCGTATTCGAGGATAGATAATCCGAAGGCAGATTTAGTATCGAGTGCGTAGAAAGGTTTGCCGAACCCCAGTTGATAGGTTTGGCCGTCACTACTGTTAGCGTAGCTTGCGTCGAGGCTGTACCAGCTTGAACCAAGATTGTGATCAGCGAACTTGATGATTGTCGAATCCCTGTCGACATTCGATTTGTACAGCGCTTCCAACTGAACCCCCGATCCCAACAGGTTCATTTCCTTCACGCCGATGCCGCTGTGGTTTTTGCCTCCCGAGCGTGACAGGGAGAACCTTGGCAACAGAGTCCAGACATCGGTTGTTCGAACGTTAACGTCGACACTGCCGTTTCCTTTCGCAACCGGTTCGATGCTGGCTTCCTGGATAAATCGGTTGCTGCGAAGGATTCGCTCGGATTCTTCGAGCTCACGAGGCGAAACCGGATCGCCGGGCCTGAACAGCAGTTGCTGCTGAATTACGGCCGGCCGCGTCTTTATGTGCAACTTGTTCGCCAGCCGGTAAAGCGCTTTGTCCTCTTCGGGATCGTCCAGGTTGAAGACACTCCCGTTTATGATGTTGACTGCGCCAATCGTCGCCGTCGATGCATTGCTTGCAGCCAGCACGGAAGCCGACCTGCCTTGTGAGGCTGCAGACGATTTTTCCACGGCGTCTGCGAGTACGGTTCCCGGCGACAGCACAATCAAGGTGCAAAAGATCCCGCACCGCAATGCGGATGGGGAAATCTGGCGCAGTATCCTGGCAGTAAGCAACTCGGGCATATACGTCACATCTTTTCTAATTATTTCAACCAGTTACTCTTCAATCCCGAAGATGGCCAGCCGAATATGTCTGGAGATACTTCGTTAGACGACGATTGGGCCAAAATCCTTCGCAATCGTCCCGAACTACCTGGTTCGGGTGCCACGCTCACAACACATCACTGGCCTGATTCGGCGTAATATCATTGGCTGACAAACGCTGCGTGCACAGGGCATTTTGGTCCAACCCCGACTTTTTTGTGAATTAGCGAGGGATTTCCAGCAATGTGCGCGTCTAACTCAACGTAAGGACCCGGAAATGGGCGATTGACATGGATTTCTCCCAACTGAAGGAAGACAGGGCACTTGCAAAGCGCGTTACCAAAGGCGACGCGGGCGCATTTGAAGAATTTTTCAGGGAGTACTTTCCGCGCCTGTTTCGCTTCACGATGACCCGCGTAAACGGCGATGCCGACCTTGCCGAGGAAATTGTGCAGCGAACCATGTGTCGCGTCGTCAGAAGTATGGGCACTTTCCGTGGGGAAGCGCTGCTTTTCACCTGGCTCTGCCAGATCTGTCGCAGCGAAATGTCCACGGTTTTCCGACAACGAGGATTGCACGAGAGCCGCACAGTACCAATTGAAGATCATCCGGCTATTCGCGCCGCATTGGAATCGATATCAGTCGAGTCCGATACGCCCGAGAAGGAACAGAACAAGGAAGAACTGGCAAGGTTTGTTCGGCTAACACTTGAATACCTGCCAGCCAAATATGCAACCGCATTGGAAATGAAATATATCCGCGGTTGCAGTGTTGATGAAATCGGCGAGTATCTCGCCATCAGCCCGAAGGCGGCGGAGTCTGTACTTTCGCGCGCACGGGTTGCGTTTAAGGAGGGGTTTCGGTCGCTATGGGATTTCGAGCCAGATTTCCTGCTGGACTAAATGGTTGAATTCCTGAATGTGACGGACTTTTCGCGAATATGAGCAAAGATACTTACAACGATGATCGGCAAGGAGATGCGACGGATAACTCCGACGACACCGTCTCGACGTTGATGAATCTCGCAGGGCCAAGATCAGCCATACCTGTCGATATCGAAAAGCGAGTGTACGGCACAGTGCACCAGCATTGGCGGAGCGCGACGAAGACCAGGCGAATCAGGCAATGGGCAGTGCCCGCCTCATTGGCGGCAACGATTTTGCTCGTATTTGCATTCGGCATCAGGACGCCTGATATAGCACCGCAGACAATTGGCACAATCGCGTTCGTCGTGGGTGAGCCCGGCTCGACCAACCAGGAGTTCAACATCGGTGATGCCGTTTTTGCCGGCAACAACATTGAGACAGGTTCTGATGCCGGGGTGAGTATCACCCTTGCCGATGCTATCTCAGTGAGGATTGCTGGCGGATCATCGGTTCGACTGGACAAGGCAGACGAGATCACCTTACTGCAAGGGCGGATCTACGCGGACTCTGGTGAGCGCATTTACCGGGATCGACATCTGACGATCAATACACCGAACGGTTCGGCAACGGACATTGGCACCCAGTTCTCGGTGACAAGCGAAGGCGATCGCATGAGCGTCGCTGTCCGTGAAGGGCGGGTCGATGTTTCGCATGAACAATCCGTAATAACAGCAGAGGCTGGCAACAAAGTTGTCCTGCAAACGGGCACTGACGTCGTCATTGATCAGGTCGCGCCATATGATCCATCCTGGAACTGGGCTTCATCATTAGCCCCGGACTTTGATATCAGAAATCGCTCACTTCTCGATTTCCTGAAATGGGCGGCCCGAGAAACCGGAAAAACTTTGCAGTTTACCAACGATGACGTCCGTATGGCTGCGATGCGCACACAGGTCGTCGGGTCCATCAGTAATTTCACGCCCAATGAGGCCGTTGAGGCAGTTCTTTCCACGACCCAGTTTGACTACGAAATAGACGAGCAAAGCATCAAAATCACCAAATAAAATCAGCCTCACAACCCATATTCGGCCTCTCTGGTTGGTCGTTGCAGGGCGATGCTCTACACTTCGCGCATGCTTTCCAGCCCGCGTCTCTGGGTCCTCCTGGGCCTCTGTTTGTCATGCCATTTCTCGATGGCAGCGGCACCCCAATGGCAAGGAAAACCGCTCGTTGACTATATTGCATGGCTGATCGAGCAGGATGTTCCTGTCATCTACAGTAGCGACCTGGTTCTCCCCGACTACACAGTTATTGAAGAACCACTATCCGACGATCTGCTGACAGCACTTCGCAATGCACTCGCGCCGCATAAGCTGATTCTCACCGAAGGTCCGGGCGACAGCTTTCTGATCACGGCGCCAAACGATCCCATGGTCGACAGCATGCTCACCTCGGACGAAGGTACCGATGACGACGAGCAATCTCCTGTGGAAGAACTTGCAGAGATTATCGTCACGTCGAGTCTTTACAGCCTTCAGTACGATCCGGCGGGATCGCACACATTCCTGGACCGTGAATTAACGACGCAATTGCCGGATATCGGCGACGACGCGGTGCGTGGTGTTCATCGCTTACCTGGTGTCGCCAGCGGCGGTGTTTCCACCCGCAGCCATGTTCGTGGCGGTATCGAGAACGAGCAACTTTTTCTCTTCGATGGCTTGCGGCTATACGAGCCTTACCACCTTAAGGATTTTCATTCGCTGTCTACCATCGTCGACCAGAACGTAGTTGCCGGAATCGATTTTTACAGCGCCGGCTACCAGGCTCGATACGGCGATCGAATGAGCGGCGTTATCGACATATCCATGCGGCAACCCGAACCCGAGATGGTGACAGAGCTGGGTCTCAGCTTTTTCAGTACGTCCGCACTATCGATGGGCCGCTTCGGAGGCAACGATAATGGCGACTGGCTGATTTCCGGGAGACGAGGAAATCTGGACATCATGGCAGATGTGGTGAATCCGGATTATGGCTCGCCAAGATATGAAGATGCGCTGATACATTTAGGTTGGCAGTTGAGTGACAGGACTTATCTCAGCGGAAACTTTCTCGCCTCATACGACAAGATTTCGATCAATGAAATCGACGGCAGCGAACATGCGAACGCGAAGTACAGAAACCGAGTGACCTGGTTCAAGGCGGAAACTGACTGGACAGAAAACCTCTCGAGCTCGACGATTTTTTCAGTGACGGAAATCGATAACTTCAGAACGGGCTTCGCCGATATTGCGGGCGTCATTGCAGGGAATGTTACGGACGTTCGGGAATTCCTCTCTGTTACCGCTCGTCAGGATTGGGTTTGGGCGGCATCGGACAAATGGGTGTTCAGATCAGGTTTTGACATCAAGCACCTCGACGCCACATACGAATACGACTCGACCCTGGATATTTTTTCACCATTCGATCAAATCCTGGACAATCAGCCGAATCTCACAAGAAGCATTCGTA